>Ga0126311_10000053_pt1 | contig 58477 bp, 46 predicted proteins | sample Plot61_FD_92539 | JGI IMG/M metagenome (GOLD analysis project Ga0126311, IMG submission 92539) | Serpentine soil microbial communities from UC McLaughlin Reserve, CA, USA - Plot61 | ecosystem: Environmental > Terrestrial > Soil > Grasslands | place: USA: UC McLaughlin Reserve, Lake County... | reverse complement strand
CGCCATTCGCGCCGAGAATTCCGAGCGCGATCGGCAGATCAAAACTTGCTCCTTCCTTGCGAACATCCGCCGGAGCAAGATTGATCGTGGTCTTCTTAAATGGAAAGAAGTGACCGCAGTTTTGAATTGCCGCACGAATGCGCTCACGCGACTCGCGAACGGCGGGATCAGGAAGACCGACGATCGTGACCGGCGGCTCCTTATCGTTTTCACTACGAACCGGAGTTAAGTTGACTTCGATGTCTACGAGATCAGCGTCTATGCCATAGACGGCTGCGGAGAGTGTGCGAAAGAGCATGTGAGGCGGCTCCTGGATATTTTTAATTGTTGATTGCCGATTTCAAATTGGCAATCGGCAATTGGAAATCAGCAATGTTTCTTAACGACGGCGCGAGGGTGCAGTCGTTCCTGATGGAATCTTTACTTCCTGACCGGCGCGAAGTTCAGTATCAACTGAAATACCGTTCAGCCGCGCTACATCGTTCGGATCGAGATTACGAGCGGCAGCGATGCTGGCGATCGTATCGCCCTTGCGAGCGCGAACTTTATCGAGCACCGCGGTCGGTGCAGCTTGTGCCGTAGTAGGAGTTGCCCTGACCCACTTCGTAAGTTTGACGCCGCTACTCGGAGTTACAAGCTTGGTCGCGCCTTTCAACTCAACACCGCTGTTCCACGATTGAAGTTGGGCCACGTTGATGCCGGTACGATTCGCGACACTCTGCCAGTCTTCACCAGGCGCAACGGAAATCAACCGCGCTGTCTCGCGTCGCTCAGGCGGAATACGCTGGATTAACGACGCAAACTGTTTTGCGCGACCCGCCGGAATGCGGACGTTGTAGACGTCGCCGCGCGGCGTAATATCACGCTTCAACTCCGGATTCAAACTGCGAATGTGATCGACGTTACTGTCGGTAGCATCGGCCACCAGTTGCAGGCTCGTCGCTGTCGGAACCTGGACCACGTCGTAAGACATCGGCGAATCGGGCTTGATTCCCTTGAATCCATACTTCTCAGGATTCTTGGCAATCAGGATCACAGCGAGAATGTTTGGAACGTAGTTGCGAGTCTCCTGGGCGATGTACGGATAAATCATCCAGAAGTTAGCCGTTCCTGCACGCGAGATGGCGCGATCGATATTGCCGGCCCCCGTGTTGTAGGCCGCCATCGCCAGTTCCCAGTTACCGTTGTAGCGCTTCGCAAGGTCTTTAAGGTGACGTGCGGAAGCGCGCGTCGCCTGCTCATAACTGTTGCGCTCGTCGATGTAAGCCGTTTGACGCAGGCCATACATGCGGCCGGTGCTCGGAATGAACTGCCACAATCCTGAAGCTGCGGCCCACGAAACTGCTTTCGGTTTCCAGGCGCTTTCGACTTGACCCAGCCAGGTGACATCAACGGGCACGCCTTCCTCAATGAAGATCTTGCGCGCGAGTTTCATGTATTGCCCGGATCGTCGCAGGCCGTTTTCCATGGTGGAGCGATTACGACCTTGGTAGTAATTGATGAATTGCTGAATAAGAGGATTGAGCGTGAAACTGAAATTGACGTTCTTCTGCGCCTGTTCCAGCGCGACTAAGTCGCCTTCTTTAACAACTTTCTCATCATCGGTAAGGACCAGTTTGCTCAAATCATCGAGCGGCGAAGGTTCAAACTTCTGATCGCGAAATCCTACCTGTGATGGTGGCGCTGTTTTTTGCGGATCCTGGGTCTGCGTGTTCTGCGCAACTAACTGCGTGCTGATTGGTGCGTTCGGTTGCTGTAGTGGTACTTCTTCGCGGTAGATGCGCTCGACCAATTCGAGATAGTAAGTCTGAAGTCGTTGACTCGCTCTGACGTCAAAGCCCGATTCGAGAATTGAATCGACCGCGCGGTCAAACTCTTCGCGAGCCTGGTTGCGCTTGTTGTCTTCGAGATTGAGCTTGCCTTTGCGGAAGTGATCTTCCGCGCGTGCAATGATCTGTGCGATCCGCCCTTCGGACTGCTCGACTTCAGTCGGGATTGTTCTCGCTGATGAAGCGACGGGGATCTGAGCGAAGGTGCTCGCCGGTGCACCGGCAAGCGTAGTTAGTAAAGCCACACCGGCGACCAAACGAGGAAAGCTCGCGAACATCAAAATCGTCCTACTCCTTCAAGGTATATGCGAACCTTCGAGCGACTCCAAGTCACAAGCGGCAGCATTCGTTGAATTGTGCGGTATCTGATGGCTCCTCTATGATTTGGATACTACAGGAGCCAAAAATCACTCTGGAGGTTACCACACGATTTTTTTAGGTGTCAATGAAACACCCACTCTGGAACACACTCTCAAACGGTAAATTTTTCCACTAAAACCAGTCTACTGATGCGCTCTAACGCCCTCAGGTTGTTAGCCGTCGCGGACATTCATAACACGTGGAATGCGGATTTAGTTCCGCGTTATCCCGTGGCTGAATTCAGTACAGGGCATTTTCGAATCTGTTTCGCAATAAAATAGCCAACACTGTAAAAGGGCAACCGTTTTGCCCCGCTTGACCCTCGTAACCCGTTGGAACACTGCTTGCCAACGCTAACGTGGAGCATGCTCTCCCTGGGTTGTATTTACGAAGTCGCTCTCAAAAACCGAGAAAGATTTTAGAGAAAACTATGTCTACTGTCGTAAAAACAGAAACACGAGTTCATGAATTCCCCAGGGCCGCCGATACCGGCGCGGCCCCTTCTAAATCGCAGTTCTTTTTTAATCGCGAACTGAGCCTGCTCGCATTTCACGCGCGAGTCCTCGAAGAAGCACTCGTTAATCGCAATCCATTGCTGGAGCGACTGAAGTTTCTCTCCATTTTTTCCTCCAACATGGACGAGTTTTTCATGATCCGTGTCTCCGGTCTAAAAGAAGAACTCGAACACGCGAACATAATTTCTGCTGACGGGATGACTCCGGCGGAACAGTTGGCGAAGACGAGAGAACGGATTCTTGTCCTTTTCAAAGAGCAGGCCCGTTGTTTACGCGAAGAGATCCTGCCGCAACTGAAAGACGCCGGCTTGTCGGTGATTCCTTACGAATCGTTGTCGCGTCATGAAAAAGAGAATCTGAAAGACTACTTCATGGAGAAAGTTTTTCCGATTCTGACGCCGCTCGCAGTCGATCCGAGCCACCCGTTTCCATATATCTCGCCGCTCAGTGTGAACATCGGTTTGATGGTCCAGGCGCCGGGTGATGTGAAGTTTAGTGGAGCGGGAAAAGGAGTTGACTCGCGGTTTGTAAGAATTAAAGTGCCTTCGATCGTGCCGCGTCTCGTGTCGATTGGCACTTCAGGGACTCGCTTCGCCCTGCTCGAAGATCTCATCGAAGCAAATATTCAGGAACTATTCCCCGGCATGCAGCCTGGTCCATGTCATCGTTTTCGCGTCACGCGCGATGCCGACATCGAAATCAGGGAAGAAGAGGCACAAGACCTTCTCAGCGTGATTGAGGAAGAGTTGCGCCGCCGGCGTTTCGGCACGCCGGTTCGTCTGGAAGTTTCTCCGGACATGCCTTCCGAGATGATCGAGTATCTGACGTCTTCGCTGAATCTCGAGCGCAACGACGTTTACGTTTTTGATGGTCCACTTCATATTCAGGATCTGATGGCCCTCTACGATGTCGATCGTCCTGACTTGAAAGACACGCCTTTCAGTCCGAGAGTTCCCGCGTGGTACGAAGAGTACGATTCGATCTTCGACGCGATTCGCGAGCGCGATCGCCTGCTGCATCATCCTTACGATACTTACAAGTGCGTTACCGGATTCATCAACCAGGCGGTGGAAGATCCGGATGTTCTCGCGATCAAGATCTGTCTCTATCGTACTGGTCCAGACTCGCCTATTCCGCCGGCATTGATCCGCGCGAGTGAACAAGGAAAACAGGTGACCGCGCTGATTGAGCTAAAGGCGCGCTTTGATGAGGAACACAACATCGAATGGGCTCGCAAGCTCGACGAAGCCGGCGTACACGTGGTCTATGGCATTCTTGGGCTGAAGACTCACGGCAAGTGTACGCTCGTAGTCAGGCGTGAAGGCGAAACGCTGCGACGTTACGTTCACATCGCTTCCGGTAACTACAATCCGACGACTTCGTGTACTTACACGGACCTCGGAATTTTCACCGTCGATGACGCGATTGGCCGCGACGCGACGGAGTTGTTCAACTACCTGACCGGATTCTCGCAGCAAAGCGAGTATCGAAAACTGATGGTGGCGCCGGTGAATCTGCGTGAAAAGTTGAACGCACTTTTCGATCGCGAGATCGAACACCAGCGCGCAGGCCGTTCGGCGCATATCATTGCGAAGTTCAATCGTCTTGCCGATCTACAGGTCATCGAGAAGCTTTACGAAGTCTCGAGCGCAGGTGTGAAAGTGGATTTGATTGTGCGAGGCATTTGCATGCTGCGACCGGGAATTCCGGGCTTGTCAGAGAACATTCGCGTGCGCAGTGTGGTTGGTCGTTTTCTCGAGCATAGTCGCGTGTTCTGGTTCTCAAATGGTGGTAACGATCAACTGTACATCGGCAGCGCCGACTGGATGACGCGCAATTTAAAACATCGTATCGAGGTCGTGGCTCCGGTCACTGATCGCCATGCGAAATCTTATTTGAGAGACGTCCTGCTTGAAGCGTACTTGAGCGACAACACGAAGGCTCGTGAGTTACGGCCGGATGGACGGTACGTTCCGATTAACCACGGCAGCGAGCCATTCGATACTCAGACTTATTTTATCGATCGGCCTGGTACTGATTAACAGAATGTAATCCCCTGTCATTGCTTTCCCCTTTAGCCCCCTGAGCGTTTCCACCAGTCGCGGAGAAAGCAATGAACCATACAAGAAAGCTGCGAGCACTGATTCTGCTCGTTTTGATCTTCAGCCTCACTTCGTTTGACACCGGCGTCGCTAACGCCAAAAAGAAAAAGAAAGAGGCGCTGACCGGCACACCGGTTCTCTGGCAACGACCCGACGACATCACCTCACGCGATCTTTTTCTCGGCCCGGGTGGCAAAGCGATGCGGCCCGATCTGCGGCGCATCACGTTCATCAAAGAAGAAAAGGGTGGTTATTCAAAGAAGTACCGGATCCGTGATGGCTCGGGTCACGAATGGGTCGCAAAGATTGGCAAAGAAGCTCAATCGGAAACAGCGGCTGTCCGGCTGCTGTGGGGCATGGGCTATCTCACAGAAGTCAACTATCTCGTACCGCGCATCACGATTCCCGGCAAAGGAACTTTCACAAACGTCAGACTTGAAGCGCGCCCTGATAACTGGAAGCGTGAAGGTGAGTGGAAGTGGAAACAAAATCCGTTTACCGGCACGCCGCAACTGCAGGGTCTGAAGATCCTCATGGCGCTGATTAACAACTGGGATCTTAAAGACACCAACAACGTAATCATCAGGGAGCGCGGCGATGACGAACTCCGCTACGTCATCAGCGATCTCGGCGCCACTTTCGGACACGCGAGCACCACTCCAATCTTCTGGCGCATAACGAGGAGCAGAAACAATCCGGAGAATTATGCGAAGTCAGACTTCTTCGAGAAAGTGAAAGGCGACCGCATCGTGCTGCACTTCGGCGGGAAGAATCGTGGCCTGCTGAACGACATTCGCATTGACGACGCGCTGTGGATTGGCCGTTTGTTGTCACAACTGAGCGACCAGCAACTTCGCGACGCGTTCCGAGCTGCGAACTACACACCGGGCCAGGTCAATCTATTGGCGCGCGAGGTGCGCGAGCGCACGAATGAACTCGTCAGCTTGCGTCCGAATGTTCAGATTCAAAGAGGCAACTAAAGGACTCAATGGCGAAGTCAACAAGAAATAAAGAACTGCTCACTCTCCTGGTAGTCTTCGTTGGCGTGCTGTTAGTGAGTGCCTTCGTGGTCTATTACATTGGCGGCGCGCGGCGAGTCACTCCGGAAACAATCAGAGAGTCGCCACAGCCCGACGCGGTTTTGGGTGTCCCCGATCAACGCGCGCAGTCGGCTACTCCAAGTACGGCCGGCGATACTTTTATCGATCGCATGTTTGGCAGCCAGCACAGCGGCGCGTACATGAGTGGCGCATCGTGGGCGGAAACGATGGGCAGAATATCGCTGCGTTTAGTGCTCGCTGCGTTGCTTGGTGCGGCACTCGCGTTTCGACCACGCAAACGAATACTCGCGCTCAAACGCAATCCTTACGTTTCGCAAACACAGATACTGCTCGCGATTGTCGCGGCGGCGTTGATGATCATCGTCGGCGACAATGCGGCACGCGCGTTTGGAATCTTTGCGGCAGTTTCTCTCGTTCGTTTCCGGACCAACATTCGCGATCCGAAGGAGATCACGGTGCTGCTAATCAGCCTCGCACTCGGACTCGCGTCGGGCTTTGGTCGTTGGGACCTGGCGTTGGTGCTGGCTTTATTCTCGCTGATTGTGCTTTGGTTGTTGGAGTGGCGGGAGCCGCAGCAGGTATTTCGCTCGATGGAGTTAAAAGTCGTCACGAAGAATGTGGTTTCGACGCAGAAGGCACTGCGCGAGGTGTTTAAGACGCACGGTTTCGATAAGGAACTGCGCGCTGTGGATCGCGAGGCGACGGAAGAATCACCGGGGAGCATTATGTATTCAGTGGACGTGAGTCCGACTGTCAGCACTGACGAGATCAGCGCTGATATCCTCGCGATTGACGGACAGAATGTTCAGGGTATCGAGTGGGATCAGAAGAAGAGTTATTCGTACCTTTATCAGTAGACACAAAAATGCCGCGGATTTCATCCGTGAAATCCGCGGCTAATGATTACTTTTGATCTGCTGTGACGGCAGCTTGTTTCTGGAAGCTGGTGGCGTAGTCCTGCACGAATTTCTTCATGTCGCCATGGCCCCAGCGAGTGTAGAAGTCATACTTCTTCATCTCCGCATAGACCTGATCGTAGTTCCAGTTATAGTGATTGAAACGATAAACAGCGCCCATCACACCCGTGCGGTGCCGGCCACCGGCGCAGTGTACATAAAACTTTCCGGTCGAAGGGGCATCCACTAACTTCAAAAACTGATCGATCTTCGCACTTTCAGGGTAGCGGCTGTCGCTCATAGGAATGTTGATGTACTTCATTCCGAGCGCTTCGACATTCTGCTTCTCGTACGTAGTTGGGTCGTCCTGCAAGTCGATCACCGTGGTGATTCCAAGCGCAGCCAATTCCTGGTATTGATTTTCTCTCGGCTGTCCACCGCGAAAGAATCGATTGTCCATCTGTCCAAAGTTCTTAATGTCGACGTTGGAAACGTCTGTTTTGTTAAGTTCCTGGGTAAAGACTGTTACTGAAGAGGTGAGAACTAAGGCAATAACTGCGAACAATATGGATAGAGAACTGCGATTGGACTTAATCACTCAAAAACTCCTTGCTTTGTGTAATTGCCGCCGCGACTGAAAGCCGCGAAGAATCCTATCAAAACCGAGAATAAGATTCGAGCCCTAAATCATACGTTGCATTACTAAGTTGACTGCATCAATTTCAGGCAGGCCGGGGCGCATTAGCAGCTTGCGGCACGCGCTGCACTCTCGGCGCCGGACTAGCCGGAGGAACAACCCTCTCACCCAGCGCCTCCCGAAATACCTGACGCATATTCTCAACAAACACGAACCGAATGTCTTTGAAAGGCTCCTTGGGCACTTCATCAAGATCGCGACGGTTCTGCGCCGGCAGCAGGATCGTGGTCACTCGCGCACGGCGCGCCGCCAGCACCTTCTCTTTTACACCACCAATCGGCAGCACATTTCCACGAAGCGTGATCTCGCCGGTCATTGCAACATCTTTTCGAACCGGGCGGTTCGACAAAACCGATACCATCGCGGTTGCGAGCGTGATACCTGCTGATGGGCCATCCTTCGGAATCGCGCCTTCGGGTATGTGAATGTGAAGATCGTAATTGCTGAAATCTTCTTCGGCGATATCCAGTTCTTTTGCGCGAGACTTGGCATATGAATAAGCAGCCTGCGCAGACTCACGCATGACCTCGCCGAGCTGTCCCGTCATCACCAGATTTCCCTTGCCTCTCATTCGCAACGCTTCGATGAACAGCACGTCGCCGCCAACCGCAGTCCAGGCAAGGCCGGTCGCGACGCCAATCTGATCCTTCTTCAAGACTTCCTCAGGAATGATCTTCGGCGCGCCTAGAAACTCGTGCACGTTCTTCAACGACACTCTGATTCCGCCCTTATGACCCTCGGCGATCTTGCGCGCGACTTTGCGGCAGATGCGGCCGATTTCGCGTTCGAGTTGGCGCAAACCCGCTTCCTGCGTGTATTGCTGAATGATCGTGGAAAGCGCGGTGCGCGAAATGTGCAGATCCTTCGCAGTGATGCCGTTTTCGTCCATCTGTTTCGGAATCAGGTGACGAATTGCTATCTCGCGCTTCTCTTCTTCGGTATAACCGGCCAGACGGATCACTTCCATGCGATCGCGAAGCGCAGGTTGAATCGTGTCGAGCACGTTCGCCGTAGTCATGAAGATCACGTTCGACAGATCGAAAGTGATGCCGAGATAGTTGTCGCGGAATGAATTGTTCTGCTCGGGATCGAGCACTTCGAGCAACGCTGACGACGGATCACCGCGAAAGTCCGCGCCGACCTTGTCGATTTCGTCGAGCATGATCAGCGGATTGTTCGTGCCTGCCTGTTGGATCGCCTGAATCAAACGTCCCGGCATCGCGCCGACATAAGTTCTGCGATGTCCGCGAATCTCGGCTTCGTCGTGCACGCCGCCCAGCGACAGACGGACAAACTTGCGATCGAGAGCCCTGGCAATCGAGCGACCGAGTGAAGTCTTGCCGACTCCCGGTGGACCAACTAAACAAAGGATCGGGCCTTTCGGTTTTTCCTTCAGCTTGCGAACTGCGAGTGCTTCGAGAATTCGGTCCTTCACTTTCTCGAGACCATAGTGATCTTCGTTAAGAACTTTCTCCGCTTTTTGCAGATCGAGATTGTCAACTGAAGATCTGGACCACGGCAGGTCAGTCATGATCTCCATCCAGTTACGCAGTGTGGCGGTTTCAGCCGCGTCGGGATGCATGCGTTCGAGTTTTTTCAGTTGGCGCAGTGATTCGTCTTCGGCCGGCTTCGGCATCTTTGCGGTTTCGATCTTCTCGCGAAACTGCGCGATCTCTTCCGCGAGTTCATTGCCTTCGCCGAGCTCGCTTTGAATCGCTTTGAGTTGCTGGCGCAGGTAAAACTCGCGCTGCGAACGATCGATGTCCGCGCGCGCTTGAGTATTGATCTCCTGCTGGACTGTCAAAACTTCGATCTCTTTGTTCAGTAGTTCGTTGACGCGTCGCAAGCGAGCGGTCGTGTCGGCGATGTCGAGTACTGACTGTGCATCCTCAACTTTCAACTCTAGATTTGAAGCAGATAGATCCGCGAGACGTCCCGCATCGTCGAGATTAGCGATAATGGCCATCACTTCAGGCGAGATGTTCTTGCCGAGGTTGATCGCTTTTTCCATCGAGGCGCGCACGTTGCGCACGAGTGCTTCGACTTCGAGAGATCTTTCTGGCGGCAGCACCTCCTGCATCACAGTGATCTTTGAACGCAGGTACTCACGCGTAGCGTCCACGGATTCAATCTGCGCGCGCGCGAGTCCCTGGACCAGAATGCGGATGCGACCATCGGGCAACTTCAGCATTCGCATGATGACCGCGGCAGTTCCGACCGCGTAAAGATCTTCCGCAAGCGGCTCCTCTTTATCGAGATCCTTCTGAGACGCGAGCAGGATCATGCGATTCTCCGCGAGCGCTTCGTCCACCGCCCTGATCGATTTCTCCCGCGACACAAACAGCGGCACGATCATGAACGGATAGATCACGATGTCGCGCAAAGGCAGCACCGGCAGCTCGCTCGGAATCTGCAATTGTTGATCGTTATCAGTTGCTTCCATTGCTTCCGTAAACTCTGGTTCTTTAACTATTGCCATCGCGTTGACCCATTTCCTTTTCGTTGGCGTCCTTGACTGCTATCAGGACCTCCTCTCCCCTGCGATCCTCAATCTTTGGAAGATGGATGACGAGCATTCCGTTGCTAAGCTCGGCCGTTGCGTCGCGAATACTGAACGTCCAACGCAACGGCACGATACGGCCAAACTTCCCAAAACTGCGTTCGGAACACAAGTACGAGAGGATACGGCGGCGATTGGGACGTCTTTTCTTTTCGCCCCAGATGCGGAGTTTGGTGTTGGAGATCCCGATCTTGATCTGATCCGCGGTAACGCCCGGAAGTTCGACGCGAATCGAGATCAACTTTTCCGTTTCGCAAAGATCGACTGGCGGTGCCCACGTGCCGGACGCCAGCGGGTGCTCGGCTTCGGTCGCTTCCTGTAAAGCTTGATATAGACGCCCGACGCGATCGCGCAGGCGCTGTACCTCGAGCCGCTCTAATCCAGTCGCACGAATTGGCTTGATCATTGCTAATTCCCCGGGTTCGAAAGTATTACTTTTTACCTGCCTGCCCGCTGGCCCTGGTACGAACGAGGTGTTTGAGCTCAGTCATGAACTCAGACACGTCTTCAAACTCAAGATATACGGAGGCAAAGCGAACATATGCGACTTTGTCCAGTTCTTTCAAGCGTCGCATGATCATCTCACCGATTTTACTGGTCGGACGTTCGCGTTCGGACGATTCCTGCACATACTTCTCGATCGCATTCACGATGCTGTCGAGTTTTGCCGACGGCACCGGACGTTTTTCGCAAGCACGCAGCAATCCTGCCATTACTTTATTGCGATCGAAAGTTTCCCGGCGACCGTCTTTCTTAACAACCATGTACGGTATCTCATCGATGCGTTCGTAGGACGTAAACCTTCGTTCGCACCGGAGGCATTCTCGTCTGCGCCGGATTGCATCGCCTTCACGCGACTCGCGCGAGTCAACCACTTTATCTTCGAGATATCCACAGAATGGACATTTCATTTAGTTAGACCCTTTCGGGGAATTCATTTGGAGAAATCATGGCGCGCAGCTTTGCGACGCTCAGGTCGCCGCGTATGAGATAAAAAATTCCAAAAAGGAGTGCTGGACCAAAATCAACGAGGTGCAAAACGATCGAGAGTGCCGCAGCCATCTCTTTCTTGACGCCGAGAAACAGCAGCCCCGCGGCAGTCGCGGCGTGAAAAGCGCCGGCAGCGCCGCCAGGAGTCGGCACGAGTGAACCCACGAGCGACCAGCCGAGAACGAAGATCGTTTCCGTGGGTCCCACTTGCAGGTGGAACGCCCTCATGACGAGGAAGTTAGCGGAGGCGATGCTGAGCCAAATTAAAGCGGTCCAACCGGTCGTTTCCGCCAGTTCGCGAAAGTCGACAAGCACGCGCAACGCTTGGGCAAGTTGTTCAAGCATGCCGAGAACGAATCGCGAGAGTTTATGTGGAATGAATCGCCAGCGCGAGAATAATTGCTCGCAGAAGTCAATCACGAGTGACGAACGTTTTCTGAACCAGGTTAGAAAAACGGTACCGAGAATTACGGCAGACAGCATGATCAAACCTGCCAGCCGGACCCGGTCGAAAGAAACTTCGAGTGCAAATTGCGGCCGGAACCAAAGCAAGTTGACGGCAAACATGAGCGCGACCGCCGTCATGTCGTAAATCCGTTCGACGAAAATGGTCACGAGTGCGCCGCTGGGTCTGACGCGCGGATCGCGCATGGAAAGCACGACCGGCCTGACGAACTCTCCGGCACGTCCCGCCAGGAAGATACCGCTGAAGCCGATTGTGGTCGCGGCAAACAAGTCCGCGAGACGGGCGGCGGTGAGCGGCCTCAGCAACGCTGCCCAGCGAAGCGATCGAGTCAGGTAGACGGTGCAGACAATTACTACCGCCGCAACGAGAAGATAGGGATCCGCGTTACTGACTGCCAATCGAACCTGCGCCCAGTCCAGATTGCGGCCGAACCACCAAAGGAGAAGCGCGGCCAAGAGGCAAAGAACTCCGAATTCAATATATTTGCGGGCGCTCGTCATTTATGGAACCACAAGATATTGGGCCGGCCGCACAGCCTACTACATGGAAGGCTAAGGGGCAAGAAACTCCGCGGCCTGTGCGTATCCTTCTGCGCCTCTTTGTGGCAAACTTTGCAGAACTTTAGTTTTGTACCTGTCGTAATCGCCTCTGGACAAGGGTTTGGCCGCCTTTGACGATTTTCTACAGGTACCTCTGGAGAAGATACGGTGGGAGCTGTTAAGGCTTTGGCAGTGAGTGAAGGAGCCGAATTGGTTCGCAGGTGTCGTGCAGGCGACGGCGCGGCGTGGGAAGAGATTGTGCAGAGTTATTCCCGCCGCATTTATAACCTCGCTTATCGTTTTACTTCGCGTTCCGATGCGGCGGAAGATCTGACTCAGGAAGTTTTCGTTCGGGTTTACCGTTCTTTGGATCAATACGACCCCAAGCAGGGTGATTTACAGAACTGGCTGATGAGGCTCGCGCGTAATCTGATCATTGACGATTACCGCAAGCGCCAACGTACACCCCACGACAACCTCGCTGACGATCTCGCAGACCACAGCTACCACCTGCACACGCGGTCAGACTCGGTTCAGAAGGAGATGGAACGTCGCGAGCTCGGAACTCAGGTGCAGGCAGGCATAGACAAGCTTTCACCCGATCTCAGAACGTGCGTGATACTGAGAGATATCGAAGAGCTCAGTTACCAGGAGATTGTTGATCTGCTGAAGATTCCTGAGGGGACAGTGAAGTCGCGCATCAATCGCGGGCGCATCGAGCTGGCAAAGATTCTCAGGAGAATGAAAGTAGTTGCGATGAGTGAGACCTAGAACTAAGAAAGAGAAAAGCGGCGGGAAGCGAAAAAACGATGCTTTGTGTGGATTTCGAAAATCTTTTGACCGACTACATTGAGGGCGTAGTCGGTCCTGAAACCAGTCGGCTTATGGCTGAGCACGCCATGAAGTGCCCCGTGTGCCATGAAACTCTGTCGGCCGTTCGCAGTGCAGTCGAGGCTTGTCGAGTTGCGACTGTGCCACCGCCTTCGAGAGAGCTTGAAGCTCGTATTCTTCAGAAAACAGTGCCCGAAACGGCGATGGGATGCGGAGAATTTGAAGAGTGTCTCACCGATTATCTCGACGGCTTCCTTCCCGCTCATCTGTATCACCGCTGGGAACGTCATGCGGCGCTCTGTGACCGCTGCACTGAACTTCCCGGCGAGGTCGTACGCGCGATTGGAGCCTGCTACACGTACATTTCTGAGGAGCGACCTTTACCTGAAGGTTTAAACGAGAGAATTCTGCAAGCGACCCTCGGAACAGTAACTCCGCATGAAATCAAAGCTCCGTGGGGAGCACGCGTGGCCTCGCGATTCCGCTTATGGCTGGACCCGATTATTTCGCCGCAACTTGTGACAGTTGCAATGATGTTGCTGGTGGCGATCCTGGTGCTCACCAACACTGTTTCTGCTGACGGTTCGATTGGTGGTGTTTACGATGCCGGCTTGCAACTTGCTGAGAAGACCAACGCTCAGTCGAAATCACTAACTGAGGCTTTTGCTAAATGATGTACTGTAGCTACCATGCTAAGAATCCGGCGGTGGTTCAGTGCAATCAGTGCGCGCGCTGGTTGTGTCCTGCCTGCGATCATCGGGTGCGAGGATTCCCGTTTTGCCAGGACTGCATCGTCGCAGGAGTTGAGTTGCTGCGCCACACCGCGAGCAGCAGTCAGACAAACATACTGAGGCGAAAGAGTTCGCCGTTTATTGCTACACTGCTTTCGTTTGTTCCCGGATTAGGCGCCGCTTATAACGGGCAGACTTCGAAAGCGATCGTACATTTCGCGATCTTTGCCAGCTTCTTTCAAATGGCTGTCGTGACTCAGGGAATGCACTTCTTTGTTCTGGGCGTGATTGGCACCTGGCTGTTTTCAGCGGTTGATGCTTGCCGGACGGCGCAGTTGATGAGAGCGGGTTTGAGTCCGGATGCGGAGGACGACGTGATTGCCCGTCGGCTTTACGGCAATCCATTTGCCTGGGGAACGACGCTGATCATTATCGGCACGCTGTTTCTCCTGCACACGCTGCTCGGTGTTACGCTGCCGATAAAGGAATTACTTCCTGTGGCGCTGGTGGCGCTTGGCGCTTACATGTTGTTTGATTACATCCGGCGTGGTAAGGGATCGGATCGGATTGTTCGTTTTGATTCGAGACGTCCACCGCCGTCCGTTGTTGCATCAACGAAGCCAGTTGATACAGCAACTTTTCGGACTGGTGAGACTACACAATTCGCGCGACGAGACGTTACTCCGTTTCCATTCGAGCGGAGATCTTAATAACCAGTTTTCTTTCTAAGAGGTTGAACTAATGTGCTGTGGTGTTCTTAAAGCTGCCGGTGGACTCGGAGCGATCGTGGCGTTAATCCTCGTCGTCGTGGCTCTACTCAAACAAATCATCCTTCTGCTTGGTTTCCTGCTGACGGCAGTGAAGGTAGCGGTCATTGTGGTGTTCGTGGCTGTGCTGGTGATGATCGTATTGGCTATCCTTCGTGATCGTTCTCGAAGGCGACGCGACACCGAGATTTAATAGTCCAAACGGCCTGTTATTGTTCGATTATCTTTCCCCTGCATCTCTCTTATATTTCCTCAACAATGTTGCAACAATTTAGGGGCCTGTGATAGGGTCAGGCCCTTGCAGAACCGGCCGAATGGGTTTCACCTCGGAGGGACCTTGAGGTTTTCAATCCATTCGCTGCAGACATCAAGTAGGTAAAAACGACAACTTTCCCCGTAGCGCAAATCGCCCTTTGGCGAGTTGTGCCTTTCGGTTGCTGTGCATTGCATTTTCTGCGCCGCAACAGGAGCACGATAAAATGGCCAGAGAAGACCGATTTTATTCCTTTATAATCGCCCACACGTCCCGTTCCCGCGCACGAGTCCAACGCATCCGAATCGAAAAAAGATCAGTAACTATTTTTTGCGCCATTCTGCTAATGCTCGGTGTCGGACTGTTTTATGGACTCTACGGCTTGACCCAGCACGCCGCTCACCTGCGTATCGAATTCGAAAATCGAAGACTTCGTGCGGAAAACGAGCTCCAGCGCCAGGAACTGGAAAAATTAAATAACCGCGTAGAGAAAGTGGAAGACACTTCGCGTAAGCTGGCTGAAAAGTCGGGAGTGGTTTCGGAGAATACGAGTTTCCCCGGTTCAGGTGGACCAGCCTTGCCGCTCGACGAGATGGGCCTTGCGACGCTCACGGCCAAGATGGGGCGGCTTGAAGAAGACATCGGCGCCTATGAGGCGATTCTGCGGCAGCGCGGCTACACACCGACGCTCTGGCCGGTTGAAGGCACGCTCGAGGGTGGATTTGGGGGACGTCGCAACCCGTTCGGCGGTGCTGGTTATGAGTTTCATTCCGGGCAGGATATCGAGGCGGCCTGGGGCGCGCCAGTGGTTGCGGGCGCCAGCGGCCGCGTTTCATTTGTTGGCTGGCAAAATGGTTACGGGCAACTCGTTGTCGTCGATCACGGCGGCGGCCTGACCACTCGTTACGGCCACCTTTCGCATATCGACGTTGAACTGGATCAGACCGTCTCGAGAGCCCAATTACTGGGCAAAGTCGGCTCGACCGGACGTTCAACTGGTCCACATCTTCATTACGAAGTACGCATCGACGATCTGCCCGTAAATCCGCTGCCTTACCTGCTTCTCGCCAGGTAGGCCCATCGGGCATCGGTTTAACCTGAGGTATAGCTTTAACTTAGCGGGCATGCAATAAAACATTCTCGCTTGACAGGTTTCTGAACTTGGCTTAGACTGCGCCGTCGTTTCAATGCAGGGACGGCGGTTCCAGTGCCCAGCATCCCGAATCCACAAGCTTTAAGTAAATGAGTTTCGTTAGTTTTGCCCCCGTAAGTCTGTGCATGCTGAAATAGCGCTCCCCGCGCTTTTCATCATGCATTTTTTGTTGATTGTGTGTTTCCGTCTAGTACCTAAATCAGGGTGCGACCCGGCTCACAAGCATTAACCAAGTTGACGGAAAAGCCGTGCGGGCTTTTGCGTCCGTTCTACCGAATCGTTAGGAGGATTCGTTGTTATGTCTAGAATAACCGGTAAGGTCAAGTGGTTTAACAATTCGAAGGGTTATGGCTTCATCGAGCAGCCCGGCTCTTCGGACATCTTCGTTCACTATAGCGCTATCCAGGGCGACGGCTTTAAGACTCTCGAAGAGGGTCAGGAAGTCGAGTTTGAGGTAACCCAAGGCCCAAAGGGTCCTCAGGCTGAAAAAGTCACGAAGACGTAGGTCTCCCCGGCTTTCATTAGCAAAGCCACTGACTTGCTTCCGGTCACGGGTCCGGTAAGCTCACAAGAAGAAAGAGCGACCAGCATTGGTCGCTTTTTCTTTTGCGCCCTTACTCGCTACTGCGGTCCGCTCGAGCCTTGAAGCTTACGTGCCCGTCCTCAACCGTCACGGAAAACCGCACTCCGTCGCAGCCGCGCTGCTTCTTAATAGTGTCGGCTTTTGCGGCAATCAGCCGGTGGAATTTTGGAAAAGAAAGATCCTCGCTCGGCTCCCCGCACACCTTTTTAGCTTCCAGCAAAGATTCATAAATCTTCTTGACGACTTCGACGTCGTGATGCGCATCGACACAAACAAAAGACGCAGGTTCGACTTTCGTTTCCGCTGCTTCTCTGTGTGCGTTGGCCCTGGCTGCGGAAGCTGCATGGCGACCTTCTTCACGTCCCTGCATCGTACGGCGCCAGAGTTCTCGAAAAGCGTTATAACGGGCTCCGAGCGAGTTGTAACGATATCGCTGCGCGTAGGTTAAGGTGCGGTCGTCTCCGAGTCGCTTTAGTAAAGTCTCGACCCGGCCCTTGGTCTCGTAAGGCGGTCGTTTCGCAGCGCCGTTAAAGAAAATATCAAACTCGATTCTCAGGCGCCGGATGTCTTCTTCCAGACGGGTTAGCTGTTCGTCAGGGGTCGGCTGATTCTCCCCCGCGGAATATTTATTCTTTGTTTTTGCCTGCAGTTTCGAGCGCAGCAGTTTGTTTGGGCCTAATGCCACGAATTGATCTCCTGAGCGAGGAAAGGGCGGGTGTCGTCGAATGGGACGCGTTTCCAGTCTAGGGGCTGGAAAAGCGATGTGTCAATATAGAGATCATGTCGGGACAAGAGAAAAGCAAACGGGCGACGCTGCGCGACGTGCCTTCGGTGGACCAGTTGTTGCGCACGGACGCCGCGCGCGAATTGCGCGATCTGGTTGGGATTGGAAGACTGACGAACATCGCGCGGTCGGTCACGGCTGAGATTCGCTCGTTGATCCAAGGCGATGGCGACTTCACCGGGTCGCTTCTTGAAGAGGCTGTAAAACGCATGGAGGCGAGTGCACGTCGCGAAGGTCAGTCCGGCATTAAACCCGTCATTAATGCGACCGGCGTACTGCTTCACACGAATCTGGGGCGCGCACCGCTGTCTGAAGCCGCACGCGTGGCCATGAACGATGCGGCGCGCTACTGCTCTGTTGAATACGACGTCGAGAATGGAGTGCGTGGGCGAAGAGGAGCGCGAGTTGAATCTCTACTGAAAGATCTGACTGGAGCCGAAGATGCCCTCGTGGTGAACAACTGCGCGGCTGCGGCATTGCTGATCCTGACTGTGCTGGCAGGCGAGGGTGAAACGATCGTTTCGCGGGGAGAACTGGTCGAGATTGGCGGCGACTTTCGTGTCCCGGACGTGATGGCTAGTTCCGGCACTCGCATGGTCGAAGTCGGCACGACGAATCGCACGCATCTTGAAGACTATCGTCAAGCAATCACTGCGAATACACAATTGCTGATGCGCGTTCATCCTTCAAACTATCGCATCGTGGGCTTTGCGAGTTCCCCTGCGCGTGCTGAGCTCGCCGCACTAGGTCGAGAAACAGAGCTGCCGTTGTATGAAGATGCGGGCTCCGGTTTGCTCGAGGATTTACGAAGGTATGGTGTGATCGACGAGCCGGTGGTGCGTGAGATCGTCGAGCAAGGAGTCGATGTCGTTTCGTTTAGTGGCGACAAACTACTCGGGTCGGTACAGGCCGGGCTGATCGTGGGCAGACAGGAGATCATTTCACGTTTGCGCAAACATCCACTCTACCGCGCGTTGCGAAGTGACAAGATCAGACTGGCGGCATTGGAGGCAACGCTCGCTTCGCATCAGCGAGACCCGGCGCATGTGCCTGTGATGCAGATGCTCTCGCTTACGTCCGAGGAGTTGCAGCAGCGCGCGCAAAGCCTGATAGAGGGGCTCGATGCGAAGTTTGAACTGATAACAGGCGAATCGACGCTGGGTGGCGGTGCTGGTCCAACCTCGACCTTTCCGACAACCCTCATCGCCATCACGCATCCGGAGAAATCCGCTCAGGACATCGAACACGAGCTTCGTACCTCCTCGCCCGCGATTATTGCTCGCATCTCGGAAGGCAAAGCGCTCCTCGACCTGCGCACAGTTTTTAACGACCAACTCCAGACACTCCGCGAAACCTTAAAGAATCTATAGATTAAACAGTGCTTGTCATTGTATAATTGACGCGGCTTTAGGCTTATTCTCAACCCTGCCCGCTATCACTCTCCGCTTGATTCGCATAAAAACGCTAACATCCTATCTCTCGGCATCAGCTCTCGGCGTTATTGCCGGGCTAACCGGTTACGCCTTCTGGGGCCTGGGCATCTTGCCTGCTCTCGACCTCGTGAAGCCCGAGCCATCGATCGCGGCTTCTGTCCTTGTCGCATATGCACTCGCCTTAGCGCTGATAATCAACCGCTTTGGCCTGCGTCGTTCGTGGCGTTGGATTCTCGTCAGCGCGGTCTTCGTGACCGGCGTGGGTATCGCAGGCTTTCAGATCCTGAGTCTCGATCTTCTGCTGTTCCCGCTGCTCCTCAGTGCCGGTTTGTCTCTGCTGCTCGTGCAGCTCAATCGACTTTGGTCTCTCGATCGCCAGTTAACACGCACACTCTTTAACTCCTCCACCGCCAACGCCGAGACAGAAGCAAATGCGCGACTCATGAGTGGTCTGAAACTCCTGAACACAGTCCTGCCGCTCAGCGAAGCCGTGGTCTTTCGTTGCGACGACTCGAACTCCCTCGAAGCCGTCGCGCGTTTCAAAGGCGCGGCACCGAATGCACAGGACCCGCGCCGCAATTCCATCTGGCGCGAAGGAATTCAACTCTGCCAACGCGCGGCAAAAACGGGGAAGCTGGTTGACGAAGCAACACCTGATCAGAAATCAGCCACAGTCGCCGTGCCTTTGCTTCACGAAGGCGAAACGGCGGGCGTGTTGCTCATTCGTTTGGCTTCAGAGTTCTCTACTGACGATACAGCGCTATTGGAAGCAGTCGGTTCGCAGTTCGCACGCAATCTCGAGCGCGAGAGTTTTGCCAACAGCCCGGCGCGAACGCAATCACTCAGTTTCTTTTCACACGGCGGTGGCAGAAGGAAGCTCGACGCGCTCAACGTTCTGAAGGCCGTAACGGTTGAGCAGCGTTGCGAGGCCAGCACACTCTTGCACATCGACGACGGCGTCGCGATTGCTTATCTGGATGGAACGCTAGCGCTCGTTAATCCCGCGTTGCTGAGTTTTGCGGGGCTCACTTTGTTGCAAGCTGCGAAGCTGGACCTCTTCAACTTACTTCACAACTTCCGCACCGATATCTTCGACGAACCTGAGATTGCCGTGCGCAGAGTCTTGCAAACCGGCGTCGACTATGAAGGCGAACTCAATTTCGAAGCGAAGGGCCAGATACTCAACCTTCGCATCTCCTTACTTCGCGAGCCTCAATCCGGCAAAGCGATCGGCATTGCAATTCATATCAAGGATCTGACCGCGACGAAAGAGTACGAGAAGTTAAAGAGCGACATGATCTCGCTCATGTCACACGAGCTGCGCACGCCGCTGACGAGTATCAACGGTTTTGCAGAGTTGCTGACTGCGGACGAATCCATACCACCGCAGGCGCGTGAGTTTGTCTCGATCATCGCCAACGAATCACAGCGGATGTCGCGCATGATCAATACATTCCTTTCGGTGACGCAGTTGCAGCGCAAAGACAAACAGGAAGTGTTGAAGATTCCGTTGCGTCTAGACGAAGTCGTGCGCGAGACGATTGCTTCGCTGCAACCGGTCGCCAAGAAGAAACGCATCCGGCTCATCGAACAACCGGCACATCGCATTCCTCCAGTCGCAGCCGACAAGAGTTTGATCACGCAGGCAGTGAAGAACCTCGTGAACAATGCGATCAAGTACAGCCCGGAACGAACAACGGTGACTGTTTCGACGGCGCTTGAAGCGGAAGCAGTCCGAGTTTGCGTTGAGGATCGTGGGTTTGGCATTCCGGCGGAAGCGAAGGAACGCGTGTGGGACAAGTTCTATCGCGTGGTTCGTGAAGGACAGGAGAAAGACGAGGAGTCGACGGGTTTGGGATTATCGTTCGTGCGTGAAGTTGTCGAGCAACACGGTGGGCAAGTCGAACTGGACTCGGAAGAGGGACGCGGGTCCAGGTTTAGTTTTACTTTGCCGCGACTCTAAACACGATTGATGGTGCCGCGACAGTTTGCGGCGCCGCAGATGCAGCGCTTGTCGTCAGAGTGAAGTGTTGACTCGTAGTCAATCGTGATTTCTTCGCCCGGATTTATGTCGCGCAGGGCGATGAAGAGGATGTGATCATAGAGGATTTGCATGAACGCGTTTGGCATGCATGAGTGATTAATGTAGTGAGTGCCGTTACCGCCGCGGCTGCCATCCAGACTCCAGCGATTGTTGACCTCACAGATCCTGAGCATTTTCCGGTGCGCTCTTCGCCTTGCTTCGGCGTTTGAGATCTGCTCACCGGTGTATTCAGCGATCTTGTGTCTTTTCTTGAAAGAGATCGTGGCGAAGCAGCCTCTGCCGTGTATCGGCGAAGCGTTGATTGCCAGACCATGAGCCAGCTTCATTATTTGAGTTTGAAAGTGCGAGCGATGAGATCGGTTTGATTACGAATCCGGCTTAACTTGTCGCGCAAACCCGTAAAGCGCAGCGCATAGATCGTGCGGTTATCGACCTGCAAATAGTAAGTGCGGCCCAGCATCGGCTTGCCGGTACGAACGAATTCGTAGGACATCGTGACGCCATCGAGCCGACCGTTGAATGATTCCTGCTTGCCCTCGACGAAGCCGGGCAGGTATCGCAGTTTCAAATCTTGATCGCGGGTAGCGAGTTGGCCGGGGGTAGTTCCCGGATCGACGATCTCCTTGCGAATGGTCAGGTATCCGTCGAGGCGGTCGCCATAAACAAACTCCGGATGTTCGCGAGCGGTGTCAGGATCCGAAATGGACTTCCACGTTGCCGAGGGCAGCTCGAAACTGTAATCAAGTTTGTCGTGAGTGTAGAGCTGTTGCGCCAACGCAAGCGGCGCCGTTAATCCGAGCAAAATCAAAGCAAAAGCCAGAATCCGTCGCATTACCCCTCCAAGGTTCTTCAGATGAGTCCAATGAGCTTTGTCGTTGCTCAAATCGCTATTTCAGTCCCTGAGATGACCTTCTTCTGAATTCCGATCAGCGTCTCGATCCCACGCGAGGCCAGCGCCACCAGATCGTCCATTTGCGATCGGCTGAAAGGCTCGCGCTCCGCGGTGCCCTGCAACTCGATGAACCGGCCGTCACCGGTACACACCACATTCATGTCGACTTCGGCGCGCGAGTCTTCGTCGTATTTGAGGTCCAAAAGCGGCGTGTTGCCAACGATGCCCACACTAATAGCTGCTACCTGGCCCGTAAATATCGACCGCTGGATTTTGCCGGACTTGAGCAAGTGCTGACTCGCTAAAGCAAAGGCAACGTAGGCGCCGGTTATTGCGGCAGTACGTGTACCACCGTCAGCTTGCAACACGTCGCAGTCGATTGTGATCGTGCGCTCGCCGAGCACTTTCAGATCGGCGATCGCGCGCAGGCTTCTACCGATCAAGCGTTGTATTTCATGAGTGCGACCTGAAGGACCACCGCGACCGATCTCTCGCGACGTGCGCGTTTGGGTTGCGCGCGGCAACATCGCGTACTCGGCCGTCAACCATCCATGACCGGAGTTCCGCAAAAACGGCGGCACGCGGTCCTCGAGTGATGCAGCGCAAACGACGTGCGTGTTGCCCATCTGGATTAGCACGGATCCCTCCGCGTACGGCAGGAAACCGGGCGTGATGCAAACTGGACGCAAATCGTCGGGAGCGCGTCCGTCAGTGCGTGCGAAGCTCATCGTGTCCCCAAATCTCCACGGCTTCAAGAATGGAAGGAGCAGAACCTAAAAATCGTTCGGCTACTTTAGCAAATCTCTCGGCTGCGTCGGTCACATAAAAATGGTCGAGATCATCACAGAGTTGTCGTTCCTGGTAAAGGTCGAGGGCGTCTTCGTGAGTAAGATCGGAACTTTCCAAGAGTGATTCGACGTCGCGGGCTGTCGCGGCGCCGGAGTCGATCAGTTTCACTTCCCTTCCCACGGTTTCGCTTATGACGTCTTTAAGAATTGGATAATGCGTACAGCCGAGCACGAGGGCACTTAGCGTGGTCTCGTTAAGTTCGGTCAGATAATCGCGTGCGACGATGCGTGCGACGTCTGAGCCGGCCCAACCCTCTTCAGCTAAAGGCACAAAGAGTGGACAGGCACGTTCGATAACGCGGGCGTTTGCACCGAGGCTCGCGATTGCTTTGGCGTAAGCGTGGCTTTGCACTGTCGCTTCCGTAGCGATGACGCCGATGTTTCCGCCCTGTGCGACTTCGACTGCGGCGCGTGAGCCAGGTTCAATCACACCAATCACGGGAACGCTGATGGCCGATCGGATTGCGGGCAGTGCGACTGCAGAAGCTGTGTTGCAGGCGACGACGAGTAGCTTGATTTCGTGCGCAGCGAGAAATCTCGAATTCTCAACTGCGTAACGTTCGACTGTCGCGAGTGATTTCGTGCCGTACGGAACACGCGCGGTATCGCCGAGATAGACGAAACGTTCGTTTGGCAGACGCTCGTGCAGTGCGCGATAGACGGTTAATCCACCAACGCCGCTGTCAAAGATTCCGATGGGACGGTTGCGGTCCAAGTGAGCGCAGGCCTATTCGAAGATCTCGGAGACTTTTACGCGAAAGCCGGGAACGGTGTCGTCGACGAGTTCGTCGGTTTCGTGCAGAGTTCTTCTATCACTTAACGATGAGATCACTTCAACTGTTCGGCGTCGAGGATTCACCAGCCATACGGACCTTGTGCCGGTCTCTAACCACAAAGCTAATTTCCGCTCAACATAGCCTCTTCTATCGCCGGGAGATAATACCTCAACGGCGAGATCCGGTGGACCAGGGTAATAGCCGTCCAGATCCATCTCACGATCTTTTGAGACGAATGATACGTCAGGTCCCAGAACAGTATCGGGATCACTTTCAAGGTGATAACCAGATTCAGCAACAACTTCGCCAAGCCTATTGGTCCTGGCGTGTTGCAGCAGAAGCATAGTGAGGTTGGCGGCAACCCGCCCGTGTTGACGCTTTGGAACAGGCATTGTGAGGAGTTCCCCTTTAATAAGTTCGTGACGAAATGGACCATCGGGCAAGTTCATTAACTCTTCCGCGGTCATCAAGTGAGTTTGAGTTGTACTCATAACGGTTCTCTGGGTCTCGAAGGGAGTGAGGACTCCCGCAATTGAATATGGTGGAGGCGCCGAGAGTTGAACTCGGATCCAAAAACCAACCCCGAAGGACTCTACATGCTTATTCGCTTCTCTTTCTTACCAGGCGAACCTGATAAAAATTCGCTCCATGTCGAGTCAGTGAAGCGACAAGACCTCGACACGAGCTAGCCCGACTTGATCTCGCCCACTGCCACGGACCGAAGCAGCAGGCCAGCTCATCTGAGTGACATCTCCCTCCGCGCGCATGAGCAACTTGCGGTGAGACGCTCGGTGCTTAATTAGGCAGCGAGAGCCAATTCATTGTTGGCAGTTGTGTTTCCCTACGCGTTTTAACGAGCTGCATAAGGTAGCCCGGCATGCATCGCGACGATCGTTCAGGTTCCTGTCGAAGCCTGTCGCCCCCGTATTTGCGAAGCGAAGCCATTATAACCGGCCCGCAACAAACCACAAAAAGCCCTGCCTCTCCCAGTGCGTTTTGTGCCTGTTTGCGGCATAATTTTGACTTCTGTGGCTAGCCACGTTGCCCACCGCGCATCTAATCGGGCAAGGTGTTTTGGGAGAAAATTCACTCTATGGCTTCAAACCACTCTAAATATTCGCCAACCGCAATTATCAATACACCTCCTGAACAACGTAGACACCTGTTGGCACGACTTTGGTTACCAACTGTTCTACTTTTGGCGCTGGCGGCCGGCGGTTTGACCGGCATCATCGCCGCCTACGAGTTGAACTACTCGCGCGCCGCGAACGAAGTTGCAGCCCTCGCGACTTATCGCCCGAGCGTCGTCACACGCGTCTACGCCGACGACGATGAAACAGTCATCGGCGAGTTTGCGCTCGAGAAAAGGATCCCGCTCAAGTACGAAGAAATTCCTCCCGTCCTGACGAACGCGATTCTCGCTGTCGAAGACGTGCGCTTCTACGATCACATCGGTATCGATCCGATTCGTATCATGGGCGCCGCCTGGAAAAACCTGACCAGCGACCGCATCGAGGGCGGATCAACCCTGACTCAGCAACTCACGAAAAATCTTTTTCTTACCAAGGAACAAACCTACACGCGCAAGATTAACGAGTGGATTCTCGCCCTCCAGATCGAACGGTATTACACCAAGAATCAGATCATGGAGTTGTACACCAACCACATGTTTCTTGGCGCGAACGCCTACGGCATGGAAGCGGGGGCGGAAACGTATTTCGGTAAGCAGGCAAAGGATCTGACACTCAGTGAAGCTGCATTGCTGGCGGGAATTCCGAAAGCACCCAGTGACTATTCGCCCACGTCGAATCCGGCCAAGGCCAAGGAACGTCGCGACCTCGTGCTAGATCTCATGGCCAAAAACGGCTTCACAAGTCAGGCTGAAGCCGACGCCGCAAAGTCCAAACCGATTCAACTGGCCGACACCGCTTACTACCAGTCGCAGCACAAATCGACGCCGTTTGACTATCCAGTCGAATTCATTCGTCAGGAACTTGAAGACAAATACACCACTCGCGTGGCCCAGGGTGGTCTTGCCGTTTACACCAGCATCAACGTCGAGGCGCAGAAGAAAGCCTACGAGGTAATTCGCGCCGGTCTCAGGCAATACGATCGCACGCACAGCGGTTGGCGCTCCAACTACACGATGATTCCGACCACCGCAAACAACGGCGATGGCCCGGCGACGCAGCCCGAACTCAACAACTACAAACACCCGGACTGGTACGGTAACGATTACGAAACAGGTCGTCATCTAATGGGCCTGATCATGAAAGTCGATCGCACACGCAACGAAGCGTCAGTGCGATTCGGCAACTTCACCGCCACGCTAACCGCGGCCGAGATGGGCTGGGGTAAGCGCCAGACTAAAGACGAGTTCAAAGCCGGTCACCTGGCTGAGTTTGAAATAAAGGAAGTTGACGAGAAGAACAGGCGTTTGAAAGTTGAGCTGTCGCAGGTGCCGGCGGTGCAAGGCGCAATGATGACGCTCAACGCCAAGACCGGCGAGATCGTCACGATGGTCGGCGGTTACGACTTCTACACCAACAAATTCAACAACTCGATTCAAGCCTATCGTCAAACCGGTTCCTGCTTCAAACCATTTATTTACACTGCGGCAGTGGAATGGGGCATGACTCCGGAGACGCCCGTCAGTGGCGCGCCTATCAGCATCGGCGACTGGCAACCACACAACTACGATGGATCGACCAGTTGTGGAGACATGCCACTGAAGACGGCCTTGGCCAAGTCGATGAACATTCCCGCGGTTCACCTGCTACAGACCGTTGGAATCCAAACCGGTGCGCAGATGGTCCGTCGCTTCGGCATCAAGGTGCCGATGTCACCGTACTTGCCATCGGCGTTGGGCGCCACAGAAGTGCCGTTGGATCAAATGGTCTCGGCGTATTCTGCGTTTCCGAATAAAGGAATTCGCGTTGAGCCACACCTGATTCGCAAAGTTCTCGATCGTGATGGAGCGACACTCGAGGAGTGGGAGAGAACTACATACAAGGTGATGAACGAATACGTCGCCCTGACGATGGTTACTATGATGCGGGGCGTTGTACAGGGCGGAACCGCTAGTGCGGCACAGGCGGTTGGTGTGCCTCTCGCCGGCAAGACCGGCACCGTCAACGATCACACGGACGTTTGGTTTATCGGTTACACGCCGACATACGTGACTGGCGTGTGGATGGGTTATCCCGGAAAGAAGAAGCCGCTGGGCAACGAGATGACCGGCGCCAAAGGTGCGCTGCCGATGTTCGTCGACTTCATGAAGTCGTTCTTGAAGGAGAAGCCCAAGGAAGACTTTCCGAAAGCTCCTGACATGCCGGAAGACATGCGTGAACTTTTCCGGCAACGCCAAAGAGAACTCGCAGCCGAGCGTTCTGAACTCGCCGCCGAAGCCAAGAAGACTGAAGACGAGGATGCCTTGCCGGCAGGAACAACCGAGCCAAAACTGGAAAACGTAACGATGCCGCCACCGCCTAAGACAGACGACGACTCGCCGAAGCCGGCAACGAAACCCGACAGCGCGTCGCCGAAAGTCGAAGCGCCACCGCCGCCAGTCACACGCCCGGGCGAAGCTGAGCCGGCGAAGAAGAAAGGCAAGAAGGGCGACGGCGAAAACAACTAAGGTCAGTTGTCGATGCGCATAGTCTCGTTTCTTCCTTCAGCGACGGAGATGGCCTGCGCGCTCGGGCTTGGTGATTCGATCGTGGGCATCACTCACGAATGTGACTTCCCGCCTGAAGTGAAATACAAACCCGTGGTGGTGCGCGCGGTGTTGCCGCTCGAGACGATGAGTCAGAGCGAGATTGATCGCGCAGTCGCCGAGCGAATTGGTAATGGTGAAAGCCTCTACCAAATCGACGAACAACTCCTGCGCGAGCTCGCTCCGGATCTGATACTCACGCAGAACCTCTGTCAGGTTTGCGCACCATCGGGTAACGAAGTTTCGCAAGTTCTCAAAGCACTTCCAAAAGCACCGCAAATCCTCTGGCTCACGCCGCAATCGCTCAACGAGATCTTCGATAACGTTCGCGAACTCGGCGCTGCAACTGATCGAACAGCCGCAGCAGAAGCCATCGTCAGCGATTGTGAAAACAGGCTGAAAACTTTAGCCAGACGAGTTGAAGGCGCTCACCGGCCAAAAGTCTTTTGCATGGAGTGGCTGGATCCGGTTTATGCGAGCGGTCATTGGGTACCTGAGTTAGTGAAGTTTGCGGGCGGAATTGATGAACTCGGTCGCGAACGTGGTGAGTCGGTGCGAGTGCCGTGGGATGAGATCGTAGCCTGGGCCCCTGAAGTGCTGGTGATTATGCCCTGCGGTTTTAACCTGCAACAGACGATGAAACAAATCTGGAGCACCTTTGGCTATAGCAATTCCCCGTTCTTCGATCTGCCTGCCGTCAGGAATGGAAGAGTTTACGCTGTCGACGCGAACTCATACTTCGCGCGCCCGGGACCACGCGTTGTCGAAGGCGCAGAGTTGTTGGCGAGGCTGATCCATCCCGAGTTTTTCAACAAGACCTCCGATAATTATTCGAATGAGTATCAGGTGGTCGACATTTCTCTCCTCAAAGGTCAACTGACCGAAGGCCGAGACTACTACACTGAAAGTGGCCGCATGGTCTTTACCGGCAGCTATCTCGAGCGACGCGGTTACTGCTGCGGCAGCGGCTGTCGCCACTGTCCTTACCTCGTTTAACTTTGCCCCTCTTTTGCGGCTATACTGCGTATCTCCCATACACTTAGACAGATTGGACACCCATAATCTATGCGCGTCTTGATCATTCGCACTTTTGCGCTGCTCTTCGCCATCGCGATGATCGCTGCGATCCTCGTCAACCCAGACAACCACTCGAGCGCAATGAACCTTAATCCTGACAACAATCCGCTCCTCGCGAAGTGGGAAGGCCCGTATGGCGGCGTTCCTCCATTCGATCGTGTTCAAATTCCTCTCTTCAAACCGGCACTCGAAGCTGCTATGGCCGAACAACTCGCGGAGATCCAGAAGATCGCGAACGATCCGGCGCCGCCGGACTTCGAGAATACGATCGCCGCACTCGAGCGCACCGGTGGCACCTACGATCGCGTAACCACGTTGTATGGCATCTGGGGCGCAACGATGGCCAGCCCCGAATATCAGGTGGTCCAACGTGAAATGGCGCCGCGTCTCGCCGCGTTCAACGATCAGATAACGCAGAACGAAGCGCTCTTCAAACGAATCGAGACTGTTTACAACTCGCCCGCGAAAGCAAAGTTGAATCCGGAACAACAGCGCGTCACCTTGCTCTACTACACAAACTTCGTTCGCGCAGGCGCGCGTCTGGACGCGAACGCAAAAAAGCGCCTGTCAGAGATCAATCAACAGCTCGCGGGTCTCTTCACCAAGTTCAGCCAGAACGTGCTCGCCGAGGAAACGGATCAGTTCATCACGCTGAAGAGTGAAGATGAACTTGCCGGACTACCGCAATCGCTGCGCGATGCCGCAGCCGCCGCGGCCGAGACGAAGAAACAACCGGGCACGTGGGTGATCATTAACACGCGTTCGTCGATCGATCCGTTTTTGACTTACTCAGATCGCCGCGACTTGCGGGAAAAAGCGTGGCGCATGTTCGTCAACCGAGGCGACAACGGCGGCGAACACGACAACAACGCGATCATCACCGAGATTCTTCAGTTGCGCGCCGAACGCGCCAAACTGCTCGGCTATCCGACACATGCGCACTGGCGTCTCGAGAATGCGATGGCCAAAACTCCTGAGAAGGCGATGGAGTTGATGGAAGCCGTGTGGAAGCCCGCAGTTGCGCGCGTACATGAGGAAGTTGCGGACATGCAGGCACTCGCCGATAAGGAAGGCGCGAAGATCAAGATCGAGCCGTGGGACTATCGTTACTACATGGAGAAGGTGCGCAAGGCGAAATTCGATCTGGACCAGAACGAAGTCAAACCGTACCTGCAACTCGAGAACCTGCGCGAGGGCATCTTCTGGGTCGCAGGCGAGCTCTTTAATTTCAACTTCACGCCGGTCACGAATGTTCCGGTGGCCCATCCGGACATTCGCGTTTGGGAAGTCACGGACAAAACCACGAAGAAACACATCGGGCTCTGGTACTTCGATCCTTACGCACGCGCCGGCAAGCGATCGGGCGCATGGATGAACGCCTATCGCACGCAGGAACGAATCAACGGTGAAGTCACAACCATCGTCTCGAACAATGCCAATTTCGTGAAAGGCAAACCAGGCGAGCCGGTGCTGATCTCGTGGGACGATGCGACGACGATGTTTCATGAGTTTGGACACGCGTTGCACGGCCTGAACTCAAACGTCACGTATCCCTCGGTTTCAGGGACTGCCGTAGCGCGCGATTACGTCGAGTTTCCTTCGCAACTTATGGAACACTGGCTCTCGACACCGGAAGTGCTCCAGCGCTTCGCGCTTCACTACCAGACCGGCAAGCCGATACCGCAGGCGTTAGTCGACAAGATCAAACGCACGTCAACTTTCAATCAGGGATTTGCGACGGTTGAATACTTGTCGGCGGCGTTGGTCGATATGAAGTTACACCTCGCGGGCTCGCAGAAGATCGATCCGGATGCGTTTGAGCGCGAGACGTTAGCGCAACTCGGCATGCCGAAGGAGATCGTGATGCGGCACCGCCTGCCGCATTTCCTTCACGTCTTCTCGAGTGATTCGTACTCGGCAGGCTATTACAGCTACCTCTGGTCAGATGTGCTTACGGCAGACGCGTTTGGGGCGTTTGTCGAAGGCAAAGGACCGTACGACCGCGCGGTAGCGGATCGTCTGCGGAAATACATTTTCTCAGTGGGCAACACGGTCGATCCGGCAGAAGGCTACCGCGCCTTCCGCGGCCGCGATCCAAAGATCGACGCGCTGATGAAGAAACGCGGCTTCTCGCCGAAGAGTTAAAGCAGTTTCACGGAGCAGGTTTGATGACGTTCTTAATGTTGTTATCAACTAACAACTTATTGAACGCCGTCAAGTCCTGACTCAGCACCACATCGAGTCGCTGGCGCACGGCTGCCAGTTGCGGCTTGAGCAACGCCTGCACTTCACGCTGCTGCTTCGTCGGGCCGAACTCGCCACTTGCCAAACCACCCGCTAAATAACTGATCTTCGCCAACAACTTCGGCGGATAGCGCACCGTGTCCTGCCCCTGTCCGGTGAGTCTTAGTTGAATCAAATTTTCCTCAATTTCTGTCAATTTGTTATTAAAGACATCCGCCGCGGTCTTCACGGCCGCTGCATCCAACTTCTCAACCTGGCTGCGGATAAACTCGATCTGATTCACCATCTGCGCCCCGGATTCGAGATCCTTTTGCAGGTCGAGCATCATCGCCGTCTGCGCTGAAATGTCGGCTTCAGTGCTGCCGGAATTCGGATCTTTTTTGATTATTAGCGGCTGGCTCAGTGTCTGCCCACCCGCGGAAAGTTTGACCGTGTACGTTCCGGGCGGCATCAGGATCGACAAACGCCCCGCGCCCGGCGCATTGCGAGTACCGTCCGGTCCGAGCTTAATCTCCGGAGCAAACTGTGGACTGGTCCTCATGCGAACTTCCGTCGTACTTTCCCCCTCAAGGTTCCAGGTCACGCGATTTAGCCCGACATTCTTTGTGCCGTTAAGAGTGCGAATCCTCTTCCCACTCGCGTCTTCGATCCGAATCTTGACGTCGCCTGTTGGCACTGATTTGAGGTAGTAGCTGATCGCCGCTCCATACTGCGGGTTCTGGCCCGCGGAAGGATCGTCAGACATCGTCACCGGCACGACGCTCGGTCTGAATCGATAAGTCAGCCGCGGCGGAAACAAAGAGGCGTTCGAATCGCGCACCGTTTGATTCATCTGCTGGATCGGCGTCAGGTCGTCGAGAATCCAGAAGCCGCGTCCATAAGTTGCGACGATGAGATCGTTGAAGTGTTCCTGCATGACCATCCAATAGACCGGCGCGTGCGGTAAGTTGCCCTGCAACGGTTCCCACTTCTCGCCATCGTCGAAAGAAACGTAGAGCCCGTTCTCTGTTCCGACATAAAGCAGCCCACGTCGCACCGGATCTTCGCGAATGCAATGCGCGTAACTCAACATGCTGCGCGGAATACCGTTAGTGATCGCTTTCCACGTCTTGCCAAAATCCTTCGTCTTGTAGATGAACGGATCGCGATTGTTCGCCTGATGAAAATCGACGGTGATGTAAGCGGCGCCCGGTTCGAAACGAGAAGGTTCGATGTTGCTGACCGTTCCGAACGGCGGCAGGTTCGGAATGTTCTTCGTGACGTTGGTCCAATTCTTACCACCATCGCGCGTCACTTGCACGAGTCCGTCATTCGTTCCTGCCCAGATCAGTCCCTTCGTTAGCGGTGATTCCGCAATCGCAAAAATTACTGAGAAGTACTCAACGCCGATGTTGTCGCCGGTTAAGCCGCCCGAAAATCCCTGTTTGCTCTTGTCGTTCGTCGTGAGATCCGGACTGATGACTTGCCAACTCTGCCCATCATCAGTCGTTTGATGAACAAACTGGCTGCCAACATAAAGCTTCCTGTGATCGTGCGGCGACATGGTCAACGGAAATGTCCAGACAAATCGATACTTCAGATCCGCCGCCGGCGAGCCGTTCGTTTGATCCGGCCACACTTCCACGCGTCGCATCTGTCCATTACGTAGATCAAAACGCTCAACAATGCCGCCGATGCTTCCCGAACCCGAAGCACTCGACCAGACGATATTTGGATCGACCGGGTCGGGCGTGGCCCAACCACTCTCGCCACCGCCCACCGGTTGCCACGCACTGCGCGGAATCGATCCGCCGCTAAACGTCCGGCTTGGCCCACGATACGACGGATCGTCCTGCTCGTTTCCGTAGACGTAGTAAGGAATGCGATTGTCCACAGTCACGTGATACATCTGCGCGATGGGAAGTTGAATGCGAAACCACGTCTGCCCGCGTGTAGTCGAGATCGAGATGCCGCCGTCGTTTGCGACGGCCATGCGATTCGGGTTTGTCGGATCGATCCAGATGTCGTGATTGTCACCGCCGGGACTGGCGCCGCCGATCATCTGCCGCGCTGTTTCGCCACCGTCGCTCGAACGTGAGAAGCCCGCGGTGAGGTAATACGTTTCGTTTTCGTTGTCAGGCGCGACGGCCATGCGAAAGTAGTAGTGCGTGCGGCCGCCGAGATTTCGATCGAAGCTGATGAGTTTCCATTTTTCGCCGCCGTCATCCGAACGCCAGAGCTTGCCGCGATCGGTTTCCTGACCATTGAGCGGCACGCCGTCGCCCGTTTCGATGAGTGCGTAAATGCGTTTTGAATTGCTGGGTGCCACCGCGGGAACGATCTTTCCGGTCATGCGCGTAGGCAGACCGTTGCCTGTAAGACGTTTCCACGTGACACCGCCGTCGGTTGACTTGAAGAGCCCGCTGCCTGGTCCACCACTGTCGCGTCCCCACGTATGGATCTCGAGAGGCCACATCCCGGCATACAGGATTTTCGAATTATTCGGATCCATCTCGAGGTGCGCACAACCGCTCTTCTCATCCGTGAAGAGCACGCGTTCCCACGTCTTGCCGCCGTCTGTCGTGCGAAACACACCGCGTTCCGGTTGTGGTCCATAAGCATGACCGAGAGCGCCGACAAGGACGATGTCAGGATTCTTCGGATCGATTACCACGCGACTGATACGCCCGGTCTTTTCCAGACCCATCAGCTTCCACGTTTTGCCCGCGTCAGTCGACTTGTACACACCCTCGCCAACCGAGATGTGGCTGCGTATCCACGGCTCGCCGGTTCCGGCCCAAACGATATTCGGATCGCTCGGCGCAATCGCGAGCGCGCCAATGGATGAGACGGGTTGGGCGTCGAAGATGGGATCCCAGTGAACACCGCCGTCCGTCGTCTTCCAGATTCCGCCCGACGCCGCGCCGACGTAGTAGATGTTTGGCTGGCCGGGAATACTAACGACTGAAGTGAGACGATTTCCGGTCGGTCCGATATGACGGTAGCGCAGCGCGCCAAGCACGTCCTTATTGGCAGCGGCTTCCTGTGCGTATGCGGGCAGGGTCGCGAGACTAATCGCGAGTAGTGAAAGTACAACGAAGATCCGTTTTCGCATCAACATGGTGGGTCTCCTCAGATGGCCATGAAAGGCCATCGCAACCAGAAAGTATTAACGGCGAAACCTATTGCTTGATATTCTTATTGAGACTTGTGCGGCGCAGTATATCAAATGCGACTTTAGGAGGAGCCCATGTTTATCCGAAGTCTGTTGGTGGCGGTTGTAATTCTGCTGTTTACAACCCCGGTGTTCACCCAGTTTGGCCAGTCAAACAACAACAACCGGCTCGTTGATCTCGCGGACCGGCTGTCGCGCGATGCGAGTGATTTTGCGGATTCGAGTTACACCAATTTCACGAACAACTCGCGCGCCCTGCGCAACGACATCGATGCGCTGATGCTGGCGCACCAGTTTGCCGGTGCGTCTCGCATCTTCTATCGCATGGTCGTCGACCGTCGTCGCAACCAGGATCTGCGCGACGCGTTTGACGTGTTGCAGAATCTCGCGCGCTCCGTCGAACGCAACAACGTGCAACGAACCAATTGGAACAACATTCAACGCTCGATGAACGACATCTCGCGCGAGCTTAATTACAACTCGCCAGGCGGTGGCGGTGGTGGTGGTGGCGGCGACCAGTATCCCGACACTGGACGCGGCGGGCGCATGACGTGGCGCGGGCGTGTTGACGACGACGTGCGGATCAGAATTCGCGGCGGCTCTGCCGACGTTGAAACAATCGGCGGCACGCCTTACTCGGATAGTCAACCAAACTTCTTTAATTCACTGCCAAATCGACGTGTGACAGTGAGGTTGACGGCGAAGCGTGGCCGCGGCGAGATCTTTATCGAGCAACAACCGTCACGCGAAAATGATTTCACGGCCGTCGTGCGGATCAGGGATACGCGCGGCGGTGCGTCGGATTATGAGTTTGAGTTGCAGTGGTAGGCAATCCATCCACAGATTACACAGATCTGTTTTAAATAATCTGTGTAATCTGTGGATTAGTTCTTCACGATAATCTCGTCAGCGAAGATCCATGTCTCGGGGCGAAGATGCACGGCACGGATGCGCACATAGCGCGCTTCTGTTGGAGCAATCGTTGTGACGAAGTCTTTGATCATGACACCCTCCTGATCAGAGACTTCGTTCACGATTGAGAAACCCGAGCCAAAGGTGACGCCATCGACTGATAGTTCGACCTCAATTCCCTGAGGCAGCCAGATCCACGAGCCAATGTCCTGCAGGAACCCGGCGCCCACTTTCGAAACTTTCTGCACGCTCCCAAGGTCCAAAACAGCAACCAGATCCGTGCCTTGATATCCTTGCCACGCTCCACCGCTCCAATTACTCGTGCCGCGAACGCCATCAATCAACGCGAGGTCGCCGCCACCCGTGTATTGCGTGCTGTAGGTTGACTGCAACGTGAGCTTCCAATCGTGTGGGATCCTATTAAAACGGGCTTTCGCAGTCTGACTGCGCCTGCCATCCGCGCTGACTGCGTACGCCTCTATCAGGCTATCGTCTTCGATGACAAACGGCTTCGTGAATCGCGGCCAGAAGTGATAGTTACCATCTCTCGCGTAATAGACCTTTACCGGCTCGCTGCCGGTTGCGATCACGCTGATCTCAAGCCGGTTTCTAAACGTTGGACCAGCGGCTTTGATGACGGGTACCGGCACGATCTCAGCGCCTTCAATTCGTGACTCCGGCTCGTTTCCTGCGCCCGTTCCCCAACGCCGGTTCGGACGCGCTCCCATCTGCAACACCAGTTCACCGCCTGCCATCAGATCGTCGTGCAACAGAAACGACTTTGAATATGGCTTTCCGTTCAACGTCGCTGATTGAACGTAGACGGTGCTATCCGAAACGCCGCGCGCCTTGATCGTGAACGACTTTCCATTCTCAAGATTGAATCGCACCTCGGGAAACAACGGCGAACCAATCACATAAGCCTGTGAGCCCGGCGTCACTGGATAGAACCCGGCTGCGCTCAACACGTACCACGCCGACATCTGCCCGCAGTCTTCATTCCCAATCAGACCATCAGGTTCAGGCTTGTAAAACTGGTCCATGATCTGACGCACGCGCGTCTGCGTTTTCCACGGCCGGCCAGCGTAGTTGTAGGGATAAGCTATGTGATGACTCGGTTCATTGCCGTGCGCGTACTGGCCGATCAGCCCGGTGATGTCGGCTTGTTCGCGACCGGTGGTGCGACTATCAGCCGCAAACAATTGATCGAGCTTCTGCGCAAACTGCCGCCGCCCGCCCATCAATTTAATGAGACCGCCGATGTCCTGGGGAGCGAAGAACGTGTACTGCCAGGAGTTTGCTTCAGTAAAAGCAAACGTGACTTCGCGTGGATCGAAAGGCTCGATCCAATTGCCGTTACTGCGCGGGCGCATGAAGCCGGAAGCCCTGTCGAAAACGTTTTTGTACGACTGCGCCCGGGCGGTGTAGCGCTCGTAATCCGCGGTCTCGCCGAGCCTCTTCGCTACCTGCGCGATGCACCAATCATCGTAAGCATATTCCAACATCTTTGAGACTGACTCGCGCTCGTCCTCCATCCCGATCACGCCGTCGTGATGTTTCAACTCAGCGCTATGCTTCATCACTTCATACGCCTCGCGCAGGTCGAAACCATCGATGCCTTTCACAACCGCGTCGGCAATCACGGACACGGCGTGATATCCGATCATCGTATCAGTCTCGTTCGCGGCCAGTTCCCAGACGGGCAGACGACCTCCCTGTGCGTACTGGACCAGGAACGTCTTGATAAAGTCGCGCGTACGTTTTTGATCGATGATGGTGTAAAGGGGGTGCGCGGCTCTGAACGTGTCCCAGAGAGAGAAGACGGTGTAGTTTGAAAAGTCTTTGGCTTCGTGTGTTTTGAAATCGCGACCGCGATAACGCCCATCGACGTCCATGAACAGATTGGGCGCCGTCATCGCGTGATAGAGAGCGGTGTAGAAGCTCGTTAACGGCGCGTCTGTGCCGCCTGTCACTACGATCTTATTGAGTTCGGCATTCCACGCTGCTTTTGCGTCAGCTCGAACTTTATCGAAGTCCCAGTGATTCAACTCGGCGCGCAGGTTCTTCAGTGCTCCGTCGATGTCAACAGCAGAGATTCCCACTTTCACCAGCACGGGCTTTCCACCGCGAGCATCGAAGTGGAATAACGCTTTCGATTTGTCATCGGTGTGCGAAGTGAAGGGCTGCGAAAACTCCAACGCGAAGTAAACAACCTGATCTTTGGCCCATGCCTGAGATCTTCGCCAGCCGACCAGAGTGTTGGCGCCGGTGATACGAAAACCGGAATCGAGAACTTTGTCGCGGTGCGCAAGATCGAGAATGATGCTGGCTGATTGCGTGTTGGGAAAGGTGTAACGATGCATGCCCACGCGAGCCGTGGCAGTGAGTTCTACGAGGATGTTTCCGTCAAGTTTGACTGAATAATAGCCGGGAGAAGCGGTCTCATTTTGATGCTGGAACCGGGCAGTTTGAGAGTGCGCATCGACTGTGGGCAGCAAGAGGATATCGCCGTAATCGGAGATGCCGGTGCCGCTGAGATGCGTGTGGCTGAAGCCGTAGATTTCAGAATCTGAGTAGTGATAACCGGAGCAGCCGTCCCAACCGGTGAGACGCGTATCGGGGCTGAGTTGGACCATGCCGAAAGGAACGATCGCACCGGGGAATGTGTGGCCGTGTCCGGCAGTGCCGATGAATGGATTGACGTAACGTGTGAGGTCTCGTTGCGCGAACACTTGAAGCGGTAGTAATAAGAGCAGGAAGAGTTTCACGCAAAGGCGCAAAGGAAGACGCAAAGGCGCCTTTGCGTGAACTTTGCGCCTTTGCGGGAGATCTTTATGGCGCGGTGGAAATCGCATAGATGAGTCGCTCCAACGCTTGCAGATCGCGCAGGTCGAGCACTTCGACCGGCGAGTGGCTGTAACGCCCCGGCCATGACAAACTCACGTGCACCACACCGTAACGCACGAACTCTGACCCATCCGTGCCACCATTCGTCGCGCCAACCTGAATTGCTATACGCTGCGCACGCGCGATTCCGAGAATCCGATCGATTTCCGCAAGCGGCGCAATCGAAGAATTGTCCAGCCCGCGAATAACGGCGCCACGCCCGAGCGGCGCGTACGCGAACCGCGTAGTCTCAACCGGCGAATCCGAAGAGACAAACGTATCAACACTGTAGACTCGTTTGACTAACGAACCGTAATGCTTCGCGAGCGCAATCGCACCTTCGAGCCCCGTCTCTTCTCGCACTGACCATGCGAAGATCACTCTCCGCTTCAAAGTAGCCGGCGTGATTCTTCTCACTGCCAGAATCAGCGCCGTGGAACCGGCTCGATCGTCCAGCGCACGCGCCGTGAAACGAGTGCTGCCCAAGCGAGTTCCGTCCTTGAAACCGATAACAGACATGCCGGTCTTAATGCCTCGCCGCTTTAACTCTTCGCCGGTATAACCGAACCATGCAGTGAGTGCTTCCGGCTGCTTTGTCGTAGCAGTCTCTCTGGGTATAAAAACACCGCACAGCGGAAGCTCAGCTCCGTCAGCATAAAGCTGGGCCTCCTGCCCTTCCCAAAGTGACTGGAACAGTCCACCGCGTGTACGCAATGAGACGGTGCCATCGGCAGCAATGTTCGTCACTTCAAACCCGACCTCATCCTGATGCGCAATAAACAACATCGGATCACGCTCTGGTCCAACTTCCAGGATCAGGTTGCCTTCACTATCAGTGCGTATGCGGGATTTGGCCCAATCTGGAAGATACTCGATAATCGATCGACGAACCTCGGCTTCATGTCCTGAAACGGCCGGAATGTCAGCTAAAAATTTGAGCAATCCGGCAGTGTCGCTGACAGTGTCGTGGCGCGGGGAGGGATATTTACTCCAGTTAACCAATTGCCACTGCGAACCGTTGGGACTCTCAACGCCCGCAGCTCTTTCCACCGCAGTCAGTAACTTTTCTGCGTCGGCTAACGCAACGCTTTCAACGAGCGTGCCCGCAAAACGCACTCTCGGCGCAAGCATCGTAAGCGACGTCAAACCCGTCGAGTCCGGCAGGTACGCAGGCTTTTCAACTTTTCGTTGCAACACGCTTTCAGAATTATTAGGCGCATCGATCTGGTCCACGAGGGTTACTTCATCAACTCGCCCCAAACTTCGTAACGCTGCTTCCAACCCATCGTGACCGAAGCTTCTCAACGTGGTGAGCAGAAAAATCGTCTCGCCGCTTTTTACCTCGCCATTCGCCGCACTCGCTACAGCCGCACATCCAACACGCACCCCGGCGAGTTGGCCGGAAACGAAATCACCAACGGAAGTATAAGCTGCCCTGCGCACCACCGGATCGAGCATTTCGATTCCGAGCTGTTGTACTTCAGCTCTGGAAGTCGCACCGACGTCGACCCACAGATCGTCGAGCGTTGCCGGCGGCGCATTTGCGACACGACCGCGTTGCAAGTGCGTACTCTTAACCGTCACCACACCGGGAACTGGTCCAGTGCGCGTCCAAATTCTAATTTGCTGTCCCTCATGAAACTGGACCCAAAGAGGATGTTGACGGCCCGCTCCGACTTCCCGCAGCCGCAAGTATCCATCGTCCGTGATTTCAGTAATGGCGAATCCAGGACGATCGAGCGCACAAGCTACTACGCGTCGCGGGCTGCCGCTGCCCTTGCGCAGGATCAGATTACCGAGTGCATCGCGTTTCCACCCGCGCAGTGTCTGCAAAAGTATGTCAGTGCCGATGTGCTCGCGCCCCGGCGGCGCATCGAAAGCGATCCAACTGCCCAGTGCCTCGTAATCTACTGGATGAATTTGAGCGCGTAGATCGCTGGTCCATGCAAAGGCGACCACGATCGTGATTACCAACAGAGTCTTGAGGGAAGAGATGTGTTTGTTCATTGTTCGACAGGTGAACAAGATTTACAGGATTGGCCTTTAGGTTGCAAATCGTCTCTTGCGCTAAGAAAAATTTGGTGGCATACTGCGCGCCTCCCGTCCCAGACAAACAACTCCCATAACGAAAGTTAGTTTCTCTCAACCAGGTTCATACGTTCACCTCTCGTTGTGTGGCTATGCATCGTTCTGCATTTATCAAACTTCGATGTTGTTCCAAATCCCGCGCGTTTCTCGCCGTTGCGGGCGGCTCCACACCCCTAAACCTTACTTTCAAACTGGAGGAGAAGAGTATGAAGAAAGTTTTTGCGTTACTGATTTTGGCCGGCCTTTGCACCGTTGTGTTTCTTTCGTCACCGCCCCGCACCCAGGGCAAAAACGACAAGCTCCGCAAAAACCCAAACAAGATTGAGAACCAGTACATCGTAGTGCTCGATGACACTATCGTGGGCGAGAGAGGCACGTTCTCGATTGCTCCATACATCGCCAACGAAATGGCGGGCACTCACCGGGGCAAACTCAAACACATTTACCAAAACGCGCTTAATGGTTTTGCGGTTGAGATGTCGCCTGAAGATGCCGAAGCACTGAGCCAGGATTACAGGGTCAAGTTTGTCGAAGAGGATGGAATCGTCACGGCTGATGCAACTCAAAGTAATCCGCCGTGGGGACTCGATCGCATCGACCAGCGCAACCGGCCATTGAATGCTACTTACAATTTCAACTGGACCGGCTCAGGCGTACGCGCCTACGTGATCGACACCGGCATTCGCACCACGCACACGCAGTTTGGCGGTCGTGCTTCAAACGTTTTTGACGCTTTCGGCGGCAGCGGCGCTGACTGTAACGGTCACGGCACTCATGTCTCCGGTACCATCGGTGGCTCCACTTACGGCGTCGCTAAGAGCGCTCTGCTGCGTGGCGTGCGCGTGCTTGACTGCAATGGTTCTGGTTCAAACTCGGGCGTGATCGCGGGCGTTGATTGGGTAACCAACAATCACATCAACCCGGCAGTCGCGAACATGAGTCTCGGCGGCGGAATCTCGAGCGCGCTCGACACGGCGGTGAATAACCTCGCCAACTCAGGCGTGCCGATCGCAGTGGCAGCGGGCAACAGCAATGCCGACGCTTGCAACTCGTCGCCCGCTCGCGCGGCGAATGCGATTACAGTTGGTTCAACCACCACCACTGACTCACGCTCTTCGTTCTCAAACTTCGGCACGTGTCTCGATATCTTCGCGCCGGGTTCGGGAATCCTGTCGTCGTACTTCAGCTCTGACACAGCCACGGCAACGTTGAGTGGAACTTCAATGGCTTCCCCACACGTCGCCGGCGTGGCAGCGCTTTACAAACAATTCAATCCGGGCGCTTCAGCAGCAACAACGCGCAACGCGATCGTCAACGGCTCGACCACGGGTGTCGTGACGAGTGCCGGAACGGGCTCACCCAACCGGCTGCTGTACTCGCTGTTCTTCTGAAGATTACCGACGCACACACGACCGGGGCAGACTCCAACAACAACTGGATTCTGCTCCGGTTTTTTGTGTCCAGCAGATCATGTCCAGCAGATCATTGACTCCTAATCTTCCCTGTCATACTCTTCACGCCGTCCAGAGTTTCTTATTCCTCGAAACCTGCTATTTAGTCTCACCTTCGTGGTTGTGGAGATTACGAAATGACGCTCAATTCCTTCCTTATGCCAAACGATGACAACTCTTACGAGTTCTTTGTGAAAGATGCACTCATAAGTATTTTACGCGCGTGGACGTCTATTGACTGTACCCAGCCCGAGACTCTCGCCACGTTCGATAGCTTGACGAAAGAAGCACAACAACGTGGAACCGATCTGTTCTCAATCGCACTCGAGCAAGAGATGCTCCTGACTACGCCAGTCATAGCACTGTGCGTCGGGAATGCCTTGTACAGTTGGAAAGATGCGAGTCCACATTTCGCCGGGTTTCGCCAATGGCTGCGAACCCTGTGGAAGGATGAGGACACCGCTGATTCAAGACTCCTCGACCTTGTTATTGACGTGCTTGACTCGATCTCACAAGCCGAGCAGGACAAACCATCACCGGAACTCCTGACACAACTCAACGAGAAGCTGAGGCAAACTGCTACGGAACTTGATCAGCGTGAGAAGCGGGAAGACGCTTTCGCCTGCGCGATGAGCGCCATCAATTTTGCCGGAGCGGTAAGTCCCTCAGACGGTGAAGCGGCTTGTAGTTTTGCATTGTCATTGGCAAAGCGCGACAAAAACCAGTCTGCGATTTTCATGCTGCTGAGCCAGCGTGCTCACTTCCTTGCGAGGATTGCGGCCAACGATCCTTCCCGAAGGCTCGAGGTATTCGACGCCGTTGAAACAGCACTCGGACACGTACCCTCCGATCCGACACAAAACGGAGCGATGCTGAAGCTCCTCGAAGGTTGGATCAACCAGGAAGACTACCTTCACGTTTTGCGGCCCATGCTGTTGCTTGTGTCCGGATCTGACAAGCTGTCTAACTCCGTTCATCGCGAAGGAGTCGCGGCAGCGGTTAACACCATCTGGAGCGGAACTCTCCCGGAGTGGCTCGAGCACTTCAACTATGTTCAAGGGCTGTCTATTGAGACCGCAAATACACGCACGGCCCTGATGCCGAAGCCGAAAGACTCCATTAAAACGGTTTGGAATACGTGGACTATCGAACACAACAGATTACGCCGTGCGATTCCTCACGGTACTTCAATCAAACGAGAGAAACTTCTTCACGTCGTTCTGCTGGAGATCAGTCATGAAGTAACTCACGTCTTCAGCATGTTCGGGTTTGTCGGAGTCGCGCTTACGGCCATGAGGTTGGCTTTGATGGAAGCGGAGCTCGACGTCTGGGGGCGAATCTATTACCGCCAGGGAAGAGTCTTCGAGGACGGCTTTAGAGTTACGCCGGCCCCGCTGAAAGACGCCGATCTGATCTCGTTTGGTTATGCCGAACGCGCTGCGGAGATCGAGAGAAGATCCAACTGGTGGAAAACACGTGGGCGCCGTGGTTCGAGGGCGTGGCCGTGTTCGGCGAGTTGACCGCGGATCCCGAGCTCGACAAAGAGTGGCAGTCGCCGGTCGCAGCGGCTATCAACAATTTATGGGATCGAGGTCTCGCCTCTCAGGCCGAGGAGAAAAAGATTTCAATTGCCGAAGCGCACCGTCTAGACCAGATCGAGACCGACGCACTAATCGCAGCAGCGATTCGCAAGCAGGGTGAAAACCATTTGCGCACTTACATGACGAGGAGTCGTCACAAATACCTGGCTGGTTACATGACCGTGCGCAGTCTCGTTTCGCAGTGGAGAAAAACTCTGGCGGCGCCTTTACGCGGAGATCAGGCATTTCGCGTCCTGCTTCACATGACGCGTTTCGGCGATTTCGGCGCCTTTCCGGATTTTGGTCTGCCGGTCAAAGAGTTTGAAAAGGAGGTCATCGAGCGGCATGTCGAGTGGATACGCAGCATGGCTAACGTGAGCCGGAGTGATCTCGAAGAAATGCTCAAGCAGGACCAAACGCCTCGCGATGAGCGCAAGCCGGTTCGCTGGGTCAACGGTTCGCTGGACACAAGCGGCGTTGAGGAAGATTGGCAGGTTGTCAAAAAACTCGCGGATCAATGCTTATCCTCGCTGGTAGGGGAACGCGCGAACGTGGAGCGAGTCCCTGAGGCGGATGAGATTTGCCAGGCCGTAATGGCGGCGGTGGCTGAAGGACTCACGGGCAAGACAAATGAGAGCCGTCTGTTCCAGCCTGGAGTGGCGCAGGAAGTCTACTCGCGGTTGGTGATATTGCCACTTGCACAAACCGCCTCGGCTTTTTGGCTTTGCGAGAAGGATCGAACCGTGGTTTGCGTGATCTGCTCTCGCGAACAGGATAGTGACAGCGGAACCCCCAGCTACGATCTGTTGACGTATCCGCTCGACGACGAAGATTTTCTTGCGCTCAAGGCTAAGGTCCAGGAAGGCGGACCGCGCCGAATGACCACTACTCGAGTAATCGATCTTCTGGATTACCAGGATCGTTACGTAGGCGCCAACTTCATCGTCTTTCAACATGAGGATTGGACCTACATCCAGCCACGAGGAGTGCTGTTTGGCTTGAGTAACGTTGAGGAGTCGTTACACGACACAATACTCTCCCGGCTTTCACCAAGCCCGATGATCCAGGATCTGGAGGCATTGAACAATGAAAGTCATCCGTGTGTGCAACGTACGATCTCGTGGATCGAAAACAACGACTGGACTAACGTCGATTCTGAACAAGGTTGGGGTGTTGACATCGACGCCTGGGCACAGCGAGTTCACAAGCTGGGCAAACAAGTGCTCTCTGTTAACCTTCCTGACGTCGAGAAAACTTCGCGCGCGCTCTTGCGATTTGTCTATGGAGACTCTGAACTGGCGAAGACCATCGAGACGGACGGATTCCAGGCGCTCGCGGATGCAGATCCGCCCATGCTCCAGGATTTCCTTCAGGCGCTTCTCGCAACTGCCACCACACCCGTTAACGACACTCAGTTTGAATCGATGAACCAGACAATCACACAGATCATGGGGCCGCTATTTGAGCTCACTAACAACGGCTGGGACGTAGTCAGTCCCAAAGCACTGGAACGAAAGGAGTCATAAACAATGCATATCTCGATCGTGGCGAGTCGCACAGACCTGGACCAGGCATTAAAAGCCGCTCGGGCTTTCAATCCGATCGATCAAGACACTCAGTTGCACGCAACAACACACGCCGGTTTGTGGGGACGGCTCGATAGCGTGTGGGATTCGATCGAAAGCGCCTTGCGAAAAGGCTACAAACTCGGCGCCGGCGCAGCACGCAGTGCTTTAGACAGCGCGATCGCGCAGGCTGACCAGCTGATCGCTGAAGCCGGCAGTCTGGCAAATCAGTTTCAGGAAGCCTTACTGGAAAAACTGCAACTCTTCGTTAAAGGATTTATCAACAGTGCGCTGCAACGTGTGCCTGAGTCTTTGACGATCGCGGGTCGCGAATTCAGGATTTCAAAAGTCACCTGCACTCAAAAAATGGTGCTCACCGGGAGTCTCGAAATGAACGTGACGAAAGTCTTTGAATTGGCGTCCGCCGGTGAACTCGAGCTTGCCGTGGACTATGAAATCGAAGGGCTCAGAAAGCCGTAATCTCACCCTCCAGTATCGGAAAGTTTGGAGCTCTTGTGCTATTTTGTGAGCCTCGTCCTTTTGTGACCGCATTCTGACAATTGAGAGGTGTCCCCATGAAACGCTTCGGAAGTCCGATGGTGTTACAGCGAAGTGTTGCTCTACTTTGCACGTTGGCGTTGTTTGCATCGATGCTGTCTGCGCAACAGACGGCTCCCGCGCCGGCCAAACGCGCACTCACACATCAGGATTACGACTCGTGGCGATCGATTCTGGCTTCGCAGGTTTCGCGCGACGGCAAGTTCGTCGCTTATGCCTACATGCCGCAGGACGGCGACGGCGAGATCGTCGTGCGCAACATCGCGACTGGCGTCGATTGGCGGGCGCCGCGCGGTTACCGGCCGCCAGTGCCGCCGCCTGACGATCCGGGCACAAACATCGCTGAGTTTCAGGCTGAGCAGGCGCGTTTGTTGCGACCTGTTTTCACTGCGGACAGTCGCTTCGTAGTCTTCACCAGTGAACCCACCAAGGCCGAAGTCACCAAAGCAAAGAAAGAGAAGAAGAAGCCCGAAGACATGCCGAAGAATGGTCTCAGCATCATGGACCTTTCAAACGGCACGGTGACGCGCATCGAGCGTGTGAAGTCTTTTCGCGTGCCTGAAGACGCCGGAGGCTTTATCGCCTACCTGATGGAAGCAACGAAGCCGGAGGCGAAACCGAGCTCCTCGCCGAATCCGGAAGCAAGTCCGGCCGCGAGTCCCGCAGCAGCGGAATCAACCTCCGCACCAACACGCGCGTCATCCAGTCGCCCTGGAAAGAAAAAGGAGTACGGCACCGAGCTCGTCCTGCGTAACACCGCGACCGGCAACGAGCGAAAGTTTAACGACGTGCTCGACTTCACGATCAGCAAAGATGCGAAGACACTCGTGTTCACAACCGCATCGCGCAAGGAAGACACTAATGGCGTCTACGCTCTGAGCACCGGCAGCGACGGCGAGCCGGCGACTTTGATCAGCGGCAAAGGAAAGTATCAAAAACTAACCTGGGACGAAGAAAACACCGAGCTCGCATTCATCAGCGACAAGGACGACGCCGAAGCGAAACAGCCGAAGTTCCGCGTCTATTACTGGAACCTCAAAGATCCCCAGGCAACCGAGATCGTCTCAATCAGCTCACCCGGGTTTCGCAAAGAATTCGTCGTCAGCGAGCGCGCGAACCTGAGCTTCTCGCTCGATGGTAGTCACCTCTTTCTCGGCACAGCGCCGCCGCCCGAACCGGAAAAGAATCCGGACGAAGAGGTCCCCGCCGACGAGAAGGTGCTCGTGGATCTCTGGCGCTGGAAAGACGATTACGTACAGCCGATTCAAAAAGTGCGTGCCGAACAGGATCGCAATCGCTCGTATCGCGCCGTTTACGATCTACAGGCGAAGAAGTTTGTCCAGCTTGCTGACGATTCGATGGAAACTATCTCACCGTCGAACGACGGCAGCTACGCTATCGGCTCCGACAACCGCAAATACCGGACAATCAGTGATTACGATCCAGGCTTCACTGACTACTATCTCATCAACACCTCGGATGGCTCGCGCAAGCCGTTGTTGACCAAACAGCGTGGCGGCGTCTCGCTCTCGCCCAGCGCGAAATACGCAGTCTACTTCGACGGTAAAGACTGGTATTCATATTCAATCGCAAACGGATCGACCGTCAATCTCACCAAAGACATCGCAGTCCATTTCTACAACGAAGAGAACGACGTGCCTTCGACGCCTGGTCCATACGGTGTCGCGGGTTGGACCAAAGACGATACGGACGTCCTGATCTACGACCGTTATGATGTATGGCAACTGGCGCCGGATGGCAGCAAGTCCCGTAACCTGACTGACGGTCTGGGTCGAAAGGAACAAACAACACTGCGCTACGTTCGCCTAGATCCGAAGGAGCGCTCGATCGCTCCTGACAAGCCGATGCTTCTGAGCGCGGACAATCAACAGACTCACGATACGGGTTTCTATCGCGAGAAAGTGAACAGCGACGCGCTGCCGCAGAAACTGCTCATGGCCGCGAAGGATTTCAACAATCCGACGAAAGCAAAAGATACCGACGTGCTCATCATGACCGCGTCGCGGTTCGATCAGTTCCCGGATATCTGGGTCACGAACAGCAGTTTCCGTGAGTTGAAACGCGTCAGCAACGGCGACGCGCAACGCGCAGCTTTCAACTGGGGAACCGCGGAATTAGTGAACTTCAAAAATACGGATGGCGTGCCGTTAAAGGGACTACTGCTCAAGCCGGACAACTTCGATCCGCGCAAGAAGTACCCGATGCTCGTCTACATTTACGAGCGGCTTTCGCAGGGCTTGCACCAGTTCCGGAACCCTGGACCGGGGACGTCGATCAATCCGACCTACTACGTCAGCAACGGCTATCTCGTTTACATGCCCGACATCGTTTACACGATCGGCTACCCGGGCCAGAGCGCGCTGAAATGCGTGTTGCCGGGCGTGCAGACGGTGGTTGATAAAGGTTATGTAAACGAGAATGCGATTGGTATTCAGGGACATAGTTGGGGCGGTTATCAAATCGCTTACATGGTGACGCAAACCAACCGCTTCAAGGCAGCCGCGCCGGGCGCGCTCGTGGCGAATATGACAAGCGCTTACAGCGGTATTCGTTGGGGCACGGGACTGCCGCGGCAGTTTCAATACGAGCGTTCGCAGTCGCGCATCGGCGGTAGTTTGTGGGACTACCCGCTGCGCTACCTGGAGAACTCACCGATCTTTCGCGCAGATCGAGTCGAGACGCCGCTGTTGATGATTCACAACGATGAAGACGATGCGGTGCCTTGGTATCAGGGCATCGAGTACTTTCTCGCGTTGCGACGTCTCGGCAAAGAGGCGTACCTGTTCAGTTACAACGGCGAGAAGCACGGACTGCGCAAGCGCATCAACCAGAAAGACTACACGCGACGCTTGCAGGAGTTTTTCGATCATTTCCTGAAAGGCGCGCCCGCTCCGGAGTGGATGGAGAAAGGCATTCCTTATCTCCAACGCGAGAAAGAGAAAGAGAAATACAGGACCTCTGAGGACAACAACTAAATCCGCCTAAAATCCGTGTCATCCGCGTCACGGTTTTAGCTTCGCTTCGAGGTGCTCGCGACGCGTGCGACTGAGTCGCAGTTGCCGCCCGTCTTCGAGCACCACGATGTAGTCGCCGTTGAAGTGCGGGTGCATCTCTTTGATGCGATCGAGATTCACGATGACCGAGCGATGAATGCGCACGAACCTCGCCGGATCGAGTTGACCTTCGAGATCGTTCATCTTTTCGCGCAGCAAGTGCGCTTTGCGGCCGACGTGCAGCTTCGCATAGTTGCCGTCGGCTTCGATAAAGTCGATCTCGTCAACCTTCAATAACACCACACGGCCAGCGGCTTTGATCATCACTCTCGTCAAGTAACTACTCTCCGCCGGCGGAGTCTTGCGCTCGCTCTCGCGTTCTTCAAGCAAGGCAAGCAATCGCTTACTTACCCGGTTGATTTCGCGTGCTTCGATCTGCGTCTTCGCGCGTTGAAGTGCGTGCGCAAAGCGCTCATCGTCAAAAGGCTTCAACAGATAATCGAGCGCGTGAACGTCGAACGCCTTTAGAGCATACTGATCGAATGCAGTGACGAAGATGATCGCGTGTATATTCTCCGGTCCAACGTGCGCGAGCACGTCGAAACCATCCATCTCGGGCATCTGTATATCGAGAAAGATCAGATCGGGCGAAAGAGTGTTGATTGCCTTTACTGCTTCACTGCCGTTGCGACACTCCTCAAGAATTTCAATCTGCTGATCTTTTGACAGCAACAGACGGAGATTGCGCCGCGCGAGAGGCTCGTCGTCAACAATCAGCGTTTTGATCTTTGGCGACATTTACGCCGTTCTCATTGGCATCAGGATCACGACTTCAACACCGCCGCCGTCGCGATTGCGAATATCAAACTGGTGATTGTCGTCATAGAGTTGTTGCAGGCGCGCCGCGGTATTCGCGAGTCCGATCCCGGTGCTGCCTTTCATCTGCCAGTCGTCCGGCAGACCGGCGCCGTTGTCGTACACCGTCAAACGCAAGTGACCGTTTGTAACCGCTGAACTGATTCCAACTAAACCGGAATCGGCACTGCGGCCGATGCCGTGTCGCAGTGCGTTTTCCGTGAGCGGCTGGAGGATCAGGTTTGGGACGAGGGCTTTGGTCGTCGCCGGATCGATGTCGAATTCGATCTGAAGTCGATCCGAAAATCTCATCTCCTGGATTTTTAGGTAGAGCTTGATGAAGTTGAGTTCCTCCCTCAATTCAACTTCGTGTTGCGCGGAATGCTCGAGCGCGTGACGCAAAAGATCGCTGAGTCCGATAAGCATGCTGACGGCAGCGCTGTTCTTGTTGTCGCGCACCAGGCCGACGATGCTGTTCAGCGTGTTGAATAGAAAGTGTGGGTGCAACTGCATGCGCAGCGAATCAAGTTGTGCCTGTGCGAGTTGCGCTTCGAGTCGCGAGGCCAGAAACTCGCGCTCGCGATACTTGCGATAGTAGTCGAGTGCGTAACACGTTCCGATAACCGCGCCGTAGACCAGTAGGTCTGAACCGAATGAGCCTTTCAGGCGCCCCAGAAAGCGGGGCCAAAACGTAAACGGACTCGAACCCATGTTGTCGAAGGGTTTGATACTCAACGTGATTGCCGTCGCCGCAGCGGTATGAAGTGCGGATATAAACAAGAACGCCGGCAGGTGGATGAGTAGATTTCGTTTCCACTGTTCTTCGACGAGCGAATACCGTCGCGCGAGCCAGACGATGGCAGGCGTCAGCGGCGCCCAGGCCAGCCATGTGAGAATGCCCCACGAAAAGACACGCCACGCCGCATGGTCCATCCCTTCGGAGCGCACCTCGAAATAGATCGGGCCTGCATAGATCACGCCGAGCATTGCCCAAACGGCAACGATAACCGCCCATTTCCTCGCCGAATTAGTTTCAGTCATCTGAGTTTTCGCTGCGGCCCTCAGCGGCCCTCGGCGCTCTCCGCGTATAAATATCGCAAAGGACACAGAGGGCCGCAGGGAGCGCAGAGTATTACGAGCGCTTGTATTTTGGCACTAAAGACATTCCGCATACAGGACACTCGCCCGGGTGATCGTAAACGTGGTCGTCACACGCGAACGGACCCGTGTAGAAGAATGACAAGTCGTCGTGACTCTCGGCTGAAAACGTGCTCGACGCTACTTGCTTTCCATTAATTTCTACTTCGAGGCGCGACTGTCGCGGCGTCCGGCGGTACACAGTGAACGGCTGAAAGTAAGCTGACAACGGATCGTTTGTCTTTTCGGTTCCGAGTGGTGTGAGTCCGAGTTGACGATACTCGGAGGCGAGATAGTGTGCGGCCATTTTTTGCCCGCGCGTCGTGGTTTCGCGCCCTTCAAAGAAATCAGACGCGAGAAAGTAGAGACGCGAGGCAAGCCCGTCAGCAGTGATGAACTGTTGATAGCGGCGCACAACTGCCGCGTCGTTGAGAGCCGCCGCAACACGCTGGGCTGTGGCTAGTGTTGGACCAAACAACCTCGCGATGATAGCCATAAAGAAGCATCCGAAATACAAACGCATCTTCAAACTCATACCATCCACCCTTTGCTCTGATATTCCATGTAAGCCGCCGTTGTCTGCGCGACTTCGCGACCGAAGTATCGCTCCACTACGTGCAGCGCGAGATCTATTCCGGAAGTTAGACCACCGGCACTCGAGACCTTCTCCTCCTCTACAAAGCGCAACCCTCGCTTCAAGTTGATATCCGGAAATGCCTTCGCAAACTGATCGAAGAAGTCGTGATGCGTGGTTGCTGACTTGCCCGCGAGAAGACCGGCCTTGCCGAGCTGAAATGCGCCCGTGCAAACGGACATAATCAGATCGGTAGACGTCGCCATTTTGTTTAGCCACGCGTGCAGCGCCTTCGATCCTCGTTGCGCGCCGACGACGATGACCTTGGGTTGTGGCGCCGAATCGAAAGTGTAGTCAGGCACCAGTTTTAGTCCGCCCGAGCCCGTGATCGGCTCGACCGTTTCGGACACGGTGAACAACTGGAACGGCATCTGCTCGTCCATGTTGCTGCCGCGCTCGCGGATCATCACATCCTGAAATACTTCCCACGGCCCCGCGAAATCGATCACCGTCGCGCCTTCGGAGAGAGTGAACGCGACCGGGATTTTTCCTTTGGCGGGGGGTGTCAGCTTGTTGCTTGATAACGCAAACGAGTTGAGTGGTGTAGTAGCTACGACAACACCAAAACAGGCGGTGTTATTAATGAACTCTCTTCTTTTCATTGGTTTATTCCTCCGAGTGCAGTCTAGTGGTAAGGAGGGATAGTGAGATTTACTTTGCCGCAGACAGACGAAAGGGCGACGTGAGCCGCCCTTATTGTGTGACGAATTGAATCCGCGGATTAATACTTCGGAACGCGAGGATCGACATCGTCCGACCACGACGTGATGCCACCCTTCAGATTAATCAAACGGCCCTGATAACCGGCACGTTTGAGAGCCTGAATCGCCTTTGCACTGCGCACGCCGCCCTTGCAATGAACGATCGTTTCCACTTCCGGATCAATCTCGTTCATGCGGCCCACGACGTGACCCAACGGGATCAACTTCGTTCCGGGAATACGCGCGATCTCGAACTCGTGCGGCTCGCGCACGTCGATGATCTGAATCTTCTCGCCACGCAGCCGCCGCGCGTTGAGCTCAGTCGCGGAGATCTCCTCGAGCTTCTCCGGCTGCGGCGCCTGATGCGCAGCGACACCGCAAAACTCTTCGTAATCGATCAGCGCCTTAATCGTCGCGTTTTCACCGCACACCGGACACTTCGGATCCTTCCGCAACTTGAACTCGCGAAACTTCATGGTCCAGGCATCGAAAAGTAACAGACGATTAATCATCAAATCCTCGGCGCCGAGAATGATCTTAATCGTTTCGTTTGCCTGGATTGCGCCGACGATTCCCGGCAACACGCCGAGCACACCGCCTTCAGCGCACGAAGGCACGAGTCCGGGCGGCGGCGGCTCCGGATAAAGACAGCGATAACACGCGCCCTTCTCCGCCCAGAAGACACTGGCCTGACCCTCAAACCGGAATATCGAACCGTAAACGTTTGGCTTGCCGGTCAACACACACGCGTCGTTCACAAGATAGCGCGTGGGAAAATTGTCGGTACCGTCGACGATGATGTCGTAGTTGCGAAACAGTCGCAGCGCGTTCTCGCTAGTGAGGCGTGCTTCGTGAGTCTCGATCTCGATGTGCGGATTGATGTCGCGCAGACGATCGCGCGCCGACTCGATCTTGCGGCGGCCGAGATCTTTTGTGCCGTGAATGATCTGTCGCTGAAGGTTCGATTCTTCGACGACGTCGAAGTCAACGATACCGATGCGGCCAACGCCGGCTGCCGCAAGATACATTCCCACCGGTGCGCCGAGTCCACCGGTGCCGATCATGAGCACGCTCGCGGCTTTGAGTTTTCGCTGACCCCGCATGCCGACTTCGGGCATGATCAAGTGACGGCTGTAGCGCAGTATCTCTTCGTTCGAGAGTTCCGGTAGCGCCTGGGCCACCTCGGATTCGATCACGGCGCCGCCGGCAATCGAAGGAACGATCATGATCGTGTCGCCGTCTTTTACCGGCGTGTCAGGGCCGGAAGCGTGACGAATGTCTTCGTCGTTGAGATAAACATTGACGAAGTTGCGCAACGCGTTTTGATCGTTGAACAGGTGGCGGCGCAGTGCCGCGTGTGTTGAAGTGAGCAGATCGAGCGCCTCGCCCGCGGTATTCGCTTCAACAGTGATCTCCGACTGTCCACCGGCAAACTGTCTGAGCGGCGCCGGTATTGAGATTGTTACTGGCATGATTTGATCTCCTCCTGATTGAACCGCGAACGATCCGGCTCCTGTTCCCACGAAAAAAGATCCTTCGCTTCGTTCGCGGTCGTCGAAACGATGATGTACGAATAAGTCGGCCACGCGTGCTCGAGATCGTATTGCGAAGGCACTGCCGGGCAATCCGGATGCGAATGATAAAAGCCAACCACTTCGAGGTTCCGGTCACGCGCGTATCGTTCACCGCGCATCAACTCCTCCGGCGTGATCAAAAACCGGTTACGCTTCGCACTCTCCTCGCGCGCGTTTGAAATCGGATACGTTTCTTCGACGATCTTGCCTTCCGCAGTGAAACGACCAAGCATCAATCCACAGCATTCATACGGATGATCGCGCACGCCGTGCTCGCGAATCTCGTTCAACTGCTCGCTACCGATTGTGATCATGCCAGTGCCTGCTCGATGTCCGCGATGATGTCGTCAATGCTCTCGATACCGACCGAGATACGCACGAGTCCGTCAACAATGCCCAGTTCCTGTCTTCGCGCGGGAAGGAAGTCGCGATGTGAAGCCGTCGCCGGATGCAGGACACTCGTAAACACATCGCCGAGACTCGAAGAACGCACACACAACTTCAATGCGTCCATAAAACGAAACGCCCCGTCACGCGTATTGTCACTCAGCTCAATCGAAACGAGCGCGCCCTGCCCCGGATAATGCACGCGGCCAATGCCCTTGTGCTCCTTCAAATAACTCGCCAGCTTACTCGCATTCTCACACTGTCGCTCCATCCTCAACGCCAACGTTTTCAGTCCGCGCAGAATCTCATGCGCGTCCCAAACACCGAGCACGCCGCCGACGAGCTTCATCACGCTGAATAACGCGGGCGCATCCATCTCGTCGCGCGAAACAACAAGCCCGCCCATCGCATCTGCATGACCACTTAAATACTTCGTTGCACTATGGACCACCAGATCAGCGCCGAGCTTCAACGGTTGGCGAAGATATGGCGACGCAAAAGTGTTATCGACGATCAGTCGCGCGCCGTTCTCATGCGCGATCTGAACGCACTTTTCGATGTCGCAGACCTTCAGCAGCGGATTCGAGATCGTCTCGGCAATCAGCACCTGCGGTCGCAGCTCACGCGCCTTCGCGCGCACCGTCTCGAGATCGCTGAAGTCAACGTGAACAGTCTTAACCCCAAAATTGATGAGAATCGTGTTCAGCAGATTTGTAGTCGCGCCGTAAACATCCTGCGACGCGAGCACTGTCGAACCGGATTTCAAATCACAAGCAAGCAGTGCCGCGTGAACGGCCGCCATGCCTGTTGCATACGCGCACGCCACCGCGCCTTCTTCAACTGCACGCACAGCTTCTTCGAGTGCGGCGGTCGTCGGATTGCCGTAACGCGTGTAGATGAAACCCTGCTTCTCACCACTAAACACGCGGTCGATCTCTGCCATCGAGTCGTAGGTAAAGGTCGCACTGGCGTAGATGGGAGTTGCAACAGGTTGCGCGTCGGGTAATCCTCGTCGCTCACCGGCGTGTACGAGTTTTGTTCTGATGTCTTGTTGTGTCATCGAAAAGTCTCACCGAGATAGCGCTCGCCGCCGTCGCAGAGCACTGTCACCACCACGGCCGGCTCGCGCAGTGACGCAGCCAGCTTCCAGGCAGCAAAAACGTTAGCTCCGGAACTCGGGCCCACCAGTAATCCTTCTTCACGAGCTAATTTACTGGTCATTAATAACGCATCTTCGGTAGGAACTTCCAGCGTATCCGTGACAAGTGGCTCATCATAGATACCGGGCACAGCGGCGGTGGCCATGTGCTTCAGGCCTTCGAGGCCATGTAACGGCGACTCAGGTTGGACCGCAATAGCTTTCAACTTCGGATTCAGTTCTCGTAAACGTCTCACTACGCCTACGAACGTTCCCGACGTTCCGAGACCCGTTACAAAATGCGTGATGCGACCTTCAGTCTGTTCCCAGATCTCGGGCGCGGTGGTTTCATAGTGCGCCAGCCAGTTGGCGTCGTTGTTGTATTGATCGGGATAGAAATACTTGTCCGGGTCCCCATTGAAGATCTCACGCGCGACGAGTTGCGCGCCGTCAGTTAAAAGCATCGGATCAGTCTCAACGATTTCAACTCCATAACTACTGAGGATTCGCTTGCGCGGCAGGCTCGCATTCTTCGGCAAACAAACCTTGACGCGGTAACCACGCGAAGCGCCGATCATGGCGTACGCGATGCCGGTGTTACCGCTGGTCGCATCGATGATCGTCATGCCGGGTTTGAGTTTGCCGCTGCGTTCGCCTTCCAGAATCATCGACAACGCCGCGCGATCCTTGACTGATCCACCCGGATTGAGATGTTCCGCCTTGGCAAAGATCTGAACGCCCGCGCTCAACTCAGCGTCCAGAAATCGCAGCCGCAAGAGGGGCGTGTGACCGATGTTTGATTCAACCGTGCCGCGCTCAACGCCAACGCTGTAAGTATCTAAAACGTCTACATGCATAATCGCACCCAAAAAGAAAACCGGTCGCAACTTCTACGAGAAGTGCGACCGGGTTTGCCGTCAAAATCTGCTGGTCAGTGATAGCTCAAGCGCTACTCCGGCCTGCAAACGGCCTCTCGGTCGCGGTGCAATAACAGCACCACTGACAACAGAGACAACATGCGCAGGCCTTCATCATCATGACCGAAAAACTATAGGCTTCGGCCGATGCACTGTCAAGCTGGCCAATCCGCGTCGTCCGCGCTAATCTGTGGCGCATGGAAGCATGGCCGGCATTACCACTCGAACAATGGGAAGACACACGCGCGACGCTCCACATGTGGACGCAGATCGTCGGCAAAGTTCGCCTTGAGCAAACGCCACTCGTGAATCACTACTGGAACGTTCCGCTCTACGTTTCGGCACGTGGTCTAACAACGACCGCGATGCCGTACGAGGACAGGTTCTTCGAAATGGAGTTTGACTTCGTCGATCATTTTTTAGTGATCAAGTGTAGCGACGGTGCGAGTGCAAATGTGGCGTTGGAGCCGAAGTCTGTCGCGATGTTTTACCAGCAAACGATGGCGGCACTTCACAGTCTCGGCATCGAAGTAACGATCTGGAAGACGCCGGTTGAGATTCCGGATCCGATACCTTTTGATGAGGACGAGCAACATGCGTCGTACGACAAGAATTACGTGGAACGGTGCTGGCAGGTTCTCCGGTCGTCGGAGCGTGTGTTGCAGGACTTTCGTTCGCGTTTTATCGGCAAGTGCAGCCCGGTACATTTTTTCTGGGGCAGCTTCGACTTAGCGGTGACGAGGTTTTCGGGAAGACCCGCGCCACTGCGGCCTGACGCGGATCCGATCACGCGTGAGGCGTATTCACACGAGGTGGTCAGTCACGGCTGGTGGCCTGGCCAGGGTCCCCTCGGCAAACCCGCGTTCTATTCCTATACCGCACCGGCGCCGGAAGGCTTGAGCGAGGCCAAGATTCGACCCGAGCAGGCGTTCTACAGCAAGGATTTATCTGAGTTTTTATTGTTGTATGACGACGTGCGGAACGCACCAGATCCGGAAGACGCGTTGATGGAGTTTTGTCAGAACACTTACGAAGCCGGCGCGAACCTTGCACACTGGGACCGCGCCTCGCTCGAGAGAACCTAGTCCGCTTTCAAGGGCTTCCACAACGCTGCGAGTTTCTTGCCGCTTGCAGTTTGTAGCAAGCTCATCACGCCCATATACCCGAACCCGAAGAAGAACAGCAGCAGGAACGGAATCGTTCCCCACATATGCAGGCGCGCGGAATAAACAATCGCCAGCATGAAGTAGATCGCGAAGCTCAACTCCAGCAACGGCAGCAGACCGCGTTTGCGTTTGTACTTCTTCCGCTTCCACGTCGCGTCGCTAGTCTCTTCCACACGATATTTCGGCGTGCGTACAAAGTCTGATTTCACACCCAACAACGCTTCCAACACCGCGCGTGCATTCGAAAACGCGAGCCCGATACCGAGACCCATCACGAGCGGCAAGTGTAACAAGCGCGGCGCGCGCTTTTCGTCGAGATACCAGACCGCCGAACCATAAAACAGCACCACTGAGATCGACGAGAAGAACAGCAGCGGCAGATCCAGGACCATCAGGTGATAAAACGGTTGGTTGTAGCGAACCAGCAAGAGTGGAAACTGTAAAAAGCTCGCCACGATCATCAACGGATAGCTGATGTTTCCCGTCAAACGGAAGAACATTTCCAGTTTGACGCGCAGCGGCAACGGCGCCAGCCAGATGCGTGGATAAAGCTTCAGTCCAACTTGCATCACGCCCTTGGCCCAACGTCGCTGCTGCGCCTTGAACGCGTTAATCTCGACCGGAATTTCCGCCGGCGCTTCTTCGTCGAGAAGGTAAACAAACTTCCAACCCATTAGCTGCGCGCGGAAACTCAAATCCGTGTCTTCGGTTAACGTGTCGTGCTGCCAGCCGCCGCTCATCTCGATTGCCTCGCGACGCCATATTCCAGCCGTGCCGTTGAAGTTGAAAAATCCGCCCGTGCGATTGCGTGTAGTCTGTTCGACGACGAAGTGGCCATCGAGCATGATCGTCTGCAAGCGCGTCAACAGGTTGTACTGGCCGTTGATGTGCGACCAGCGCATCTGCGCGCAACCGACCATCGCATCGGTGAAGTAATCGACTAGCTTGCGCAGGCAGTCAGGCTTGGGAACGAAGTCGGCGTCGAAGATGGCGAAGAGTTCGCCTTTGGCGGACTTGTTGCCGTTCTCGAGCGCCCCGGCTTTAAAGCCCGTGCGATCAGCGCGATGAATGTAGTGGATATCAAAACCTTGTTCTTTGTACTTCGCGACGACCGCTTCCGCGACTCGTACGGTTTCGTCAGTCGAATCGTCAAGCACCTGAATCTCGAGCTTCTCACGCGGGTAGTCGAAGGCAGTGACGGCTTTCAGCAAACGATCGACAACGTAGAGTTCGTTGAAGAGTGGAAGCTGGACGGTGATCACCGGCAAATCAGCTTCTGCGTATCTGCCGATCGGCTCAGGCACGAAGTGGCGATAGCGCCAGAAGTCGATGACCTGTTTGATGCGATAAGCGCCGTAGACTGCGAGTGTAAAAAGGATGGCGAAATATACGATCAGTATGACCCAGTCGAAGGTGTCGAGCTTGTAGAGTGGGCTGATGTTGCCCCACGTTTTGTAGACCAGGTCGTGAAAGTAACGCTCAAAAAGGGCTTGTGGCGGCGGCCCGCTCGGGGTAGGCCATGGTGTAGGTGCTGGTGACTGCAAAAACATCGGGTAAGACTAACATTCCTAACGGTTTTTTACTAAATCCGGCGTTCGGGCGCGCTGTAATCGCTGGGAGCGGAGGCGATACTTTCGGACGAGGCAAGTGTGAAGGTAGTTCGTCTTGGGGGTTCTGAGGCTCGCCAGGACCGCAGGCTCAGGTCGATTATTCCGGGCATCACGTAGAACACTGCCACGCTTCCGAGCAACGCGCCGGTGAGTAAACGCGAGGTGTGCGTGTTTTCCCAAATGCCGAAGAAAGTCAGACTGAAATCGACGGCCAGTGGTATTGCTGCAAGTATTAAATAAAGGCGTGGCGGGTTGATGTTGTTCCGCAACGAACGAATCAATGGATACAGTAACAACATGATGGCAAAGCCCGCGTAGAGTCCCGTGCAACGCGAACAGACGGCGAGTTTGTGTCCCTCGATGAAATAGGAGCGGTCCGGCCGTTGATGACAAAAAATCCCGAAGGCGTGATAAATCACCTCAGCCCACGCCGGATGCCCACCCGCCGCAGCCAGCGGCGCCACTACAATCAGCGCCACCAAAAACCACACCGTCGCGGCACTAATCAACCAAAACCCGAGCGGCCGTTTAGTCGGCACAATTTGTGGGACGTACTGCATCGTTATTTTTCACGCGGAGGCGCAAAGGAAGACGCAAAGTCGCAGAGAAATACTTTGCGTCTTCGCGTCCCTCTTTGCGCCTTTGCGTGAAACAAATTATTAGAACCGTATGACCGTGTCTGGTCCACCTTCGATGTGTAGTGTATCGACGAAGCGAATGTGTCGCGACTCGGTCGTCATCACCACCGAGTGCGTACGTTTGCCAGCACCAAAGAAGCGTACACCTTTCAACAGCGCTCCATCCGTCACACCCGTCGCAGCAAAAATAATTTTCTTTCCAGGCGCCAGGTCGTCAGTGTCGTAAATTTTGTTCGGATCTCTAATGCCCATCGTCGCGAGTCGATCAAGCACTTCATCCCTCGACGGCACCTTATCCCTATCAACTCCAAGCCTATCTGGATCAAACACTAGCCGCGCCTGAATCTCACCATTCAAACACTTCAT
>Ga0126311_10000052_pt1 | contig 58708 bp, 58 predicted proteins | sample Plot61_FD_92539 | JGI IMG/M metagenome (GOLD analysis project Ga0126311, IMG submission 92539) | Serpentine soil microbial communities from UC McLaughlin Reserve, CA, USA - Plot61 | ecosystem: Environmental > Terrestrial > Soil > Grasslands | place: USA: UC McLaughlin Reserve, Lake County... | reverse complement strand
CGGCATCGTGCGCTTCGAGGACCGCGAGATCTGGGTGCGCCACTACCCGCTTCCGATCTCGGCGCCGAGCTTCATGCGCAGCGCGCAGCGGCCGAGCGTGCACGAGTACGAGCGCGAGCTGCTCCGCCGCCGGCGCGACCACCTGATCCTGCGCGTCGATCGCGCCGACCTGTCGAAGAACGTGCTGCGCGGCTTCACCGCGTTCGACGTCTTCCTCGACCAGCACCCCGAGTTCCGGGAGCGCGTGACGTTCATCGCCCAGCTGATGCCGTCGCGAACCGACGTGCCGGAGTACGCCGAGTACCTCGAGCGGATCGAGGCGGTCGTCGCGGTCGTCAACCACCGGCACGGCACGCCCGACTGGATGCCGATTCACCTCAAGCTGCGCGACGACCTCGAGGAGGCCGTCGCGGCCTACAAGCACTACGACGTGCTGCTCGTCAACGCGATGTTCGACGGGATGAACCTCGTCGCGAAGGAGGGGCCGCTCGTGAACGAGCGCGCGGGCGTCTCGATCCTGTCGGAGAACACCGGCGCCCACGAGGAGCTCGGCGAGTTCGCGCTGTCGGTCAACCCGTTCGACATCCAGGAGCTGGCCGACTCGATCCATGCCGCGTTGACGATGGAGCCGGCCGAGCGCCAGCGGCGCATGGCCGGCCTCGAGCGGATCGTCACGCAGCGCGATCCGGGCGACTGGATCGACGAGCAGCTCGCAGACATCCGCAAGAAGGCCGAGACGCGGGGCTGACCCGCCCCGCCCCGCGTTTCGCGCCTTCGTCTCTTCAGGACAGCTCGGTGCCCGGTGAGGCGATGATGCCGCTGCCCTGTGCCGCGTCGTTGAGCGGGTTGAGGCGCACGAACGCCCCGGTGTTGCCGGGAGCGAAGTCGTCGGAGACCACGATCGTCCCGTTGCCCTTGCCGTTCGTGGTCACGATCCCGTCGGGGTCCTCGAAGCAACCCTGCAGCGGGGTCTGATCGAGCTCGACCTCCCAGCGGCCGTTCGCCGGAGCGCCGCGCAGGGCGATCACGGCGATCACGCGGTCGTCGGCCCGGTTGAGGATCACGAAGCCGACCGGAAAGGGACCGAACCCCCCGATCGCGCAGTCTCCTCTGGTGTTGGCCGCGAGCGCCTGCTTCACGGCGCCTTCGCCCGCGACTGCCGCTGACGGAACGAGCGCCGCCATGAACAGACAGGCGAGCGCCACGATGAAGTTGCGATGCACGATGCGTCCTCCTCCTGGGGTTGATGGAGGCGACTCCTGTAGAAGACACTGTTTACCCAGATTTGCGCTATTCGCCGCGGCACTCAGCCGAGCGCGAACTCGGGCGGGACTTGCTGTGGCGCTGCGCTCGTCGCACCGCCCGTCCCGCCCGCCGCGCCGCCACTCCCCGCCGAGGGCGGCGGCGGCGCCCGATCGGCGCCTCTTCTCCCAGCGCGGCGACGCACACGCTCGCCCCGGTGCCGACGCTTCGGGCGTTCGCGGTCCTGCCCGCCCAGCCGCGCGCCGGCGCTGGCCGCCTCAGCTCCGCTCCGTTCCTGTCCGAGCCCGGCCGGTCTCGCCGGCGCCTCAACGGCTGCGGGCACGGTCTCGACCGGCAGCCCGATGGGCACCGAGGGTGTGTCGGCTCCCGACGAGCGGAGCCAGACGAGGGCGAGCAGGATGGCGAGGACGACGGCGACGGTGGTGGCCGCATTGCGGCCACGGGGAGTTGAGGGCATAAGGGGTCAGAGGACCCCGGGCGGCAGATCTCGCCCCCGTTGGTATAGTGCCCGCCGCACTTCAATCAGCCATGGCCCCGCTTCCTCCCATCTACGACCTCATGGTCCTCCTCGCCACTTCGGCGGAGGATGAGCGCCGCGCGAGAATCCTCGCGGACGTCGAGCAGACGATCGCCGACGGCGGTGGCACGGTCGAGCTGAAGCAGGACTGGGGCGTGCGCAGACTCGCGTTCGAGATCGACCACACGGCCGACGCCGACTACCACCTGCTGCAGTTCAGCGGGCCACCGGCGGTCGTGGAGACGCTGAGCTACAACCTCAAGATCACGGACGGCGTGCTGCGCCACCGGATCATCAAGGTCACGCCCGGCACCCCGCCGCCGCCGGAGCCGACGCTGCAGGAGCCCGTCGCCGTCGCTGCAGTCGAGCCCGAGCCGGCGCCCGCAGGCGCCGAGGCGTAACGGATCTCACGCGGTTACACGCGCCGCTCACGGCGTCGTGCCATGTTTCCGCGCAGTTTCCGGCTATGACATCAGTGCACGACCGACTGCTGCGTACACTCGGTCGCCGCTGAGCATCTGCCGCTGAAAGGAGCCTCATGGCCGCCACCAACATCAACCGCGTCGTGATGACCGGGAACCTCACACGGGATCCCGAGCTGCGCTCGCTGTCGAGCGGAACGTCCGTCTGCAGCCTGCGGATCGCCTGCAACACGCGCCGCAAGGGCGCCTCCGGCGAGTGGGAGGACAAGCCCAACTACTTCGACGTGACCGTCTGGGGTGCGCAGGGCGAGAACTGCGCGCGCTACCTCGCGAAGGGCCGTCCGGTCGCCATCGACGGCCGTCTCGAGTGGCGCGAGTACGAGAGAGATGGGCAAAAGCGCCAGGCAATCGATATCATCGCCGATTCCGTGCAGTTCCTTGGCGGGCGCGATGACGCTGGCGCCGGGAACGGGTTCTCCGGAGCTCCCGTCGCCACGACGGGGGGAGGCGACGTCCCGATCGACAACCGGGACTTCCAGTCCGCCCCGGCAGCCCCCGCTTCCACCGCCGACGACGACATCCCGTTCTAGGGAACCGCAAGACGACTTGAACGAGGTAAGGCCGAGTGGCAAAGCAACGTAGGCGCCCCACGAGGCGGCGTGACAACAAGAAGGGCGGTCCGGGCTCCGGTCGGCGTAAGCCGTGCCCGTACTGCAAGGAGAAGATCGACCAGGTCGACTACAAGGACCTCGGTGCGCTGCGGCGGTTCATCTCCGAACGGGGCAAGATCCGCTCGCGTCGCATCACCGGCGCCTGCCGTCGTCACCAGAGCCAGGTCGCGACGGCGGTCAAGCGTGCGCGCGAGCTCGCGCTGCTGCCGTACGTCGCCGAGCCGGCGAACGAGCGCGCAGGCGGCGGTCGCCGCGATCGCGACCGCGATCGCGAGGACCGGTAGCCCGATGCCGCAGGCGATCCTCACTCAGGACGTCGAGCAGCTCGGCGAGAGCGGTACCGTCGTCGACGTCTCGGCAGGCTATCTGCGCAACTATCTGATCCCGCGCAAGCTGGCGCAGCCCGCCACGAAGGGTGCGCTGGAGGCGGCGCAGGAGCGCAGAGCCTCCGCTGAGCGGGCCGAGCGTGAGGCGAAGTCGCGTGCGCAGGAGAACGCTGCGCTGCTCGGCAAGACGGTCCTCACGATCGAGCAGCAGGCCGGCGACGACGGTCGGCTCTTCGGCTCCGTCACCGCTCAGGACATCAGCGACGCGATCCGCGACGCGCGCGGCATCAAGGTCGACAAGCGCAAGGTGCACCTCGAGGAGCCGATCCGGCACATCGGGACGCACATGGTCGTCGTCGAGATCGAGGACGGCGTCCACGCGACCATCAAGACGATGGTCGTCGAGCAGAAGTAGCTCGCAGCTTCCGGCCGGCGCCCGCCGGCCACCACAGCCTCACCTCGTTGAACGCGCCGCGGCCTCCGCGGCGCGTTGTCGTTCTGGGTCGGATGCTCGCCGGCCATCCGCAAATAGCGGGGTCGAATCGCACCGTGCGGGCCAGTTTGCCGCATGGCTCGCTAGCTTCGTGACGCGATGTCGGCGATCGAGCAGCAGCACAACCCCGCCCTCCTTCCACCGCACAACCTCGAGGCCGAGCAGTCGGTGCTGGGGGCGATCCTGCTTGCGGACACGACGCTCTATGGGCTCGTCATCAACGAGGGGCTGCACCCGGAGCACTTCTACCGCGAGCAGCACGCGACGATCTACCGGGCGATGCTCGAGCTCTACGAGCAGAGCCGCGAGATCGACGTGCTCACGGTCACCGAGCATCTGCGGCAGGCGGGACATCTGGAGCAGGTCGGCGGGCCCGCGATGGTCGACGCGCTCGCGGGTGCGGCGCCGGCCGCCGGCAACGTGCGCGAGTACGCGCGGATCGTCCAGAGCAACGCGCTGCTGCGGCGCCTGCTGACGACCACGCAGCAGATTCAGGCGAACGTCTGGAACCACGAGGCACCGGCGCGCGAGCTGGTCGAGTGGGCCGAGCGCGACATCCTCGAGGTCGCGCACGACGACCGCCAGAAGGACTTCCGCGCCGTCGGCGAGGTCCTGCACGACGAGATGGACAAGCTCCATCGCCTCTCGCTCGAGTCCACCGTCCTCACCGGCACGCCGTCCGGCTACAAAGACCTCGACGAGATCACCGGCGGCTTTCAGCCCGGCAACCTGATCATCCTGGCGGCGCGACCGTCGATGGGAAAATCAGCGCTTGTCACCAACATCGCCGAGAATGCAGCGCTGGAGCACGGCAAGCCGGTCGCGCTGTTCAGCCTGGAGATGTCGGAGGCGGAGCTCGCACAGCGCTTCGTCGCCTCGCAGGCACGCATCCGCGGCGAGGAGCTGCGCAAGGGGCGCGTCGCGGAGAACCGCTGGCCGAGAATTCTCGAGGCATGCCAGCGGCTGTCCGACGCGCCGCTGTACGTCGACGACTCGTCCGACATCGGGATCCTCGAGCTGCGTGCCAAGGCGCGCCGTCTGCACCAGCAGAGCGAGAACGGGCTCGGCCTGATCATCCTCGACTACCTCCAGCTGATGCGGGCCGATAGCCGCATCGAGAACCGCGTCGAGGCGGTCGGCCAGATGAGCCGAGGGCTGAAGATCCTCGCGCGCGAGCTGGAGGTGCCGGTCATCGCGCTCTCGCAGCTCAGCCGAGCGGTCGAGTCGCGCACCGACAAGAGACCGATCCTGTCCGACCTGCGCGAGTCCGGCAACATCGAGCAGGACGCCGATCTCGTGATGTTCATCTATCGCGACGAGTACTACGACAGAGAGTCCGAGCGCGAGGGCGAGGCCGACATCATCATCTCCAAGCACCGCAATGGCGCGCTCGGGGATGTGGTGCTGACGTTCCAGAAGGAGTACCCCAAGTTCATGAACTTCGCGGGGGATCGGTTCGGGTCTTAAGGCCGGTGCCCGCTTGTGAGTGGTACGCCGGTGCGCGGCCGTGCTCCCTCGCGAGACCCTCACGTGAACTGGGGTTGGCGCTTCGCCGCGTGAGTGGACGCCGCAGGGGGGTCTCGCGAGGGACACGCCGCGCCCGGCTACCTGCCACGCCCGGTCGCCGCAGGCATGGGCCCCGCCCGCTTTTGGCTGGCTGGGGCGCCCGGGCGCAGAAGCAAAAGCCCACGCCGATGCCGCCTGCGCGGGGCTGTGTGGGAAGCCTCACGGCCGGCGGCGAAGCGCCGGGCCCCGGGCGGTGTTGGGCAGCCGGGTGCGCGCAATCTCCTCCGCGAGACCCCCCTGCGGCGTCCACTGACACGGAGCAGCGCCAACCCCAGTTCACGTGAGGGTCTCGCGGGGGAGCATTGCGCGCACCCGGCGTACCGGCAACAACAGGTCCCGGCGACGAAGCGGCAACCCCGTAAGGCTCCCTACACTGTCTCCCGCCATGCCAGGCATCGTGATCGTGGGCGCCCAATGGGGCGATGAGGGCAAGGGAAAGATCACCGACCTGCTCGCCGAGCGGTCGGACGCGGTTGTGCGCTTTCAGGGCGGCAACAACGCCGGCCACACGATCGTGCGCCACGGGGAGACGTGGAAGCTGCACCTGATGCCGTCGGGGATCCTCTATCCCGGCAAGCTCTGCATCATCGGCAACGGCGTCGTGATCGACCCGAAGGTGCTGACGGACGAGCTGGACGAGCTGCGCGGGCGCGGCGTCGACACGAGCGGACTGCGCATCTCCGCCAACGCGCACATGATCATGCCCTACCACCTGATGCTCGACGACGCGGGCGAGGCGCGGCTGGGCAAGCTGAAGATCGGCACGACGCGCCGCGGGATCGGCCCCTGCTACGCCGATAAGGCGTCGCGCATCGGCATCCGCGTGCAGGACCTGCTGGACGAGAAGATCCTCAAGCAGAAGATCGTCGCGGCGCTGGAGCCGAAGCGCCTGTCGCTGCGCCCGTTCGCGCGCGACCCGCGGCTCGACCTGCAGGCGATCACGGAGGAGTACCTCGCGTACGGCCACCGCCTGTCCGAGCACATCCAGGACACGACGCGGCTCGTGTGGGACAAGCTCGACGACGACGCGACGGTGATCTTCGAGGGCGCGCAGGGTGCGCTGCTCGACATCGACCACGGCACGTATCCGTTCGTCACCTCCTCGAACCCGATCGCCGCCTCCGCCTGCATCGGCAGCGGCGTCGGCCCGAAGGACATCGACGAGGTGTGGGGGATCACGAAGGCGTACGGCACGCGCGTCGGCTCCGGGCCGTTCCCGACGGAGCTGGACGACGAGCTCGGCGAGCAGCTGCGTCAGAAGGGCGGCGAGTTCGGCACGACGACCGGGCGCTCGCGCCGCGTCGGCTGGCTCGACCTCGTGGCGCTGCGCTACGCGGCGCGGATCAACTCGCTGACTGCCCTCGTCGTGACGAAGCTCGACGTGTTGACCGGCCTCGACACGATCAAGGTGTGCACGCGCTACCGCGGTGAGGACGGCGCCGAGTTCGACCACTTCCCCTACCACCAGAGCGTGCTGCACCACGCGCAGGGCGAGTACATCGAGCTGCCGGGCTGGAGCGAGGACATCGGCGAGGCGCGCAGCGAGGACGACCTGCCGGAGAACGCGCGGAGCTACCTCGCGTTCGTCGAGGAGTTCCTCGGCGTGCCGGTCGTGATGATCGGCGTCGGCCCGGGTCGCGAGCAGACGGTGTGGACCGCGGCCGGGCTCGAGACGGTGCCCGGCAAGGCCGTCGCGGCCGCGTAGCGCGCGGGCCGCGCTCAGCGCGGGATCGTCGGCGGCATCGCGGGAACACGAGCGCCCGAGCGCAGGCGCCTGACAGTCGCGACGCTCAGCGCCAGCGCTCGATCAGGTCCTCGTCGGGCACTTCGCGCACGACGCGCGCGGGGACGCCCATCACGACCGCACGAGCGGGCACGTCGCGCGTGAGGACCGCGCCGGCTGCGACGAACGCCTCCTCGCCGACCTCTACGCCGGGTGTGAGGACGGCGCCGCCGCCGATGCGGCAGGCGCGGCGGAGGATGGCGCCGTGCAGCGGCGTGCCGGGGGCGATGCGCCCCATCGCGTCGTCGTTCGTCGTCATCGCGTACGGACCGACGAACACGTCGTCCTCCACGACCGAGAAGGCCGTCAGGTAGACGTTCGTCTGCACCTTCACGCGCGCGCCGACGGTCACGTCGTTGTCGACGACCGACCCACGCCCGATCACGCTCCGCTCCCCGACCGCAGACCGTTCGCGCACGAACGCCTGGTCCCCGACGATCGCACCGGCACCGATCGAGGCGCCGGCAAAGACGATCGCGCCGCAGCAGATCGTCGCGCCCTCGCCGATCACGAGCGGGTCGACGGAGCCCGCCGCAGCCGAGCCGGGCGCGAGCCGGGGTCGCTTTCCGAGCACCACGCCGTCCTCGATCGTGACGCCGTCGCCGATCTCCACGCCGTCGTGGACCACGACGTGTGCGCCGAAGATGACGCCGGCACCGACGCGCGCGGAGGGGGACAGCACGAGGCCGGGAGCGGACGCCACGCGCGGAAGCCTACGCGGCCCGGATGCGGAGCCGAGAACACAGGTGACCGGCAACGCCGAAAGCGCGCCCGATAAGCTCCCCCGCGTGCTGCGCGCAGCCACGCTCGGGCTCGGCATGATGGGCCGCCATCACGCCCGCATCCTCCAGTCGCTGCCCGGCGTCGCGTTCGCCGGGGCGGTCGACCCGCTCGGGGACCGCAACGACGCTGTCCGCGACCCGGCGCTCGTGTTCGCGACGCTGGAGGAGTTGCTCGCGGCCGGACCGCTCGACATGGCGATCGTCGCGCTGCCGACAGAGGAGCATCTGCCCGTCGCGCTGCGGCTCGCCGACGCCGGCGTGCACATGCTGATCGAGAAGCCGCTGGCGGCCTCGGTCGAGGAGGGCGAGCAGATCGTGGCGGCGTGCGAGCGCGCGGGCGTGCGCGCTGCGGTCGGGCATGTGGAGCGCTTCAACCCGGCGCTGATCGCGCTGCGCGAGCGGGTGCTGGCGGGCCAGCTCGGCGACGTCTTCCTCGTCGCGACGGAGCGGATCGGCCCGTTCCCCGAACGCGTGCGCGACGTCGGCGTCGTGAAGGACCTCGCCACGCACGACCTCGACATCGTCACGTGGGTTGCCGACGCGCCGATCGAGACCGTCGCCGCGCAGACGGCGCACCGCACCGGCCGTCCCCACGAGGACCTCGTGCTCGTGACCGGCCGGCTCGCGTCGGACGTGCCGTTCAACTCGATCGTGGACTGGCTGACGCCGACGAAGACGCGCCGCACGCGCGTGCTCGGCGACCGCGGCATGCTTGTCGCCGAGACGGTCACGGCCGACCTGACGTTCTACGAGAACGGACAGGTCACGTCCTCGTGGCCCAGCTCGCAGGCGCTGCGCGGCGTCTCCGAGGGCGACGCGACGCGCTACGCGCTCGCGCGCGCGGAGCCGCTGCGGACCGAGCTGGAGGCGTTCCGCGACCTCGTCGGCGGCGATGACGACGCGCCCGTCGTGACGCTCGCCCAGGGCCTCGCCGCGCTGCGCTCCGCCGAGGCGGTGCTGGCGAGCGCCGAGCGCGGCGAGAGCGTGCGGCTCGCGCCCGGAGCGGTGGGCGGCAGGGCAGCGGGCGGCGCTGCGTGAGAGTCGTCGTCGTCGCACTCGGGAAGATCGGCTTGCCGCTCGCTGCGCACGTCGCGCGGGCAGGACACACGGTCGTCGGCTGCGACGTCGACGAGCGCGTCTGCGAGCTGGTGAACGCGGCGCGCGCGCCGTTTCCCGGCGAGGCCGGCCTGGAGGAGGCGCTCGCGGTGGTCGTCGGCGACGGGCGTCTTCGCGCGCAGACGGACACGGCAGCGGCTGTCGGGGAGGGCGTCGACCTCGTGATCGCAGTGCCGCCGCTCGTGGTGGACGCCGACGCGCAGCCGGACTGGCGGATCCTCGACAGCGTGGTGGCGGACGTGGGGCGTGGGCTGCGCGCTGCGGCGGCCGCCGGCCGCACGGGAACCGTCGTGTGCGTCGAGACGACGCTGCCCGTCGGCACGACGCGGACGCGCATCGCTCCCGCGCTCGCTGCCGAGAGCGGGTTGGAGCCCGAGCGCGACTTCTACGCCGCGTTCAGCCCAGAGCGCGTCTACAGCGGGCGGATCTTCGAGGACCTGCGCAGATACCCCAAGCTGGTCGGCGGCTGCTCGCAGGCCGGCGAGGAGCGGACGGTCGAGCTGTACCGCGCGTTCATCGAGCGGCGGCCGGAGGGAGAGGACGGACCGCCAACCGAGGTGTGGCCGATGGACTCCGCAGAAGCGGCCGAGCTGGCGAAGCTGGCGGAGACGACCTACCGCGACCTCAACATCGCGTTCGCGAACGAGCTGGCCCGCCACGCGGACCGCGTCGACATCGACGTCCACCGCGTGATCGACGCCGCCAACAGCCAGCCGTTCAGCCACATCCACCGGCCGGGCGTCGCCGTCGGCGGCCACTGCATCCCCGTCTACCCGCACTTCTTCCTGCACGGCGCGCCGGAGGCGCGGCTGCCGGCGGTCGCACGGGAGGTCAACGGGGAGATGCCGGCGTACGCGGTCGAGCTGCTGGCCGACGCGCTCGGAGACCTGAGCGGGTCGCGCGTGCTGATGCTCGGTGTCGCCTACCGCGGCGACGTGAAGGAGACGGCCTTCTCCGGCGCGTTCCCGCTGCGCGACGCGCTCGCGGCGCGCGGGGCGGCCGTCGTGGCAGCCGACCCGCTGTACGACGACGAGGAGCTGCACGCCATGGGTTTCGAGCCGTGGGACGGCACCGCGGTCGACGGCGCGATCCTGCAAGCCGACCACGCCGCGTACAGCGCGCTCACACCGACAGGGCTTCCGGGCGCGCGCGCAGTGGTCGACGGCCGCGACGTGCTCGACCCCGCGGCGTTCGCAGCGGCCGGCGTCAAGCTGCGACGCATCGGGCGGCCCTAAGCCGGCACGCCTGGAGCCAGCGCCGCGACCGCAGCAGCGACCCGCTCGCCGGCGCGGCCGTCGCCGTAGAGCTGCGGTCGCTCCGCGGGCGGGGTGCCGGCGAGCGCGGCGAGCGCGGCATCCGCGTCGAGGTCTACGAGCACGTTCCAGCCGGCATCGACGGTCTCGACCCACTCGGTGCTCGGGCGCAGCGTCACGCATGGCACGCCGGCGAGGTATGCCTCCTTCTGCACGCCGCCGGAGTCGGTCACGATCGCGCGGGCATTGCAGAGCAGTGCGGTGAAGTCGAGGTAGCCGAGCGGCGGCGCGAGGCGGATGTGCTCTGCTCCGGTGACCGCGTCGAGCAAGCTGGCCGCTTCCAGCCGTGCGCGCGTGCGCGGATGCAGCGGCAGGATCGTCGGCAGCGGCAGGGCGAGCAGCAACTCGACGAGGCGCGCGAGGCGCGACGGGTCGTCGACGTTGCCGGCGCGATGCGCGGTCGCGAGCAGGTAGCCGCCGGGCTCGACCCCGTAGGGCTGGAGGACCTCCGTACGAGCGCGCGCGGCCGGCTGCAGCAGCTGCGCGACGTCGACCATCACGTCGCCGACGAGCTCGACCGCACCCGCGACCGACTCGCGCTGCAGGTTCTCGACGGCTGTCTGCGACGGGCACAGCAGCAGCGCGCTGAGGTGGTCGGTGAGGACGCGGTTGACCTCCTCCGGCATCGCGCGGTCGAACGAGCGCATGCCCGCCTCGACGTGGGCGACGGGAATCCCGGCCTGCACGGCCGCAAGCGCGCCGGCGAGCGTCGAGTTCGTGTCGCCGTAGACGAGCACGGCGTCGGGCCGCACATCGGCCAGCAGCGGTTCCAGTGCGGCGAGCATCCGCGCGGTCTGCGCGGTGTTCGTGCCGCCGCCGATGCCGAGCAGGTGCTCAGGCGGCGGCAGCTCAAGCTCGTCGAAGAAGACCTGCGAGAGCTCAGCGTCGTAGTGCTGACCGGTGTGGACGGTGACCTCCTCGCCGAGCGCGCGCAGGCGGGAGGAGACGGCGGAGGCCTTGATGAACTGCGGGCGGTTCCCGATGACGGTGAGGACGCGCATGCCGGTCGCGGTCAGCCGAGCTCGGCGAGGATTCGCGCGTGCGCCCGTGCGGCGAGGTCGCGGGAGACCGGTCCTCCGGCGAACCCGCGCGCGTCGGCGCCCGGTCCGATCGGCTGCCCGTCGACGCTCGCGACCGGCTGCAACTCGCGCGTGGTAGAGGCGAGGAACGCCTCGTCGGCGGCCAGCAGCTCGTCGCGCGTGCACGAGCGCTCCTCGGCGCCCGCAAGCTCGATCGCGAGCGCACGCGTGATCGAGGCGAGGATGTGATCGCTGAGCGGAGGCGTCCGGACGACGCCGCCGACGACCCAGAAGATCGACGAGGTCGGCGCCTCGAGCACGCGGCCGTGGGGCGTCACCAGCAAGGCCTCGTCGGCGCCCTGCTCCTGCGCCAGCCGCGTCGCGAGCATGTTCGCCCCGTAGGACAGCGACTTGATCCCGTCGAGCAGGCGCACGGGCGCGTAGGTGACCGTCGCGAGGCGGATCGCGGGGGCGTGCTCGGGCAGTGACTCGGTCAGCAGCAGGCGGCGCCCGCCGCGCGTGAGGACGATCCGCAGGCAGCCGGGGTCCGGTTGGCCGCCGGCCGCGTCGAGCAGCCGCGCGACGTCGGCTCGCACGGCGTCGAGCTCGATCGGCAGTCGCAGGTTCGCGGCCGAGCTGCCGAGCCGTTCGAGGTGCTCGTCGAGGGCGAACGGCCGGCCGCCGTAGAGCCGGAGGGACTCGAACACGCCGTCGCCGCGCAGCAGGCCATAGTCGGTCGCGGGGACGACAGCGTCCGCCGCGGGCATCACGGCGCCGTCGAGGCAGGCGAGGTGGGCGGTCGCCATGGGCGCGAATGCTATTGGGCGCGCCGCCAGTGTCCTGACTTGTGCTTGCAGCAGGAGCGCTAACCAGGACGCTTCGCGCGGGAAATCGCTTGCGTCACGTGGCGAATCCCGCGAGACTGGCTGTGTAGCCAGTCCCGCCACCCGGTACCCACCGCCCGCCCCGAAGGAGAACTCCATGGCCAAGCAACCACGCTCGCTCACCGGCAAGGTCGTCGCGATCACAGGCGGCGCCCGCGGCATCGGCCGCGCGACGGCGGCGGCGCTGGTTCGCAAGGGCGCGAAGGTCGCGATCGGCGACCTCGATGTAGACCTGGCGGAGCGCACGGCGGCGGAGCTGGGTGGCGGGACGGTCGCGCTGGCGCTCGACGTGACGGACCGTGACTCGTTCGAGCAGTTCCTCGACGAGACCGAGCGGCAGCTTGGTCCGCTCGACGTGCTGATCAACAACGCGGGGATCATGCAGCTCGGGCGCTTCGAGGAGGAGAAGGACGCGGTCGCCGCGCGGCAGATCGACATCAACCTCCATGGCGTGATCTACGGCTCGAAGCTCGCGCTCGCCCGCTTCCTGCCGCGGCGCACCGGCCACCTCGTGAACATCGCCTCGACCGCCGGCAAGTCGGGCGTGCCGGGCGGCGCGACCTACTCGGCGACGAAGCACGCGGTCGTGGGCCTGACGGAGGCGATCCGCGGCGAGATCCGCGGCAGCGGCGTCGAGACGAGCGTCGTGATGCCGGTGCCGGTCAACACCGAGCTGGCCGCAGGCCTCGTGAGAGGCCGCGGCCTGACCGCGACCGTCGAGCCGGAGCAGGTCGCCGACGCGATCGTCGAGGCGCTCGAGCGCCCACGCCACGACGTGTTCGTGCCGAAGGCGATCTCTTTCGGCGTGCGGATCGGTGCGCTGATGCCGCGTCGCCTCGCCGAGGCGATCGGCCGCAGCGCCAAGACCGACCGCATCCTCGCCGAGGCCGACCTGTCCGCCCGCGCGGCCTACGAGCAGCGCGCTGCGGCGAGCGAGCCGAGCCGCGAGCGGGAGCACGCGGAGGCGGGGTGAAAGCGGCACCGGGGGCGTGCCGCATGCCGGTCTGGCGTTGGCCGTCAAGCAGTCTGAAAGAGGGGGAAACATGCGCAAGGCACTCGTGTCGCTGCTGGTAGCGGCGACGCTCATCGGCGTGTCCGCGACGGTCGCGCGCGCGGCGACCGTCACCATCTCGCCGAGCGGGAACATAGTCGCGGCGATAGGAAATCTCGGCTTCGAAGGGATCGTGATCCCGCTATTCGTCTGCAACGTCACGCTGACGGGGACGTTGGCGGCGGGCCCGATAACGCTGCCCGGCAGGGTCGGCAGCATCACGGGGGTAAGAGCCAACGAATGCTCTGGCGGTCACACTGTCGTGGCCAACAGGCTCCCGTGGACGTTGACGGGACAGACCGCCCTAGTGTGCCCGTCCGCCAGCACGGGGCTCCTAGGCACGCTGCCCGCGAGCATCACGCTCGATGGAGCCCTCACCGGCAGCGGCAATATCGGACTGCTACTGAGCAGCGGCAGCAGCTCGGCCGTGGTCCTACTGTCGAGACTCAGCAACGGCGTGCTGATCCTAGGCGCTGGGGGGAACTACACGCAGGTGCAGACAATCAGATGCGCGTAGGCGCGAACTGAAGAAATGCGAAAACCCGCGCCTTGCACGGGTTTCCTAGTGGGCCGTGGAGGAATCGAACCTCCAACCTTGGGATTAAGAGTCCCCTGCTCTGCCAGTTGAGCTAACGGCCCGGGGATGACGGCCAGAGGAGGCCGGATCGGCCAGGAATGGTAGCCGGTGGTGGCGCGATCTGCGTACGCGCCGCCGGGCGCGCTGGCTGACCGCAGGCGGCCCTCGTCAGCCGACGCCCTGCGTGCCGCCGCCTCTCGGCGCGGGTGCGCCGCCGCCGGCTCTGCCCTCTTCCAGCTCTCTCTGCGCCGCCGCCTCGAGCACCTGTCTCTTGAGGTTGGCCAGCTGCGCTCTCACGAGCTTGCGCTGAGCCTCGGGAGCCAGCTGGACCGCCCTTGCCGCGGCCAGATCGCCCTTGCGCATCTGGTCGGCGATGTACGCGTAGCGGGCCAGGCCCGAGTACGACGACGCGTCCGGCCGTACCTCGGTGACGATCTCCATCGCTTCGGCCGCCATCGGCGGCTCGTCGAGCCCGGCCTCGGAGTAGGCCTGGGCCATCAGGATCGCGAGGTTCGGGTCGGGCTTCTTCGGGTCGAGCGCGAGGTATCTCCTCCAGGCGCTCGCGGCCTGCTCGAGCTTCGCGATGCCCGACTTGGTGAACTCGCCTGCGCCCTGATTCGCCGTCTGGTCGAAGTTTTCGCCGAAGCCGGCCGTCTGGTAGCGGGCCTTCGCGAGATCCGCCCAAGCTCTCGGATTCTGCGGGTTGAGTCTGACCTCTCTCGCCGCTCTCTTCTCGAGCGTGCTGACCTGCGAGCTCGCGCTCGAGCCGTCGCCGCTGAAGGCATCGAAGAGGCCGCCGCCGCCCGTGCCGGTCCCGATGCCGAACAGGATCAGGCCGCCGCCCATCAGGATGGCGAGCCCAAGGTAGATCACCTTGATGAAGCCTCTACGTCCGCGGCTCTGCAGGTCAAACAGCATCTCTTCAGGTTCCCTCGGTCTCGTCGCCGTCGTGCGACATGTACGCCGTGATTTCGCCGCGGTCCCCCCGCCGCCGATCGGCGATCGTCAGGAGCAGGATACTCAGGAGGTAGAGCACGAGCAGCGGTACCATCAGGATCACCGTGGTGACGGGGTCCACGCCCGGCAAGACCGCCGCGACGACCGCGATCGCGACGACCGCGTAGCGCCAGCTCGCGCGCAGCTGCCGGGCGGTCAGGATCCCGACCGAGTTGAGCACGAGCAGGCCCACGGGCAGTTGGAAGACGAGCCCGGTCGACAGCAGCGCGAGCAGCTCGAAGCGGTAGTACTCCTTCGCCTGGATCAGGACGTCGAAGTTCGTGGTGTTGAAGTTCTGCAGGAACGAGATCGCCGGCGGCAGCACCAGGTAGTAGCCGAACCCCACGCCGACGATGAAGAGCACGGGGACCATCAGCATCATCGGCAGCGCGATCCGCCGCTCGCGCGGACTGAACGCCGGCAGCACGAACGCGTACGCCTGATAGAGCAGGACGGGCAGCGAGAACAGCAGCGCGAAGTAGGCGGCGATCATCAGCGTCACGGTGAACGGCTCGCCGACGCCGATGGTGATCGGCACGCGCTCCGGCGTCGTCTTCGGCAGCGCTCTGGCGGCAGCGGCGGCCTGCGTGGCGGCCGCGGCGACGAGTCTTCTCTGGACCGGCGTGAGGTTGTCCGCCGTCGCGAGCGCCCCGAACGCCTTGGCGCTCGCGGCGAAGCCCTTCTGTACCTCCTGCTGCGCTGCCGCGACCTGCGCGAGACGGCCGTTGCCCTTGCTGTCCTGGGCGGTCGGCGTGCTGTCCTTCAGCGGCTTGTTGAGCACGTCGAGCAGCGCGGCGTTCTGCCAGAAGCAGAGCCCGAACGCCACGGCGAGCGTGATCGCGCAGATGATCAGGCGTGAGCGCAGCTCGTCGAGGTGATCGACGATCGTGAGCCGATCCTCGTGCCCGATGGGCTTGAGCGCGGTCGCCATCGGTCCTGCGAGTTCGGCGGATCAGCCGCGCTGCTCGGAGGCGGACTTGGCCGCCTCAGGCGCCTGAGGGGCTGCGATGGAAGCGTCGGCCTGGGCCTGTGTGAGGGCGGGGCGGCCGGTCGCGTCCGTCTGCTCGTCGTCTTTGTCGTCGCCGGTGATCGAGTCCTTGAACTCGCGCATACCGGTCCCGAGCGACTTGCCGAGCGAGGGCAGACGTTTGGGCCCGAAGATCACGAGCAGAACGACGATGACGAGGATGATCTCGAGAGGACCGATGGAAGAGAACACGCGAAGCCTCCGATGGGGTGAGCACAGCGTAGCGCCCGGCCACGAGCGGCATCCGGAATTTCCCGGTGGTGGGTGTGCGGTGTTCCGACTCAAGTTCGGGCGGCCGACGGCCGATCCAGTGGCCAGAGAGACGATGAACCACCCCGCTGACCACCGCTCGACACGCCGCGTCACCCTCCCCACCGGACAGGCGATCGACGTCCTCTTCGTCGAGGGCGGCGAGCGCGCACCGGAGGTGCCGGCGAGCACGCAGACCGAGACCGGTCTCCACGTCTGTCCCGACTGCGCATCGCAGCTCGTCGCGCCCGTGGCGTGGGAGCAGGCGGGACCGCACGAGTGGGCGGTCACGATCCAGTGCCCCAACTGCGAATGGTGGGACGCCGACGTGTTTGACGAGGCAACCGTCGAACACTTCGACGAAGAGCTCGACCGTGGCACGGAGGCGCTCGTGCGCGACCTGCTGCGGCTGATGCGCGCGAACATGGAGGACGACGTCGAGCGCTTCGTCACCGCCCTCCGCGCCGACGCGATCCTGCCTGAAGACTTCTAGCTGTAGCGCTCGACGACGCCTTCGGCGACGAGCTCGAGCGCGTGCCGCTGGTCTGGCGGGAGCGGCGGCAGATCCGCGCGTGCGGCCTCGACGACAGCGAGCGCCTGGCCCTTCGCGGCCGCGAGCGCCCCGGTCGCGGCGATCCGCTCGCACACCTGCTCCGCGTCTGCGGGCGTGCTCAGCCCGTGCAGGTCGAGCTGCGCCAGCTCGGGATCGCGCTCGCGCGCGAGGATCAGCGGCAGCGTGACGGTCCCATCCAGCAGGTCGGTGCCGCGGGCCTTGCCGGTGCGACTGGCCGGCCCAGAGACGTCGAGGACATCGTCGAGCAGTTGGAAGGCGAGCCCGATGCGGCGGCCGAACTCGGCGAGTGCCGTGGTGACATCGCCCGCAGGCGGTCCGCTTGCGGGCGCCGGAGGGCGAAACCCGGTTCGGCCGCCGAGCGCCCCCAGCCGACACGCGGCCTCGAACAGCGACCCCGTCTTGAGCTCGCAGCGATGCAGGTAGCGCTCGAGCGGGACGGTGGCATCCCAGGCGTCCTCACGCTGCATCAGCTCGCCGGCGGCGAGCGCCGAAGCGGCCGCCGACAGCGCCCGCACGTCGTCGATCTCGCCGCCATCGGCCAGCTCGGCGAACGCGCGTGAGAACAGCAGATCACCCGTAGCGGTGGCAACCGTGCGCCCGGCCGCGGCGATGACGGTCGGCGCGCCACGGCGCAGCGGCGCCGCGTCGAGCACGTCGTCGTGGACGAGGCTCGCGCTGTGGATCAGCTCGACGGCGGCGGCAGCCCGCACGAGCCGCGCCTCGGCCGCCTCTGAGAACCCTTCGCCCGCGGTCAGGAACACGAGCAGCGGCCGCAAGCGCTTGCCGCCTGCCGAGATCGTCGCGGTCGCGTGGCGCGCGAGCGTGTCGCCGTGCCCGGCCGCGAGCTCGACCAGGCGCGACTCGGTGCGCTCCAGCAGCGCGGTCAGGCGCGGCCCGCCAGCCTGCACGACCGCGTCGACGGCCGCGGTGCTGGTCGTCGACTCGTCGCGTTCGGCGGCGCCGTTCACGCGACCTCGCCGACGTGGATCGCGATGATCCCTCCGGCGGTGAGGACGTAGCGGATGGAGCGCAGCCCGCAGCGCTCCATCGTGGCAGCGAGCTCCTGCGGGCCGGGGAAGCGTCTGACCGAACGGGGCAGGTAGGTGAAGGCGTCGCCGTCCCCGGCAGCCCGGCCGAGCAGCGGCACGACGCGGTCGAACCACACGCGGAAGAACGTCGACAGCGGCGGTCGCGTGGGCGTGGTGATCTCCAGCACGACGACTTTGCCGCCGGGACGCACCACGCGCGCCATCTCGGACAGGCCGCGCTCCAGGTCGGAGAAGTTGCGCGCGCCGAAGCCGACCGTCGCAGCGGCGAACTCGTCGTCTCTGTACGGCAGCTCGAGCGCGTTCGCCCACTCCACGCGGACCGGACCGGCCGCGCTGCCGGCGACGGCCGACGTCGCCTTCGCGCGCGCGAGCTCCAGCATCTGCTCGGAGAAGTCGCAGGCGACGACCTCGCCGCCCGGACCGACCCGTCGCGCCAGCTCGAGCGCCAGATCGCCGGTGCCGCAGGCGACGTCGAGCGCGCGGGCGCCGGGCTTGAGCTCGGCGAGGTCGGCGGCACGCTCGCGCCAGCGGTGGTGCATTCCCGCCGTCATGACGGAGTTCATGCGGTCGTAGACGCCGGCGATGCGGTCGAACATCGCGCGCACCTGCGGCTCCTCCAGCGTGCCGGTCGCCGGTCTCGCCTCCGTGGTGCCGCCGTTCGCGGTCATGGGGGCGCTACTTGAGCTGGCTGAGGAAGGAGACGAGCGCCTGGAACTTCTCGGGCTGCTGCTCCGCGAGCGCCTGGAACGACGGCATCGGCGCCGTCGGGTTGCGCAGCGTCTGCGCGATCGCCGAGGCCGGCAGCGTGGCGCCGATCTCCGACAGGTGCGGGCCGGGACCGTCGTTGCCGTTCTCGCCGATCTTGTGGCAGGCGAGGCAGCCCGACTGGGCGGCGACCAGCTTGCCTCTGTTCCACTCCGTCAGCGCGGCGCCCTTGAGGCCCGGCGGCGGCGACAGGTCGATCTCGTTCGGCGAGCCAGCACTGGCGCCGAGGTACGTCAGGAACGCCATTGCGGCGATCGTGAAGATGCCCGCCGCAGTCGCGATCGGACGGCGCTCGGGACGGCGCTCCGCGCTGCGGTCGTAGAACGGCAGCAGGAACAGCAGGATCATGCAGATCGTCGGCACGCCGATCGTGGCGAGCGGGACGAACTCCGGCGGCTTGATGACGCGCAGCAGCTCGAACAGGAAGAAGAAGTACCACTCCGGGCGCGGGACGTACGTCGTCGTCGTCGGATCGGCCTTCGGGCCCATCTCAGCGCCGAGGATGATCGACAGCGCGATGATGACGAGCAGGACGATCGCCGCCATCGCCGAGTCCTTCGCGACGGCGTAGGGGAAGAACGGCTTCCCCTGCGTCTTCAGGGTCGCGTAGTCGCGGAGGTACTGCTCCTTCTCGCGCTGATTCATGAGCAGATGTCCGGTTCGGCGGCCGCGCGTGCGCGGGGGCGCGCGGGACCAAGCTGGGCGGGGGAAGCAGGACGCAGCCAATACCCATGCGGTATTGGCAAGTCCGATGACCCCGATCCAGCGCCGGTACCGGGCGTCATCCGCGTGCGTGGGGTCGTCGGATCGGGCATCCCTAGACCTCGGACTCGGTGAGCTGCTCGTTCGGCTTCGCCTTGATCCACGGCGGGGCCGTCGTGCCGAGCTTGGCGACGAGGTACAGGTGGGCGCCGATCAGCGCGGCGATCAGCCCGGGCACGAGCAGCATGTGGATCGCGTAGAAGCGCGACAGCGTCGTGGCGCCGAACTCGGGGCCGGCGCGCAGGAAGTCCGACAGGTACGGGCCGATCAGCGGGCCGGTGCCGTTGATGTTCACGCCGACGATCGTCGCCCAGTAGGAGCGCTGGTCGAACGGCAGCAGGTAGCCGGTGAACGACATCGTCATCGTCATGATCAGCAGCACGACGCCGATCACCCAGTTCAGCTCGCGCGGGTACTTGTACGCGCCGAAGAAGAACGTGCGGCCCATGTGCAGGAAGACGAGGATCACCATCACGGTCGATCCCCACTTGTGCATGCCGCGGACGAACTCGCCGAGGAAGGCCTCGTTCGTGATGTAGCGGATCGACTCGTACGCGTTCGTCGGCGACGGGTCGTAGTACATCGCGAGGAAGATCCCGGTCACCGCCTGCGACAGGAAGGCGAACATCGCCGCCGAGCCGAGCGTGTAGAACCAGTTCGTGCCCTTCGGGACCTTGCGGAAGAGCATCCAGCGCACGCCGCCGGAGAGCGAGGTGCGCTCGTCGATCCAGTCGACGACGGTGATGCCGGCCTCGGCCGCGTGCTCGTGCGGCTTGAGTCTGCCGTTGCCGGTCCCCGGGCGGGGAGGCTGCGGCTTGACCGATGGCGGCACCGGCGGGAGCGGGAGCTTCAGTCTCGCCATCGCCTATCTCCCCGCCTTCTCGGCCGTGGAGAAGCGCGCCGGGTACATGTACTGGCCGATGCCGTCGAGCGGCTCGCCCGGGTCGCGCGGGGAGAAGCGGCGCAGCTCGCTGTTGACGCTGAAGCGCGGGCCGACCATCACCTCGCCGTTCTCGACTCTCGTGTAGAAGCGGTCGAGCGGGCGCACCGGCGGGCCGCCCTCGCGCAGGCCGCGGAAGTCGTAGACGCCGCCGTGGCAGGGGCAGATGAACTTGCCGGCGGCCTCGGTGAAGCGGACGGGGCAGCCGAGGTGGTTGCAGCGCGTCGAGATGATGATCGCGGCGGACTCGAGGCCCGGCTCAGTGTCGATCTCCGGGTTTCTGAGGCGGACGTAGACGGTCGTCTTGCCGGCCTCGCCGATGCCCGAGACGATCTGCAGGACGCGTGGGACGTAGGTGTCCTTCGTGAAGTCGTCGAGCGGGCCGACCGACTGCCACGGCTGCTTCGTGCGCTCGAAGACGGGGCCGAGCGCGAAGCCCAGCGCAGGGAGCGCGAACGCGCTCGCGGCGACGGCGCCGAGCGTGTGCGTCGTGGCGCCCATGAAGCGACGGCGGGTGACGGTCTCACCCTCAAATGCGCCCGGGATGCCGCGGTCGGCCGTGTAGGGCGTGCTCTTCTTGTGTCTGTCGTCAGCCACGGTGAGAAATGTGCGAGGAGGGACGGGGCGGCCTGCTGTGGCCGCGGCCCGGAACCATAGCGGCAACAGTGCGTGAAGCGTCGCACGGTTGCACCAATTCGCGCGTGCGATTTGGCACTTGAAAGCGGTTTTTATGCGCAGCGGGCGATCGCCTGTGCGGCGGCCTCCCACGTGGCGGCGGCCTGTGTCGGCTCGTCGTCGGCGTGGGCGCGGGCGCAGTCGGAGATCAGATCAGCCAGCGTCGCGACGGCGTCGAGGTCGCCCAGCGCGGCCAGCTCGGCAAGTGCGAGCGCGTAGAGACGGTCGCCGCCGAGCAGGGCGAGATCGGGATCGGCCATGTCGGTCACGCGGCCCTCTCCGTAGTGGAGCAGGTAGCCCTCGCGGACGGCCGCGAGCGTGAGGGCGTAGGGGCCGGGGGGCACGTCGGCGAGCAGCGGCTCGTCTGGGGGCGCGTCTGTGGCAGGCGCGCCCCCGGCGTCCGAGTCTGCCGGAGTGCGCAGCGCGCCGGCGAGCAGGCCGCCCTCGGCCCGCAGTGCCTCCGCGAGTTGAGCCGTGCCGCTCACGTGCGCGTACCCGCGATCGCTGCGAACGCCTCGGTGGCCGCCTCGACGGTGCGCTCGACCGCTGCCTCGTCGTGTGCGAGCGAGGGGAACCACGCCTCGAACTGCGAGGCGGGCGGATAGATGCCGCGTGCGAGCAGCTCACGGCACCAGGCGCCGTAGGCGTCGCGATCGCAGTCGGCGGCGTCGGCGTAGTCGCGCACGCGGTCGCGGCGGAAGAAGACGGTCAGCAGACCGGGAACGCTGACGACGTGGGCTCTGCCGAACCAGCCACCGGCGCGGATCGCGTCGCGCAGGCCCTCCGCCAGCAGCTCGGTCGTTCTCGCCAGATTCGCGTAGGCGGTCTCGGTCAACAGCTCGAGCGTCTTGAGCCCGGCTGCAACGGCGAGCGGATTCCCCGAGAGCGTGCCGGCTTGGTAGACGTCTCCCGCGGGCGCGATCCGCTCCATCAGCGCGCGCGGGCCGCCGTAGGCGGCGGCCGGCAGTCCGCCGCCGATCACCTTGCCCATGATCGTCAGGTCGGGGATCACGTCGCTGCGCTCCTGCGCGCCGCCGGGAGCGACGCGGAAGCCGCTGATCACCTCGTCGAACACGAGCAGGGCGCCGTTATGGGTGGCGCGCTCGCGCAGCAGCTCGAGGAAGCCGGGCTTGGGCGGGACGAGGCCCATGTTGGCCGGGTAGGGCTCAGCGACGATCGCCGCCAGCTCGTAGTGGTTCGTGGCGGCGACGAGCGCGTCACTGTCGTTCCACGGCACGACGATCGTCTCCTTGGCCGCAGCGGCCGGGACGCCCGGACTGGCGGGGATCCCCTGCGTCGCGAGGCCGGAGCCGGCGTCGGCGAGCAGGCCGTCGACGTGGCCGTGGTAGGCGCCGGCGAACTTGAGGATCGTGTCGCGGCCGGTCGCGGCGCGCGCGAGCCGCAGCGCGCTCATCGAGGCCTCGGTGCCGGACGAGGTCATCCGCACCATCTCGACGGACGGCACGCGGGCGGCGATCTCGGCGGCGATCTCGACCTCGCCGGGGGTGGGCGCACCGAAGCTCGTGCCGAGCGCAGCCGCGTCGGCGACTGCCTTGACGATCGCGGGGTGCGCATGCCCATGGATCAGTGGCCCCCACGAGCAGACGTAGTCGAGGTAGCGGTTGCCGTCGACGTCGATCAGCTCCGCTCCCTCGCCGGCGGCGATGAAGAGCGGGTCGCGGCCGATCGAGCGCATCGCGCGGACGGGCGAGTTGACGCCGCCGGGGAGGAGCTGTTGGGCGCGGGCGAAGAGCTCGGCGGAGCGGGCGTCAGACGCCCGCGTGCTCACGTTCCCACGCCTTGAACTCGTCCGTGAAGTACAGCAGCCGGATCTTCTTGAACTCGGTCGAGGAGTAGAGCGTCGCGCGCTCGGTGATGCCGTGCGTCTCGGCGATCGAGTCGAGGATCGCGTCGCACTCCTCCTTCGAGCGGCCGTGGGCCATCGTGAAGACGCTGTAAGGCCAGTCTCTGTACGTCGGGCGCTGGTAGCAGTGGGAGATGCCGCGCACCGCCGCCATCTGGCGGCCGACCTCGAGGATCTGCTCGTCGGGCACCTTCCACACGCCCATGCCGTTGGCGGAGAAGCCGGCGCGGCGGTGGTAGAGGATCGCGGCGACGCGGCGCAGCAGGCCGCGCTCCTGCATCCCGTTCAGGTGCTCGAGAAATCGGGTCTGCGGGATCCTCAGCTCGGCGGCCGCCGGCGCGTATGGCTCCGGGATGACCGGCATGTCGCCCTGCAGCGCGCGGATGACCGCGATGTCGAAGTCGTCGTACGGCTGCGGCTCCAGCTCGACCGGATCGGCGGCGACGGCAGCTCTGGAGAGGTCCTCGGTCGTGCCCTCCATCTCCAGGTCCATGCGGATCTTGAACAGCTTGAGCGTCGGCAGCTGGCGGACCGACTCGGCGCCGGTCTCCTCTGCGAGCGCTTGCAGCGTGCCCTCCAGCCCGAGCTTCGAGTCCGGCTCGGTCGCAAGCGTGAACCACAGGTTGAACTCATGGTTGCGCAGGTAGTTGTGCGAGACGCCGGGATGCGCGTTGATGATCTTCGCGGCGCGGTGCGGGTTCTCGGAGTCGACTTTCGCCGCGACGAGCATCGAGCTGTAGCCGAGCGCGCGCGTGTCGAAGATCGGCGTGACCTGGCGGATGATCCGCTCGTCGAGCAGGTGCTGGACGCGCGTCATGACCTCGTCCTCGGAGATCTCCGCCAGCTCGGCGACGCGCGCGTAGGGCCGCGGCTCGATCGGGAAGCGCCCCTGCATCAGGTTGAGCAGGCGTCTGTCGAGCTCCTCGAGCGGGATCGCCGCGCCGTGCTTGCGACTGCGCAGCTTCGGCGTCGCGGTGCTCGGGTCGGTCAGTCCGTCTCTGACAGCCATCTGGCGGCGTCCTTCGCGTGGTAGGTGATGACGGCGTCGGCGCCGGCGCGGCGGATCGAGGTGAGCGCCTCCAGCACGGTGGCGCGCTCGTCCAGGTATCCGGCGGCGGCCGCCGCCTTCACCATCGCATACTCGCCGCTGACGTTGTACGCCACCACCGGCATGCGGGTTGCGTCCTTGACGCGGCGGATCACGTCGAGATACGGCAGGGCCGGCTTGACCATCACGAGGTCCGCGCCCTCCTCGACGTCTTGGAGCACCTCGCGCAGCGCCTCGTCGCCGTTGCCGGGATCCATCTGGTAGCCGCGACGGTCGCCGCTGGCGGGCGTCGAGTCGGCCGCCTCGCGGAACGGCCCGTAGAAGGCGGAGGAGAACTTGGCGGAGTAGGCGAGGATCGGCAGGTCCTCGAAGCCCTCGTCGTCGAGCGCCGCGCGGATCGCGCCGACGCGGCCGTCCATCATGTCGCTCGGGGCGATCAGGTCGGCGCCGGCGCGCGCGTGTGAGACGGCGGTGCGGGCGAGCAGCGGGAGTGTGGCGTCGTTGTCGACGGTGTCGCCGCGCAGGATCCCGCAGTGCCCGTGGCTCGTGTACTCGCACAGGCAGAGGTCGGGAATCACGAGCAGGTCCGGCAGCTGCTCCTTGATCGCGCGGGTCGCGAGCTGCACGACGCCCTCGTCGTCCCACGCCCCCGAGCCCTCCGGATCCTTGTCGGCGGGGATGCCGAACAGCATCACGGCGGGGATGCCGAGCTTTGCCGCCTCGGCGGCCTCGGCGACGGCGTGCTCGATCGTCAGCCGCTCGACGCCCGGCATCGCCGCAATCGGCTCGCGCCGGTCGCGGCCGTGCGTGACGAACAGCGGCAGGATGAAGTCGCTCGCGTCGAGCCGCGTCTCGCGGACGAGCCCGCGGAGCGCGCCGGTGCGACGCAGCCGGCGCAGGCGGGTGGCGGGGAAGGGCATGGCGGTTGTGAGGATATCCGTCGTGTGGTGGCGCGCTGCGTTTGCGCGTTTGTGCGTTCCGCTCGGGCGGTTGCGTGCTGTGCGCCGTCGGCTGTGGGCAGCGAGGGTGAGGGAGCGGTTGCGCGCGGTGCTCGTGGCGGGCTCTTGTCGATCCGTTCGGTGCCGGGCCGGCGGGGTGTGGCGTGGACTGTCGGCTACGAGGGGGAGACAGTGGCTGCGGGTCGGGCGCGTGTGATCTTCCGCGGTTCCGTCGCAAAGCCCGCGCGTGGTGCCGCAATCGCCGACGACCCGCGGGATGAACGTCATTTTCGGTCCGGATAGCGGACGCAAAGTGACGCTCATCCTCGACAGCCGCGAGACTGCGCGAGTGCTTGCGCAAACTCGCGACGGTTGCGCGACAGAGCCGGGCACCAACGTCGCCGATCACGCCAGCCGCGCAGGGAGCGCAGCCGCTCCCTCCCCCTCGATGCCCACAGCGGACGTCGCGACCCGCCGGCCGCGACCGAGCGGAGCGCGCGAGCGCGCCACCCTCAGCCGAAGCGCCGTCCAACCGCCAGCCGCGCGAGCGCGGTGTAGGCGACCGCGAGCGCACAGAGGTGCGCCAACGGCGCCCACAGCCCGACCTCCGCGTCGTTCAACGCCGCATCCAGCGCCTGCAGCGTCGCTTTGAACGGGAACGCCGCCGACACCGCCCGTATGACGTCGTCCAGACCGCCGGAGACCGCGCCGCTCGGCACCAGCGCGAGGAACGCGATCGGCAGCGACAACAGGAACGCCAACAGCGACGCCGCTCGCACCTCGCGCGCGAGACCGCCGATCGCGACGCCCAAAGCCGCGAACGCGACCGCTCCGGCTCCCAGCGCCAGCACCCACTGCGGGAAGCGCGACCAGTCGAGCTCGATGAAGAAGCTGCCGAGTGCGACCAGCATCAGCAGCGTCACCGCGAACGCGCACAGCGCCGCCAGTCCGATCTTCTCCACGAGCAGCCCGAGCCGCGAGACGAGCCCGCGCACGAGCCGCGAGAAGGCGTGCTCCTCACGCTCCAGCGCAAGCAGCCCTGCGGCGAGCAGCACCGTCAGGAACATCAGCGACACCGTCACCGAGATCGCGGCGGCGAACGTGTCGAGCGGGGTGTGCTTGCCGCTGACGATCGTCTGTCTCACTCTCAGCGGCTCGCCGACCGATCTGAGCACGTCTCTCGAGAGGCCCAGGTTGTCGATCGCTATCTGACCGAACTGCGCGACCTGGCCGAGCGAGGTGCGCAGCGGCGATCGCGGCGGCAGCGCGTCGATCGCGCCCGTGGTGATCGCGTGCGCGTTCCTGAGCCCGAGGATGTTCACGTCGCGCCCGAGCACGCTGAGAGTGCCGCCGTCGAGCAGCAGCTCCAGGTAGCCGGCGGTCGCCTGCTGGAAGCGGCGCGAGAGCGCGACGTTCGCATCCGCCAGGCGCGCTCTGATGATCGACTCGACGTAGCGCTGCTTGACCGCGTCCTCGCCGTTGTAGAGCACCTCGATCGTCGGCTGCTCGCGGCCGGTGGAGAGTCTCTCGGTGATGTCGGCCGGCAGGATCACGGCGCCGAGCACCTTCCCGTCGCGCACGAGCCGACGCGCCTCTGCGCGGCTGTCCGCTCTCACGACGTCGACGGATCTCAGGAACGCCGGCAGATACTCCCCCGCGGTCACTCTGCCGCCGGCGACGTCGAAGCTGCGCTGTTGTGGGGGGATCTCGTTGTAGATCGCGATCGTCGGCTTGCCGGGGCCGCCCGACAGCGCGAAGCCGATCAGCAGCGCGATCGCTATCGGATAGACGATCAGCAGCGCCACCAGCAGCGGCGAGCGGCGCAGGATGCGGAGGTCCTTCAGCAGCAGCCAGCGCATCGGTGAGCCACCCGCGCCGTCAGTGGCCCCGCTCGTGCAGGAAGCGCACGAACGCGGTCTCGAAGTCTTGCGGCCCGGCCGCCTCGCCACCCGTCGGCTGGACCGTCGCTGCCAGCTCCTGCGCCGTGCCGGCGAACAGCAGCTCGCCGTCGGCCAGCACGAGCACACGGTCGGCGTAGCGCTCCGCCTCCTGCACGTCGTGCGTGGAGAAGATCACCGCGGTGCCGTGCGCGGCCTGGCCGCCGACGAACTCCCACAGGCGGGCGCGCTGACGCGGGTCGAGCGACGACGACGGCTCGTCCAGCAGCAGCACCGGCGGCTCGGCCAGCAGGCCGACCGCGATGTTGACGCGCTGACGGTTGCCGCCCGACAGCTTCCCGAGCTCGTCGCCGGCGCGTTCGGCGAGACCCGTCTGCTCGAGCATGCGCGCGACTGCGGCGTTCACGTCGGGCACCTTCTCCAGGCGCGCAAACAGGCGCAGATTCTCCGCCACCGACAGCTTCGAGTAGACCGCAGGCTGCTGCGGGACCCAGCCGATCTCGCGCGGCGGCCGCGTGACCTCCCCCGCGTCGGGGCGCTGGATGCCCGCGAGGATCGACAACAGCGTCGTCTTGCCGGCGCCGTTGGGACCGATCACCGCGACCAGTTCGCCGGCCGCAGCCGCGAAGCTCACCTCGCGCAGCGCGACGCGCTCCCCGTAGCGCTTCGTGAGCCCGGCGGCGGAGAGCGCCGCGGGCGCGTTCGTCGCGAGTGTGGAAGGCACTCGTCCAGCCTAAGCGAGCGGCGGACCCGGCGGCGGCGCCTCCGGCGGGGCGTGCGCTGTCGGGCTCGGCGCCGGCCACCGCTCGAGCACGACGTGACGGCGCAGGTAGACGACCGTCTCGCGCAGGATCGCCGCGACGGGCAGCGCCACGAACGCACCGATGATGCCGTACAGCTCCGCCCCGAACAGCAGCACGAAGATGATCAGCAGCGGGTTGACGCGCAGCGAGTGGCCGAACACCTGCGGCGCGACGACGTGGCCCTCCAGCTGCTGGATCGCGAGGAACAGCAGCGCGACCCAGATCGCGGTGATCGGGTCGTCGAACAGCGCGACGAGGATCGGCGGCATCGCGCCCAGCACCGGCCCGACGTACGGGATCAGCTCCATCAGCCCGAAGAAGGCGCCGAAGAAGAGCGCGTAGCGCTGGCCGTCGGGGAAGATCCCGAGCGCGCCGAAGATCCACAGCGCGACGGCCGCGGTCGTGCCCATGATCAGGCTGAACAGCAGCTGTCCGCGCACGTAATGGAAGACGGCCACCTGCACGCGCAGCGGAAAGTCGTCCTCGGGGGTACCTGATCCGCGCGGCATCACAGAGCGCACGACGTTCCCGATCTGCTCGGCGTAGACGAGCATGTAGATCGAGATCACGAGGATCAGGATCAGCGCGAACGACGTCTCGACGAGCCGCTGCAGCAGGTCGCGTGAGAACGAGACGATGTCGCCGGAGCCGCGCAGCACCTTTCTCTCCAGCGTCTGCAGGGCGGTCTCGCCCTGGTCCTTGACGCGCAGGTCGATGCCCTTGTCGTCGAGCCAGCTCTGCAGGTCGTCGAGCGACTGCGTCGCGTCGTCGACGAGCTGCGGCACGTCGTCCTGGAAGTTCTGCACCTGGTTACTGACCGGGTTCGCCAGCACGGCACCGACGCCGACGAGCGCGGCGAGCAATCCGATATACACCGCGAACACGGCGACGCCGTGCGGGAGGCGACGCCGCTCCAGCAGCTTGACGAGCGGATTGAGGATCAACGCGATGACGCCGGCGATCAGAAACACCAGCAGGACCGTCCCGGCCGCGCGCGCGAGCGCGAAGGCCGCGAACAGCCCGGCCAGCAGCAGCACGAGCTGGACGGCGCGCGGGACGACGAACGGCTCCGGCTCCACGCCGGCCGGCGTCGCGTCGCGCGGCAGGTGCAGCGGCGGCTCGCCGGCCGGCGGCTCGGGCGGCTCGGCAGGTGGCTCGTCCTCGGCCATGCAGAGATCATCGTGAGCCGACCGGTCGCGATCCTGTTCGTGGGCGATGTGGTCGGCGCGACGGGGCGGCGCCTGCTGCTGACGCTGCTGCCCGGCCTCGTCGAGCAGCATGCGATCGACTTCGTTGTCGTCAACGGCGAGAACGCCGCCAACGGCGTCGGCATCACGCCGAAGATCGCCGACGCGCTGTTCGACGCCGGCGTCGACGTCATCACGCTCGGCAACCACACGTACCGCCAGAGAGAGATCTACGCCTACCTCGACGAGCACGACGCGATCCTGCGGCCGGCGAACTACCTCAGAAGCCAGCCCGGGCATGGCTGGTGCGTGGTCGAGCGGAACGAGTCGCGGCTCGGCGTCGTGAACCTGTCGGGGAACCTCTACGTGAAGGCGGGCCACCCGGCCTTCCCGCACGCGGACGCGGCGCTGCACGCGCTGCGCGGCCGCGTCGACCACGTGCTCGTCGACATGCACGCCGAGGCGACGAGCGAGAAGGTCGCGATGGGCTGGCACCTCGACGGGCGGGCGACCGCGGTGGTCGGCACGCACACCCACATCCCGACCGCCGACGCGCGCGTGCTGCCGGGCGGGACCGCCTACGTCACCGACGTGGGTATGACGGGCGCGCGCGGCGGCGTGATCGGCGTCAAGCGCGAGCAGGCGCTCGAGGCGCTCGTGACGCAGATGCCGATCAAGTTCGAGCCCTCGGAGGTCGACCCGTGGCTCAACGCGGTCGTGATCCGGACTGCCTCAGATCCCCTGCGCGCCGACGGGATCGAGCAGCTGCTCGTGCCCGCCCCGCCCGGCTTCCGCTGAGCTGGCGGCCGCGCGCGCTTCGTCGTCGCAGCGCTGCGCCTCCGGGTCGCCGTAGCGGCCCAGCAGCGCGACCAGCACGAGCGGGAGGAACCACACGACGTAGAGGAAGAACCAGTAGGTGATGCCGAGCTGCAGCGCGATCAGCACGGCTGCGCCGCAGGCGGCCATCTGCGTCAACGTCGGTCGGCGCGGCCATACGCCGACGGCGAGCGCGAGCAGCACCGCACCGATCTGCACGGCCGTCTGGAGGCCGTCAAGCCCGCTCCACAGGCCCCAGATCGAGAACGGCGACTCGCGGTCGCGCTGGAACGCGATCGTGTGGTCCCAGAAGCTGCGCAGGTCGCCGCCCAGGATCACGGGCAGCATCGCTACGCCCGCCGTGAGCGCGAACGCAAGCGCGTAGGCGACGAACGACACCGGGCCGGGCCGCAGGCGACTTGGCTTCACGTCCCGTGGCGCACGCGCGAACAGCGGCGCGAGCGCGAGCGGCGCGAACTTCGTCAGGCCGGCGAGCGCAGCGGTTGCGCCACGTGCCGCCGGGCGCCCAGCCACCAGCAGCGTGGCGACGAGCAGCAGCGCGACGAGCGCGTCGTTCGAGTTCGTCGAGGAGGCGTACAGCGTGAACGGGAAGGCGGCCCACGCGTACGCGAGCACGATCCCCAGCGACGGGCCGCGGATCCGCCGCCCGAGCAGGAACAGACCGCAGATCGTGAGCAGGTCGAAGACGACCGCGGCGGCGTGCGCGGCCGGGAGGTCGTCCCATCTGCCGCTCCACGGCCAGACCCGCTCGAACGGCACGTATGCGTAGTAGTTGACGGGCCCGTACGTGTCGCCGGAGGCGTCGTCTCTCGGCCAGCCTCTGGCGTAGAGCGGCTCCCCGTGCACGATGCGGTTGGCGCCGATAACGCCCGAGTAGCCGACGTCGATCACGTTCGAGTTCGTCACGTTGAGCCCGACGCGGAAGCCGACGAGGAACACCAGCGCGACCGCCAGCCACGAGACGGGCACAAGCAGGCGCAGCGGCTGCGCGCGGCCCCCGCGGCGCGCCACGAGCAGCATGCGGACCAGCAGATACCCGAGCAGCGGATAGATCAGCGGCGTCGAGAGGCCGATCCGCGCCGCGTTGAAGAATGCGAGCGAGACGGAGAAGCCGAGCAGCACGAGCAGGTCGAGGTGGAGCCAGCTCGGACGCCAGCGTCGCCAGCCGCCGCCGCCCGCCCGGCCGCTTGCGAGGAACGGCGCGACGAACAGCAGGCACATCGGGATCCACACGTACCAGGCGTTCACGCGCCGGCCGAAGGCGCCGTCATAGCCGCGCGCCATCGTCCAAGGGACCTGGTAGCCGGTCCACGCCTCCAGCACCGCGCCGCTCGCGTCGTCGATCGTCACCTGGCCGAGCTCGACGCGGTCTCTCGCGGAGAAGATCGACACCTGCCACTGCGCCGCGCCCTTCGTGTACGCGGTCGGGTAGGAGCCGCGGTGCTCGCGTCTGACGCGCCGGATCTTCGGCAGCGCCTCCGCGAGCGCGATCGCCCGCTTGGAGGTGAGCCGGTGTCCCGGCGGCGGGATCGACGGGCTCGGAGGGGTGGAGAGCCCGTTCGGGTCGGTCGCGGTGGTGGCCGTCGCGGTGGTGGCGGCGGCCGTGGAGCCGGGGGCGGGCGCGAACGTAGGCACCGCCAGTTCCGCCGCCGCGGAGCTGCTCGCGAGGAGTGCCGCGAGCAGCAGGACCGCCGCGGCGATCCGCGCCGCGGCCCGGATCATCTGCGGAAGCTCCAGAGCTTCTGACCGAGGAAGGCCAGCGGCGTCGCTGCGACGATCGCGATCGCCTGCGCGAGCACCTTCGGCAGATCCGCCCTTTCGACCAGCAGCAGGAACACGCCGTAGGAGAACAGGAACGCAACCACACTGACCGTCAGGAAGCGCGCGGCCTGGAAGCCGGCGTGGCCGTCCCGCGCGTCGAACGTCCAGTGGCGGTTCCACCAGAAGTTGTTCGCGACACCGACGAGAAACGCGAGCACAGGCGCGACGCGATAGTCGACCCCGAGCACGTGGACGCACGTCGTGAAAACCGCGAGGTTGACGACGTAACCGCTCGCGCCCACGAACGCGAAGCGCACGAGCTGCAGCCAGTTGGCCGGGTGGCGCATGCCGTGCCGCACGCGACGGTGCAGCGGCAGCGCGACGGCAGGTGCCTCGTCCCGCATTGGGACAGGGTAACCCCCGGCGGCGGCGGTCGGCCCGCCTCCAGCGCAGCTCAGTCCGAGTCGAGCCCGAAGTGCTCGGTCACGAGCGGCAGCATGTCCTGCAGCGTCCACTGCTCGTGCGCGGCGCGCGTGGGGTGAGCGTCGAGCCCGCACCACAGCAGCGCTCCGAGCGAGTCGCTCTTGTGCAGCGAGCCGTGGCTGCCGCCGCCGAGATGGTCGGCGCCGCCCCAGTCGACGAACTCGAAGCCGGGCGCGGCGCTCAGCAGCACGTCGCCGGCGGTCGGGCAGGTGAGTGCCGACCACACGCGAGCGAGTGCGTCGGGGTAATCAGGCGTCAGCAGGCGGCCGTCCTCGATGTGCGCGTTCAGCGTCGCGAGGTCGCCGGCGACGCTCCAGCGACGCCCCCGTTGATCGACGAGATCGCCGCCCGGCGCGAAACGCAGCTCTCCGCGCTCACCGAAGATCGCGCCTTCGCGCGGCGCGGTCCGCCGCATCACGAGGTCGACCCCGGGGATCGTGCCGGCCTCGCGTGCGGCGCGTGCGGTGAGCCGTTCGCGGTGCTCCTCGTCGAGCACGTAGATCATCGCCGAGCGCTGCGCGAGGCCAAGCGCGATCTGACCGCCCGTGTCGGCGGCGAGCGCCTCGGCAGGATCCGCGTCGCGCGCGGCGCGCTCGCGGCGTGCGCGTGAGCCATTCGGCCGCGGCTGCGCCACGTCCCACTCCTCGAACGCGCTCGTCAGCGAGATGCGCCGCTCGACCGCCGCGTGCGAGTGGTCGGCCAGCACGATCATCGCGTGCTCCTCGAGGAAGCGATCGAGCCCGCCGCCGGCGAGCGCGAGCCGCTCCAGCTGGCGGTCGGCGGCGCCGATCGAGGCGACCGTCGCGTGCGGGCCGTTGCGGTGCGAGAAGGCGTCGTTGTCAGGCAGCGAGAACAGCAGGAAGTCGAACAGGTCGTGCTCGACCAGGTGGGCGCCGACGCAGCCGCTGTGCTGGTCGCGCTGGCCCGGCATGCCGAGCTGCCCGCGGCAGCCGGTTCTGCGGCTCGCGAACAGGTCGGCGTAGAACAGCTCGCGCGGGCCCATCACCGACTCGCCCTGGAAGACGGCGCCGGCGATCCGGGCGAGCGCCGTGTCACTCGCGATCTGGTGGCGGTGCCGGCCGCGGTAGATCAGGTACGTCGTGCCGGCGGTGCGCAGGCCGGCGTCGTCGAGCCGCTCGTAGACGGTCGGCACCTCGGGCGCGAGATGCCTCCCGTTCATGTTGTAGACCGTGTCGGTGAGCGAGCGCATCACGCCGGCGCGGCGGCTTGCGCCGAACGACGAGCCGTACTCGACGTAGCGTCTCTCCGCGCGATCGTACCAGTTCATGCTCGGGATGCGGTGCTGGTCGGGACCCGTTCCCGTCGCGATCGAGGCAGCGCAGACCGGGGTGACGGAGGGGAACGCGGCGACGCAGTCGTCGACGTAGGCGCCCCGCTCCATGATCGCCTTCAGCGTCGGCGCGCGCCCCTGCTCGACCGCCCGCTCGAGCATCGCCGGCTTGAGCCCGTCGATGACCGTCAGGACGAGCTTCTTGCCGGGGCGCGTCACCGCAATATGCGCAGGCCCGCGTACTTCTGCCCGGCGCGTCTGCGCTGCTGCAGCAGCAGCCACACGAGGAACGCGAGCGCGACGAGCGAGACCGGCGGCGCCAGCACGGACAGGCCGGCGAGCACGAGCCCGGCGCCCTCGGCGTAGAAGGGCAACGCCACCGCCGCATCTCTGTCGAGCCGCCGACGGGTGCTCTCGAAGAACCCTCGCGTCGCCGCCTCCGCGAGCGCCGCGCAGGCGATCCCGGCGATCAGGCCGACGCCGAAGGCGTAGTGGTGGTCCTGCAGGGCACCGCCGAACAGCAGCGCGCCGAGCGCCAAACCGATGCCGGCGACGGCCGCCCCGAACGGCCCGCTGGAGACGTGCTCGGGCCCGTAGCGCCGCTCGGCGACCACCAGCACGAGCACGCCGACGAACAGCGCCAGCAAGAAGGCCGGCTTCTCCATGAACGCCACGTTCGTATGCTCGAAGTCGATGCCGGCGTCGCCGCGCGCGAGCGTGCAGGCGAGCAGCGCGGGCAGGAACGGGCGCAGGCCGACGGCCAGCGCGAGGCCGATTCCGAGGCAGATGGCGAGGAAGAGCGTCATGGTCTGCGGTAGCTTGGCTGCATGACGATAGCCGAGGGCGACAGGCTTCCGGGCCGTCGCGGCGAAGTCCTTCCCATGGTGAACCGCTGCGAGCCGGCGCGATGAGCGGCCGTCAGCCGCCGCGCTCGACGGCGCACGACCTGGAGCGCTACGCCGGCCTGTTCGCGCAGCGCACGAAGGTCATGAAGTCCTCCGCGATGCGCGACCTGATGGCGCTGACCGAGCGCGCCGAAGTGATCTCGCTCGCCGGCGGGCTGCCGGACACGTCGACCTTCCCGGCTGAGACGTACGCGTCGCTGATGGCGACGGTTGCCGAGGAGGCCTGCGCGAGAGCGCTGCAGTACGGACCGACCGAGGGCTTCGCGGTGGCCGCCCACGCCATCGCCGAGGTGATGGCCGCGGAGGGCATGGCGGTCGACGAAGGGGAGCTGCTGATCACGACCGGCGGCCAGCAGGTGATCGACCTCGTCTGCAAGACGCTCGTCGATCCGGGTGACGTGATCGTCGCCGAGGCGCCGACGTACCCGGGCGCGGTTCCGACGTTCTGCTCCTACGAGGCGGACGTCGTGCAGATCGAGATGGACGAGCACGGGATGCAGATCGACGTGCTCGAGGAGACGCTGGACCGGCTGGAGCGCGAGGGCCGCCGGCCGAAGTTCATCTACACGATCCCGACGTTCCAGAACCCGGGTGGGGTGACGATGTCCCTCCCCCGCCGCCAGCGGCTCGTGCGGATCGCGCACGAACGCGAGCTGCTCGTGCTTGAGGACAACCCGTACGGCCTGCTGCGCTACGAAGGCGAGCCGCTGCCGACGCTCTACTCGATGGACGGCGGCGAGTTCGTCATCTATCTCGGCACCTTCTCGAAGATCCTCTCGCCGGGGATCCGGCTCGGCTGGGCGGCGGCGCCGCGGCCGGTGCTGCAGAAGATGAACCTCGGCAAGCAGGCGGCCGACCTGTGCAGCTCCTCGATGACGCAGCTGTTCGTGGCGGAGTACTTCGCCGCCCGCAACTGGCGGGAATATGTCAACTCGCTGGTCGAGATCTACCGTGGGCGGCGCGACGCGATGCTCGAGGCGTTGCAGGCCTGCTTCCCCCGCGAGGCGGCCTGGACGCAGCCCGAGGGCGGGCTCTTCATCTGGGCGACGCTGCCCGACTACATCGACACGACCGACCTGCTGGCGCGAGCGCTGAGCGAGAACGTCGCGTTCGTGCCGGGGCGCGCGGCGTATCTCGACGGCCGTGGCGGATCGTCGATGCGGCTGAACTTCTCCGGCTCCGACGAGACGGCGATCCGCGAGGGCGTGCGACGGATCGGCAAGGTCGTGGCGGAGCAGGTCGGGCTGTACGGGACGTTGACGGGTGCGGCACCGGGTGCTGGCGCGCGGGATCCGATCCCGGACGCGCCGCGGGAGACGGAGCAGCTCGCCGACGTGCTGGAGCTGCCGCGCCGGGATCGCACCGGCGGCCGCGGCCGCGCCGAATCGTCCGACCGGTGAGCTGCGTGCCATGAGTACCGTCGCGGTCCTGCAAGGCGGCCGGTCGCTGGAGCGGCAGGTGTCGCTGAAGTCAGGCGCGCGCGTCGAGGACGCGCTGCAGCGGCTCGGCTACACGGCTATCGCGATCGACGTCGGGACGGATCTCGTCTCGCGGTTGACCGAGCTGAGACCGGACGCCGTGTTCGTGGCGCTGCACGGGCGTGACGGCGAGGATGGGACGATCCAGGAGCTGCTGGAGGTGCTCGGGCTGCCGTACACCGGCTCGGGCGTCGCGGCCTGCATCCGCTCGTGGGACAAGGTGCTGACAAAGCACCTGCTGCGCGACGAGGGCATCCCGACACCCGACTTCCATGCCTTCAGCGAGACGGCTTTTCGCGAGCTGGGGGCGGCGCAGGCGCTGCCGGCGATCGAGCGGCAGTTCGACTTCCCGCTGGTAGTGAAGCCGGCCGCCCAGGGCTCGGCGTTGGGGATCAAGTTCGCACGCACGGCGGCCGACGTGCCGGCGGCGATCGTCTCCGCCTTCTCGTATGACCGCAAGGTGCTGCTGGAGCGCTATGTGCCGGGGCGCGACCTGGCCGTCTCGATCGTCGAGGAGGACGGTTCGCCGCGGGCGCTGCCGATCGTCGAGGCGGTGCCGGAGGGGCGCGACTTCTACGACTTCGAGGCCCGCTACGAGATCGGCCGCACGCGCTTCGTTTGCCCAGCGGAGTTGCCCTCGGGGGTGGCGGAGCGCACGCAGGAGCTCGCAGTTGCGGCGTACCGCGCACTCGGCTGCACCGGCTTCGCGCGGGTCGACCTGATGCTGCACGAGGACGGCGAGCTGTATGTGCTGGAGGCGAACAGCGTGCCGGGACTGACCGAGACGAGCCTGCTGCCGCAGGCGGCGGACGCGGCGGGGATCTCGTTTGACGCGCTGATCGAGCGGATCCTCGCGATCGCGCTCAGCCGCCAGCCGGCCTGACCTACGAGTCGCCGGCGAAGTCCTCCGGGGTGACCTGGTCGAGGAAGTCCTTGAACTTCTCGACGACCTCCTCCGTGTCCTCGACCTCGTGTTCGAACTCGATCGCGGACTCGGCGATGACCTCCTCGGCGGCGAAGATCGGCGCACCGGCGCGGACGGCGAGCGCGAGCGCGTCGCTCGGGCGCGAATCGATCTCCATCTCTCTGCCGTTCACGGTCAGCGTGATCGACGCGTAGAAGGTGTTCTCCCGCAGCTCGGTGACGGCGACTCTCGTGCAGCTGACGTCGAGTTCGCCGAGGACTTCAGAGAGCAGGTCGTGCGTCATCGGCCGCGGCGTGGTCGCGCCCTGCAGCTTCATCAGGATCGCCGCCGCCTCCGGATGCCCGATCCAGATCGGCAGGAACTTGTTGCTGTCGACGGTCTTCAACAGGACGATCGGCTGCTTGCCGACCATGTCGAAGCTCACGCCGTAGATGACCATCTCCTGCACGTACGACTCCTGGGCTGGCGGGCGAGGTCCAAGTATAGGCGCGGCCTCCCTGCTCACCTGGTCCTCTCGGAAAGCACATGGAACACAGATGCCCCGCTAGATTCCTCCGCGTGCTGCACTCCGACAATCCGGCCGGCCGGCTCCACCAACTGCTGATCAGATTGGGCGAGCAGCGGGGCGAGATGCCGCTGCTCGCAGCCTGGGCCGAGGTACTGACCGTGCCGCCGGAGGACGTGATTCTGCACATCGGGAGAGTCAGCGATCTCCTTCGGGAGCTCCAAGCGGCCGTCGATCGCACAGGCGATGAGGCCCTGCTCGCACCGGTGCGGCGCTATCGCGCTGCGTGGTCGCAGCCAATCGCCCCGACCAATCAGCCGCTTCACCGCGCCATGGCGGACGGCGCCGCAGTCGAGGCGCTCGCGCTCCTGTCGGCACAGCTGCATGCGACGGCCTCCGACGGCGTCGTCCCCGTGGCAGAGCGGCGCGACGAGCTGCGGTCGCAGCTGCGTGACCTGATCGACGCGGTCCGTGACGCTGACGATCTTCCGGACGAGGTGAAGCATACGGTCGTGGCGCGTCTGCTGGAGGTCGAGCAGGCCATCGTGCACATCGACATCGGTGGACCAGCCGCTGTCCACCGCGCGATGGAGGCAGTCGTGGGAAGCGTGGCCTTTGGAGACGTTCGGGCCGCGAAGTCGCGGACCTTCAAGCGAGTAGGGGCGACGCTGCTGGTCATCTGGACCGCCTTCACCAGTGCCCCGACCATCCAGAAATCAATCGAGACGTGGGGGGACTACATCCCTGCACTGCAAGCCCAGAGCTCCGCGCCGACAGATGGCGGGAATGGGTCTGAGGCGGCGCCAGCGGAGGAACACCCCGGCGCAGAGTGTCCATAGCACTTCGTCATGGGCGATCCTGGATTCGAACCAGGGACCTCTTCCTTATCAGAGAAGCGCTCTAACCGACTGAGCTAATCGCCCCGCGAGAGGCGATTCTAGCGGGCTGGGCGAGAGGTGTCTGCGTGACGGTCGCCGCGGCGCCGCGGCGCTGCGCGATCGGCTCGCGAGCCGCGTCAGGCGAGCGTCGCGGCGCCGAGGCGGCGGGCGAGCTCGAGCGCGTCGTCGAGCGAGTCGAAGGCGAGCTGGAGGCGGTAACCGTCGCCCTGCGGGGCGACCTGGACGTCGGCGCCGAGCGCGGAGCCGAAGGCGTCCGTGAGCTGCTCGACGGCCGCCTCCTGGTCGGGATGCAGGGTGCGGCGACGGGTCGTAGAAGCGACGGGACGCTCCTCCGCCTGGCGCGCGCGGCGCTCGACCTCGCGGACCGACCAGCCGCCCGCTGCGGCGTCGCGGCCGAGGCGGCGGCGGACGTCGTGGTCTCTGGCGAGCAGGATCGCGCGGCCGTGGCCCTCGCTCAGGTCGCCGCGCTCCAGCAGCTCCAGCACCTCGTCGGGCAGGTCGAGCAGGCGGATCAGGTTCGAGACGGCGACGCGGCTGCGGCCGACGCGGCGGCCGACGTCCTCGCGCGTGAGGCCAAGCTCGTCGACGAGCGCCAGGCAGGCGCGCGCCTCCTCGAGCGGATTGAGGTCCTCTCGGGCCATGTTCTCGATCACGGCCAGCTCGATCGAGGCGGCATCGTCGTGGTGGCGGACGATCGCGGGGATCTGCTCCAAGCCGGCGATCTTCGCCGCGCGCCAGCGGCGCTCGCCGGCGATCAGCTCGTAGCGGCCGCCGGGCAGCGGGCGCACGAGCACCGGCTGCAGCACGCCGCGCTCCTCCAGCGAGCCCGCGAGCGCGGTCAGCGCCTCCTCGTCGAAATGACGGCGCGGCTGGTGCGGGTTCGGGCCGATCAGCTCGACCGCGACCTGGCGCAGCTCCTCCGGCTCCTCCTTCGGCGAGGCGGCGAGGATCGCCGCGAGGCCCTTGCCCATGCCGCGGGTCTTCGAGTGGGGCTTCGGCAGCTCGTCGTTGCGCAGCCGGGCGCGCTCCAGCGGCGGCTTGCGGGCCTTCTCAGCCACGTGCGGCCACCTCCCGCGCAAGGTCGAAGTAGGCGTCGGAGCCGGCGCAGTGTGGATCGTGGTGGATCACCGGCTGGCCGAAGCTGGGCGCCTCGCCGATCCGCACGTTGCGCGGAATGACGGTGTCGAAGACGAGCTCCGGGAAGTGCGAGCGCACCTCGTGCTCGACGTCCTGTGCCAGGCGCGTGCGCCCGTCGTGCATCGTCAGCACCATCCCGGCGATCGTCAACCGCGGGTTCAGCTCGCGCTGAATCAGCGACAGCGTGTCGAGCAGGCCCGCGAGGCCCTCCAGCGCGAAGTACTCGGCCTGCACCGGCACGATCACGCGGTCGGCCGCGACAAGCGCGTTGACGGTGAGCGGCCCGAGCGACGGGGGGCAGTCGAGAATCGTGAAGGCGTAGCCGTCGCGCACGCCGGCGAGCGCGTCGCGCAGGCGGTGCTCGGAGCCCTCGATCCGCGGCAGCTCGACGTTCGCGCCGGCGAGGTCGGGGCTTGCGGGGACGAGCGCGAGGTGCTCGATCGCGGTCCGCTGGATCGCCTCGGCGAGCGGCGCGGTTCCCGAGAGGACGTCGTAGATGCTCGGCGAGGCGTCCTTGGGCAGGCCGAGACCGACGGTCGCGTTCGCCTGCGCGTCCATGTCGATCAGCAGCGTCTCGTAGCCGGCCTCGGCGATGCAGGCGGCCAGGTTCACGGCCGTGGTCGTCTTGCCGACGCCGCCCTTCTGGTTGGCGATCGCGTAGACGGTGCTCATGCGCGGCGTCCCATCGCCCTCACGGTAGCGACGAACACGGTCAGAGGGCCGGCCGGTCGAGGATGCGTCCCGGAAAGAGCGCGAGCCCGAGGCGGCCGCATCCGTGGATGCCGGGCGATGGTCGGTCGCGCGGCCAAGGCTCGTGCCTTGGCAAGCGACCGGACGGCGATCCGGCGCCGCGGGGCGGCCGCCTTCGGCCGCGGTCTTATCGGGGGCGCGCCCCGGCACCGAGCGGCCGTTTCCGCGCCATGCCCGGACGGCGGGGGAAGCGCTCAGGCGTGGGTGCAACCTTGCGCAGCACGTGCAGATGACGGTGCTCAGCGGCCGCGTACGGATGCACCGGTCGAATCTCCTCGACGACGAGGCCGAGTTGCTCGGCGGCCGCGGCGCCGTCACGCTCCTCCTCGACGTCGCGGCGACCCTTCCACGCCACCAGCACCCCGCCCTCGCACAGCAGCGGCGCGGCGTACTCGGCGAGGACCGCGAGCGAGGCGAGCGCCCGCGCGGTCACGAGATCGCGCGTCCCGAGTCCGGCATTCCACGATTCGGCGCGGTCGGCGACGACCTCGACGTTCGTCAATCCCGCGGTGTCTGCGGCAGCGCGGATGAACGCGCACTTGCGCGCGACGCTCTCGACGAGCACGACTTCCGCCGCCGGCAGCGCCACGGCGAGCGGCAGCCCCGGGAAGCCCGCCCCGGCGCCGAGATCGGCAATCGCCGTCGCGTCGCGCACATCCGGCAGTTCCAAGGCCACCAGCGAGTCGCCGAGGTGCGTGTGCACCGCCTGCCCGGGAACGCGGACGGTCGTGGGAGCGTGCGCGTCAGCCGCGAGCAACTCCAGCAGCGCGGCCAGTTGGCCGATCGCAGCCGCCGGAAGCCCATACCGATCGGTGAGCGATGCCAGTTCCGCGTCGCGTTTCACGTGAAACGGTGCGCGCCGGCTACTGCGAGTCGGCTGGCGCGACGACGAGATGGCGATCGGGCTCGGCGCCCTCGCTGTACGTCTCGATCCCATCGCGGTCGCGCAGGTACTCATGCACGACGCGTCGCTCGACGGCGTTCATCGCGTCCAGTGCCACGGGCTTGCCGGTCTCCAACACTTCCTCGACCGCCTCATCGGCGTCCTGCTGCAGCAGCGCGGCGCGGCGGTCGCGATAGCCCGCAGCGTCGACCGTCACGCGCTTGCGATCGTCCTCGCCGCGATACGCGACGCGGTAGGCAAGGTGCTGGATCGCGTCGATCGTCTGGCCGTGGCGGCCGATCAGCAGCCCGAGATCCTCGCCGTCGAGGTTCGCATGCACGCCGACCTCGTCCTCGGACACCTCGATCGCCGCGTCGACATCGACCGCGTCGACGATCTCCTCCAGCATGCGACGCACCCGCGCGGCGGCTTCGCTGTCTCTCCGCGGGCTCATCGGCGACGGCCCGTCCGCTTCTTCTTTCTGCGGGATGGCGGCGGTCCTCTGGCAGACGCGCCGTTGGCGTTCTCCTTGCCGGCGGCAGGCTTCTCCTCAGCCTTCTCAGAGCCTCGCCCGAGCGCGCGTTGGACCGCTCCGATCCCGCCGTCCTTCCCGCCTCCGCCCGCCAAGGCGGCCGCCCCTGCGGGCGCACCAGCAGTCGCCAGCGCCGGTCTTCTCGGGACGCCGACAGTCTTGCGCACGATCAGCTGCTGCACGATCGTCCAGACGTTGGTGGTGATCCAGTACACGAGGAGGCCAGCGGGGAAGTTGATGATGAACGTCACGAAGACGATCGGCAGACCCAGCATGATCATCCGCTGGTTTCTATCCATCGAGGACGAGCTGAGCAGGCCGGACGCCAGTTGGCTCGCGACGTACATCACGATCAGGATGACCAGCACCGCGCCGGTCGCCTTTGCCGTCAGATCCGGGATGAAGAGGAAGCTCGGGTCGGCGACCGTGATGTGGTGCGCGGCCGCATAGGCCGAGTCGCCGAACTGCGTGCAGGTGACGTTCGAGACGCTCTTGTCGATCGAGTCGGCGTAGCCCTCGATCCCCGGACACATGTCGACCTTCAAGTCCTCGCGCAGCATGTAGTACAGCGCGATGAAGAACGGCAGCTGGAACAGCAGCGGCAGGCAGGAAGCCAGAGGGTTGACTCTGTTCTCCCGGTAGAACTTCATCATCTCCTGCTGCTGGCGCTGCTTGTCGTCTCTGTACTTCGCCTGGATCGTTCTCATCTCCGGCGCGAGCACCTGGAGACGCTGCATCGACGTGACCTGCTTCAGCGTCAGCGGCAGCAGCACGAGCCGGACCGTGATCGTCAGCAGGATGATCGAGAAGCCCCAGCCGACTCCCACGTTGTCGTGGAAGAACAGGAGCACCTGCTCGCAGACGTCGATCAGCGGCTGGAGCGGGTTGGCGAAGGGGATGAACATGGGTGGGGGCAGTTCCTGACCGGTGTCAGGCGCTCGGCGCTGTCGGTCGACGCGGGCTGAAGAGGTGCTGCTCGTGGACGGGGTCGTAGCCCCCGTGGCTCCACGGATTGCAGCGCAGCAGCCGCCATCCCGCGAGGATCAGCCCGCGCAGTATGCCGAACTCCTCAACGGCCTGCGCGGCGTAGTGCGAGCAGCTCGGCTCGTACTTGCAGCGCGGCGGCAGCAGCGGTGAGATCAGCCGCTGGTAGGCACGGATCGGAGCGACGGCGACGGTGCGCAGTGCGCTCATCTGCCGTCCCCCTCTACTCGCGCACGGAGCTGGTCCATCAGCTCCACGAGCGCGGTGCGGATGCCCTCGAGTCCTTCTCTCTCCGCGACGGCCTTCGCCTCGGGGCGCGCGACGATGACGACGTCGTGACCCTCCGGCAGGCGCGCGAGCTCCTGCTCGAAGGCCTCGCGCAGCAGGCGCTTCACGTGATTGCGCTCGACGGCGCCGCCGACTCTGCGCGAGACGGACAAGCCCAGCCGCAGTTCACCCTCCCCCGAGCGTGGGAAGCCGTAGAGGACCAGAACGCGGTTCGCGTGCGATCGTCCCTGGCGGAAGACCCGGTCGAACTCGGCGCTGCGGGAGAGCCGCCCGCGCTTGCTTCTCCGAGCTGCGACGCCCGGGCGGCCGCTCATCAGACGGTGAGGCGTCTGCGGCCCTTGTCGCGGCGACGCTTGAGCGTCAGACGGCCGGCGCGCGTCTGCATGCGGGCGCGGAAGCCATGGGTGCGAGCGCGCTTGCGCTTCTTGGGCTGGTAGGTGCGTTTCATGTCTGCTCCTGCGGGGACCCGCCTGCGCCGGCCACATGACCGGCTCCGGCACCCCTGACGATGCCGTCGGGAACGGCCAGTATACGCGCCGGCGCCTGTGGACTATCTCCCCCGTTCTGCACAGACTTGTCGACAGCTTCTCCACAGCTGTTCACAGACTCTCCGTCGAACCTCCGCGACCTTTTTTCCGCGATTTGCGCACTCCCACGCAGACCTGCGCCAGGGGTGCGGAGCGCGGCCGCGCGCCGCTGCTATATTCGCCGCCCGCCGGGGCCGAGAGGCCCCTCCATCCCCCGCCACGCAACCCGACGAGGAGTCGGTCGACGACCCCTGTGCACACTGCGCTCGAGCACACCTGGTCCCAGATCCAAGCCGAGCTCCGGCGCGCGGTCACCGACTCCACCTACCACCTTTGGCTCGCGCCGCTGCGCGCGCGGGCCATCGAGGGCGAGGCGCTGCTGGTCGGGGCGCCTGAGGAGATCCGCACGTGGGTCGCAGACCGCTTCGCGCGGGTCCTGCAGACGTGCGCTGCGAGTGTGCTCGGCGAAACGACGACGGTCACGATCGTCCCGCTCGACACACCCCTTCCCGGCGCGCCCGCGGAGCCGCCACCCGGCGCTGGCGCAGCGCATCGCTACCCAGCCGGTCCGCCGCTCCCGTCGGGCCAGCCGAGCGACGTCTTCAATCCGAAGTACACGTTCGACCAGTACGTGATCGGGGATGGGAACCGCCTCGCCCACGCGGCGGCGCTCGCCGTCGCCGAGCTGCCCGGCCAGGCCTACAACCCGCTGTTCCTCTACGGACCGCCGGGGCTCGGCAAGACGCACCTGCTGCACGCGATCGCCAACTACGTCAACGACTACGGCGACGGGATGGCCGTGCGCTACACGACGCTCGAGGCGTTCACCGGCGAGTTCGTCGGCGCGCTCAAGTCGAGCTCGATCGAGCGCTTCAAGCGCCGCTATCGCGACACGGACATCCTGCTGATCGACGACGTGCAGTTCCTCGAGGGCAAGGCCAAGATCGAGGAGGAGTTCTTCCACACCTTCAACGCCCTGTACGAGACCGGCAGCCAGCTCGTCGTCACGTGCGACCGCATGCCGGGCGACATGAACGCGCTCGCCGACCGTCTCCGCGAGCGCTTCGAGTCCGGCCTCGTCGCCGACCTGCGCCCGCCCGACCTTGCCACGCGCATGACGATCCTGCGCAAGCGCGTGCATCACGACGGGCTGCAGCTCGACGATCCCGACGCCATCGTCCCGATCGCAGAGCGCGTCACCACCAACGTCCGCGCCCTGCAGGGCGCGCTGATCCGCGTCGTCGCCTTCCACTCGCTGACCGGCCGGCCGATCGACCGATCGCTCGTGACGCACGTGCTCGACGGCCTCTATCCGGACGGGATCGCGCCCGGCCCGCGCACCGTCGAGGAGATCCAGGCCGCCACGTGCGAACGCCTCGGCATCTCCCCGGACGTGCTCAGCTCACCCGATCGCAGCGCGCGCGTCGCCTGGGCCCGACAGGTCGCGATGTACCTCTCGCGCGAGCTGACCGACGCCACGCTGCCGGCCATCGGTCGCGCCTTCGGCGGTCGCAACCACTCGACCGTGCTGCACGCCTGCCGCCGCACGATGGAGCGCATCGCGGCAGACGCCGAGGCGCACGAGCTCGTGCGCAGCCTCACCGCCTCGCTTCAACAGCCCAATGGCGACCGCTCCGCCTGAGAAACTCCTACGCTCGTGTCCACAGTGCCTGTGCGCAGATCCTCACCGTCCCCGTCGGCGATTCCCGCACTTGTCCACATGTCCACGTCCCCTATGACAACGATCCTCCTCAAGACAGGGTTCTCATCGTGAAGTTGTCCGCCGCGCGCGACGAGCTGCTCACCCAGCTCCAGACCGTCAGCCGCGTCGCCTCCACGCGCGGGGCGATCCAGGCCCTCTCAGGTGTCCAGATCCTCGCCGGCGCCGTCGGCGTGGAGCTGCGCGCCACCGATATGGAGGTCGGCCTGCGCGTCCCACTGCCGGCCCAGGTCGAGCAAGAGGGCTCGGTCGTGCTTCCAGCGCGCCTGCTCGTGGACGTCGTTCGCTCGCTGTCGGGCCCGACCGTGACGATCGAGCTGCGCGCCGCCGAGCAGGACGTCGAGCTGGTCGCCGGCAACGCCACGTTCCACATCCGCACGTTGCGCGGCGAGGACTTCCCCCCCTTCCCCGAGCCGGACGAAGGTGGCGCCGTCCGCGTCCCCGCCGGCGCGTTCGTGGAGACGATCCTCAAGGTCGCGAACTCCGCCTCGCGCGACGAGACGCGCCCCGTCCTCACCGGCATCCTCGTCTCGGCGTCCGAGCGCGAGCTGCGGATGGTCGCGACCGACTCGTACCGCCTGAGCGTGAAGGAGACACAGCTCGAGCAGCCGCTGCAGGAGTCGTTCGAGGCCAATGTGCCGGCGCGAGCGCTGCAGGAGCTCGCGCGGCTGGTGCAGCAGCTCGACGGCGAGGAGCTCACCGTCGCCGTGCGCCAGAACCAGATCGTCTTCGCGATCGCCGGCGTCGTGCTGTCCTCACGCTTGATCGAAGGCCAGTTCCCCAACTACCGCCAGCTGCTGCCCGAGACGTACGAGCACGAGCTGACGCTGTCCGGCGGCGAGGCGACGGACGTGGTGCGCCGCATCAGCCTGCTGGCGCAGAAGAACGCGCCGCTGCGGCTGTCCTTCCAGCCTGGCGAGCTGGTGGTCTCGGCCCAGACGCCGGACATCGGCGAAGCGCGCGAGTCGCTGCCGGTCGCCTTCCAGGGCGAGCCGTTCGAGATCGGCTTCAACCCGGAGTTCCTGCGCGACGGGCTCGAGGGGATCGAGTCGGGCAACATCGTCCTGAAGCTGATCAGCCCGCTGCGGCCGGGGTTGATCCAGGCCGGGGACGACGCCGGCTTCCTCTACCTCATCATGCCGATCCGGCTGAACGTCTAGACCTCGCGATGCGGATCGTGCGCCTGGCGATGCGCAACTTCCGCAGCTACGCCGCCGCCGACGTCGAGCTGGGACCGGGCGTCACGGTCGTCACCGGCCGCAACGGGGCCGGCAAGACGAACCTGCTCGACGCGCTCTACTTCGGCTGCACCGGACGCTCCTCGCGCACGACGAACGAACGCGAGCTTGTGCGCTTCGGCGAGCAGGTGGTGCGCGTCGAGGTGACCACCGAGGCGCCGGACGGGCTGCACGAGCTGAGCGTCGGCTTCACGCCCGGCGAGCCGAAGAAGATGATGGCCGACGGCGTGCGCGTCGAGCGGCTGCTCGACGTCCCCGGACGCCCGCTCGTGAGTGTCTTCCTGCCGGACCGGCTGGAGCTGATCAAGGGCACCCCCTCGTTGCGCCGGGCGCACATGGATCAGCTCGTCGCCGCGCTGTGGCCGGCCCGCGTGGCGACCCGGCGGGCATATGCGCAGGCGCTTGCGCAGCGCAACGCACTCGTGGCGCGCATTCGTGGTGGCGGCGCAGCGGTGGACTCGTTGTCGGCATGGGACCGCGAGCTGGCGCGCCACGGGATCGCGCTGATGGCCGACCGGGCGGCCGCGATCGACGCTGTGGCTGAGCATTTCGCCGTGCGCGCCGAGGAGCTCGGACTCGACGGCGAGCCCACCGTCCGCTACCGCCCGCGCTCCAGAGCCGCCGACGCCGACGGGCTGGCGGCGGAGCTCGGCGAGCGCCACGCGCAGGACGTCGAGCGTGGCTTCACCGGGCACGGGCCGCATCGCGACGACCTGCTGCTGGGCCGCGAGGGGCGCGAGCTGCGCGCCTACGGCTCGCAGGGCCAGCAGCGGCTCGGCCTGCTCGCGCTGCTGCTCGCCGAGCGCGAGGCGATCGCGGCTACGCGCGAGGCGACGCCGGTGATGCTGCTCGACGACGTCATGAGCGAGCTCGACAGGGACCGCCGTGCGCGGCTCGTCGGGTTGCTGCGCGGCCACGGCCAGAGCGTCATCACGACGACGGACCTGGAGCATGTGCCGGGCGCGGAGGAAGCGGACGTGACGCGGCTGTCGGTCGCGGACGGCGCGATCGTCGCCGAGGCCGAGGCGGCATGAGCCGCCGCGCCCCGCGCCCGCTGGCGAATGCGCTCGCGCCGCTGCAAGCGTCGCTCGCCCCCCAAACGCTGCTCGCCGAGGTGCAGCGCGCGTGGCCGGAGGCGGCGGGCGCCGCGATCGCCCGCGAGGCGGCGCCTGTGAGCGAGCGCGGCGGGGTCGTCACGGTCGCCTGCGCGTCGTCGGTTTGGGCGCAGGAGCTGGACCTGATGGCGCCCCTCCTGATCGACAAGTTGAACGCCGCGATCGCCGTTGGCGAGGTCAAGCGGCTGCGCTGCGTGACCGGCGCTCGAGGGCCGGCATGAGACCCGCGTGGAGCGGCCGCCGGACGGGCCCGCGGCAGACTGTCTCGCAAGCCCATTTTTCCGTGGATTTTGCAGGACTTTTAATGGGCTGGTGGACCCGGTTCGACGGGCCCCTTGTGCTATCCTTGTGCACATCAGTCTTCGACGCCCCGGCGCGCCTCTTCTCCAGGTGCGGCTCCGGGGCGTTGCAACGTCATCGGAGGACCGTTGGCCAGCGATAGACCCTCGGCTGACAAGCCGAACCGTTCGTACGACGCCCAGGACATCACCGTCCTCGAGGGCCTCGAGGCGGTCCGCAAGCGGCCGGGCATGTACATCGGCTCGACCGGCCCGCGCGGCCTGCACCACCTCGTCTACGAGGTCGTCGATAACTCCGTCGACGAGGCGCTCGCCGGGCACTGCTCCGCCGTCGCGGTGACGATCCACCCGGACAACTCGATCACCGTCGTCGACGACGGTCGCGGCATCCCCGTCGCGATCATGGAGAAGGAGCAGAAGCCGGCCGTCGAGGTCGTGCTGACGGTCCTCCACGCGGGCGGCAAGTTCGGCGACGGCGGCGGCTACAAGGTCTCCGGCGGCCTCCACGGCGTCGGCGTCTCGGTCGTCAACGCTTTGTCGGAGTCCCTCCACGTCGAGGTGCGGCGCGACGGCTTCACGTTCAGCCAGGACTACGAGCGTGGCAAGCCGCAGGGTGTGTTGGAGAAGGGCGCCGCCACGAGCGAGACGGGCACGTCGATCAGATTCCTGGCAGACGACGAGATCATGGAGTCGCTCGAGTACGACTACACGACGCTCGAGGAGCGCCTGCGCGAGACGGCCTTCCTGACGCGCGGCCTGAGAATCTCGCTCACCGACGAGCGCGGCGAGGGCAGACACGTCTCCTTCCAGTACGAAGGCGGCATCGAGGACTTCGTCAGATACCTGAACGAGAACAAGGACCCCGTTCAGAGAAAGATCGTCTTCTTCGCCGGCGAGAGCGAGGAGGGCGCGGTCGAGGTCGCGATGCAGTGGAACGGCTCCTACCAGGAGTCCGTCTTCTCGTTCGCGAACAACATCAACACGCACGAGGGCGGCTCCCACCTTTCGGGCTTCCGCTCGGCGCTGACGCGCACGCTCAACAAGTACGCCCGCGAGAAGGGCCTGCTGAAGGAGAAGGACGACAACCTCGCCGGCGAGGACGTCCGCGAGGGCCTCACCGCCGTCATCTCCGCGAAGCTCGCCGACCCGCAGTTCGAGGGCCAGACGAAGACGAAGCTCGGCAACCCCGGCATGCAGGGGTTCGTGGAGTCGGTCGTCAACCAGGGCCTCGCCGAGTTCCTCGAGGAGAACCCGCAGGACGCACGCGCCGTGATCACCAAGGCCGTGTCCGCTGCGCAGGCGCGCAACGCCGCCCGCAAGGCACGCGACCTCACCCGCCGCAAGTCCGCGCTGGAGAACTCGCGCCTGCCGGGCAAGCTCGCCGACTGCTCCGTCAAGGACCCGGCTTTGAGCGAGATCTTCATCGTCGAGGGCGACTCCGCCGGCGGCTCGGCGAAGCAGGGCCGCGACCGCTCCACCCAGGCGGTGCTCCCGCTGCGCGGCAAGATCCTCAACGTCGAGCGCGCGCGCATCGACAAGGTGCTCGCGAACAACGAGATCCAGGCGCTGATCACGGCGATCGGCACCGGCATCCGCGACGAGTTCGACATCGAGAAGGCGCGGTACCACAAGATCATCCTGATGACGGACGCCGACGTCGACGGCGCCCACATCCGCACGCTCGCGCTGACGCTGATCTTCCGCGAGATGCAGGAGCTGATCGAGGCCGGTTACATCTACATCGCGAAGCCGCCGCTCTACCGCATGAAGGCGGGCAAGACCGAGCGCTACATCGAGAGAGAGTCGGAGCTGGAGGAGATCCTGCTGGCCGACAAGCTCGAGAAGTTCGAGATCCGCGACCGCTCCGGCAACGTCCAGCCGCGGCTCACCGAGACGCGTTGGAAGACGTACACGCGCCTCCTCAAGCAGTACGCCGGCTGGGCCTCCGCCCTGCGTGCCATGTCGCGCCACGACTTCGTCGACTTCCTCGAGGAGGCGGGCATCCTGGAGGAGGCCGTCACCGACGAGGGGAAGCTGATCGAGCTGCTGCAGCGCCCGACCGCGGACGGCGCGCCCTATGCGATGGAGCTGGTCTCGGAGGATCCGATCGAGCTGGTCGTGCGCTCGGTCGAGGCTAGAACGGGCCACGCCCGCGTGCGCCACGTGCGTCGTGCGCTGCTGCAGGCGAACGAGTACCGACAGCTGATCCGCGTCTACGAGCAGCTCGTGAGAACGGTCGGGACGCCGCCGTTCGACATACGCCTCGGTGAGCACGGCGGCGAGGCGCTGTCGTTCGAGCAGCTCCGCACGGTCGTGATGGACCTCGCGGCGCGCGGCGTGAGAATCAACCGCTTCAAGGGCCTCGGCGAGATGAATCCCGAGCAGCTGCGCGAGACGACGATGGACCCCGCCTCGCGCACGCTCGCGAAGGTGACGATGGAGGACGCGACCGCTGCCGACCGCGTCTTCTCGATGTTGATGGGCGACCAGGTGGAGCCGCGACGCGACTTCATCGAGGAGAACGCCCGTCTTGTGACCAACCTCGATGTCTAAGCGAACGGGCTGAAAGATGAGCGCGACCGATCAATTGAGCGGCGGCAACTTCGAGCTGCGTGCGCTCGAGGAGGAGATGCGCTCGGCGTATCTCGATTACGCGATGTCCGTCATCGTCGGGCGCGCCCTGCCCGACGTGCGTGATGGCCTGAAGCCCGTCCACCGCCGCGTCCTGTTCGCGATGAACGAGGCCGGCCTGCAGCCGAACCGGCCGCGCGCGAAGTCCTCGCGCATCGTCGGCGACACGATGGGCAAGTATCACCCGCACGGCGACGCGTCGATCTACGACACGCTCGTGCGCATGGCGCAGGACTTCTCGATGCGCCACCCGCTCGTCGACGGGCAGGGCAACTTCGGCTCCGTCGACGACGACCCGCCCGCCGCCATGCGCTATACGGAGGCCCGGCTCGCGCGCATCGCGACGGAGATGCTGCGCGACATCGACGCCGACACGGTCGACTTCGGACCCAATTACGATGGGCAGAACCAGGAGCCGCTCGTCCTGCCGGCGCGCTTCCCGAACCTGCTCGTCAACGGGTCCGCTGGCATCGCCGTCGGCATGGCGACGAACATCCCGCCGCATCGCCTGAGCGAGGCCGTCGCGGCGACGATCGCCTACATCGACGATCCGGAGATCACGGTCGAGGGCCTGATGAAGCACATGCCGGGCCCGGACTTCCCGACCGGCGGCGTGATCCTCGGCACCAGCGGCATTCATTCCGCCTACGAAACGGGCCGCGGCAAGATCCGCGTGCAGGCGAGAGCGCACATCGAGCCGCTGTCGCAGGGCAAGGAGGCGATCATCGTCACCGAGCTGCCCTACCAGGTGAAGAAGGGCGGCGAGGGCGGGCTGATCCAGAAGATCGCGGACCTCGTCCACGACAAGAAGATCCCCGAGATCAGCGACCTGCGCGACGAGTCGGATCGCCGCGGGATGCGGCTCGTAATCGAGCTCAAGCGCGACGCGCTTCCGAAGGTCGTGCTGAACAAGCTCTACAAGCACACGCCGATGCAGACGACGTTCGGCGTGAACATGGTCGCGCTCGTCGACAACGTGCCGAAGACGCTCTCGCTGCGCGAGGTCATCGGCCGCTACGTCGACCACCAGCGCGAAGTGATCGTGCGCCGCACGAAGTTCGAGCTTCGTCACGCGGAGGATCGCGCGCACATCCTCGAGGGCCTGCTGATCGCGCTCGCGAACCTCGACGAGGTGATCGCGACGATCCGCAGCTCGCCGGATCGCGAGACCGCGCGCGTCAACCTCGTCAACAAGTTCGAGCTGTCAGAGCGCCAGGCCGAGGCGATCCTGCAGATGACGCTCGGCCGCCTCACGGCGCTCGAGGTCGACAAGATCAGACAGGAGCACGCCGACATCCTCGAGCGGATCGCCGAGCTGCGCGCGATCCTCGGCGACGAGGCCCGCGTGATGGCGATCGTGCGCGACGAGCTGCAGGAGATCTCCGACGCGTACGGCGACGAGCGTCGCACGCAGATCTCGTTCGCCGAGGGCGAGATCGACATCGAGGACCTGATCGCTGACCAGCAGATGGTCATCACGATCACGAACAGCGGCTACATCAAGTCGCTGCCGCTCGCGACCTACCGCCAGCAGCGCCGCGGCGGGGTCGGCGTGACGGGGATGGACATGAAGGACGGCGACTACATCGAGCACCTGTTCGTGACCTCGACGCACGACTTCCTGCTGTTCTTCACCAACCGCGGCAAGGTCTACCGCTTGAAGGTCTACGAGCTGCCGGAGGCGCAGCGCACGGCGAAGGGCCGCGCGCTGGTGAACCTGCTGCCGCTGCGCGAGGGCGAGCGGGTGCAGTCCGTGCTCTCCACGCGCGACTTCTCGGAGGCGCCGTACCTGCTGTTCGCGACGCGCAACGGCACCGTCAAGAAGACCGAGCTGCAGAGATACAACACGCCAATCAGAGCCGACGGGATCATCGCGATCTCGATCAGAGACGACGACGAGCTGGTCGCCGTGCGCCGCGTGGATGAAGGCGACGAGGTCATCATCGTCTCGCGCGCCGGCCTGACCGTCCGCTTCAGCGAGGAGGACGCTCGCGCGATGGGCCGCGACACGAGCGGTGTGCGCGGCATGAACGTCGGCAGAGGCGAGGTCATCGCGATGGACATCGCGCGCGACGACCAGGACCTGCTCGTCGTGACCGAGAACGGCTACGGCAAGCGCACGAGAATCGACCAGTACCGCAAGACCTCGCGCGGCGCGATGGGCGTCAGAACGATCAAGCTGACCGAGGCGAAGGGCGGCCTCGCCGGCGCGCTGGTGGTGCGCGAGCACCAGGAGCTCGTCTTCATCTCGCAGGAGGGCATGGTCCAGCGCACCGGCGTGCGCGGCATCTCCCAGCAGGGCCGCGCGGCGACCGGCGTGCGCGTCATGAACGTGCGCGACGAGGGCGACTGCGTGCGCGCGATCGCCCTGGTGGTCGAGTCCGAGCCGGACTCCGGCGCTGAAGAGCTGCCGCTGGAGGGCGCCGATCTCGGACCCGAGGGCAACGGCGCCTCGCATGAGCCGGAGGCCCTCGGCGAGGACGCCGGCTCGGTGCCGGATGTGCCCGCGGAGGACGGCAACGGCGATGCGGCGAGCGCGGCAGACGGGGGCGACGAAGAAGCCTGAGAGGATTCTCTCCCCGCCGTCAGCCGCGTTCGCTACATTTGGATCACCAGAGAAAGGAGGTGGTCCGTACGTTGACTGACAGTCCTTGCGGGACCCTGGAGGTGTCCGGCCACTAGGTCGGAAAGGCTGGCCCGCCTAGCGGAGTCCACACCGAGACACCGCCTCGACCAGTGCCGATATTGGTCCCTTCGGCACCGGCGCTTTGAGCGCCGTCCCTCTGGTTGAGGTCTTGTCCAGCCACAGTCGTTCGCGGAGGGCGCCTTTAGTCGAAGGCGCCCTCCGTGCGTTTCGCTGCCGTGGCAGGGGCGAGAGGCGCCGAGCTTTGGCCTGCGGGGCCCTAACAGAGACCCGCAGACCAAACTCGCGCCTCGCCCCGCCAACAGCGTTCCGCGCCCTGGCCGGTTGCCTCGGGGGCGCGCCGCGACTTCGGCGTTGCTGGGTGCTCTGTCGCCTGGCCGGGCGTGCGGGTCAGTCGGGCAGGTATTGCGGGCTGAGGTGTGCGATTGCGCGTGCGAGGGCTCTGCGGAATGCCTGCTCGGTGACCTGGAAGGCCGGAGGGTGCGCGTCGAAGTAGCCCTTGCTGCGCGCTCTGTCGATCGCCTGCTCGGAGGCGGCGGTCTGGCCGAGGCGGTGGAGGTCGATGAGGTAGGCGCCGAGGAAGTCGATCGCCGGACCGTTGCCGCAGCGTCTGGGCCATCTTCGCTTCCACTGGCGCGCGTCGCGGCTCACCGCCTGGGGGTGGGCATTCGTCACGTCGCTGAAGCTGCCCCTGCGGTAGGCGATCAGCTGTACCGGATATCCGGCGCAGGAGTGCGGGCCGGCCAACAGGAACTCGGTGTGGGCCGCGAACGCCTGGGAGCCGTCGCCGAGGCGATCGATCCGATACAGGCCGCCGAGTCCCAGCAGCTGCGACGGCGCGTACGTCCTCCGGTTCCAGCGGTAGACGCGCACGCCGAAGCAGCAGGACGCGCCGCCCGTGTAGACGGTCACCACGACCTCCGGCTCACTGTCGCCGTCGAGGTCCACGACCTGCACCGGAGCTGGTGCATAGCTGTTGTCGAGGACGCCGAAGACCGAGTGCACCACCGTGGCGTCCTTGAGCGCAACCGCACCGGCGCGCTCCACGTGCAGGTGGATCCTCTTGTCGTAGAGCCCGATGTCCGTGCGCCACGAGAGCGTTGCGGTCGTTGACCCGGCGGTGGCCGTCGCCTGCTCGCCCTGCGCCGTGGCGACGCCTCCGGTACTCAGCCAGATGGCGCTGAGCAGCATGAACGAAGCTGCAAGCGCGACAGCGCGCCGCACGCCGGAGATCGGACCCCTGTCCCGATGCACCACAAGTCGGACCCTAGTCTGGGCCGGCAGTGCGGTCAACCGCGGGCACGCGCCCGCTTCAGACCACGAGGTAGGTGCGCCAGGCGCTGGGAATGCGCGGGCTGGCGACCTGGATGAAGACGTGGGGCCCCGGCGTGCGGGGGGTGCGCTTCGGGATCATTCTCGCGACGTGGGGGAGGGCGTCGCCCTTGCGGCGGTTGCAGGGGGCGCAGGAGGCGACGATGTTCTCCCAGCTGGAGTCCCCGCCTTTGGAGCGCGGGATCACGTGGTCGACCGTCAGCTGGCCGCGGGAGCCGCAGTACTGGCAGGTCCAGTTGTCGCGGGCGAAGACCGCGCGGCGGGTGATCTTGCGGCGGTGCGTGTCGCGGGGGACGCGCACGTAGCTGACGAGCCGGATCACGACAGGCCGCGGAACGGTGCTGCTGCTCGAATGCAGCATGAACTCGCTGTGCTCGAGCACCTCGGCCTTCTCCTTCAGGAGCAGCACGATCGCCCGTCGGACGGTGCAGACGTTGATCGGCTCGAACGTCGCGTTCAATACGAGCACCCGGCCAGACTCGCGCCCGCGCCGCTGGTGCTCCAGAGGCGGCGCGGACGACCGTTGCGCTGGTGGTACTGACGCAGTGGCAGCCATGACCGTGGGCGAAGTGTAGCGGCCCGTTATGTCCCGTTCGACCGCTCAGGAGCCGCGACCAGGGCTCTGACAGGCGGTGTGACGGCTATGCGGCTGGGAAGGAGCCCAGCACGCGCAGGTGCTCGACGTGCGTGCGCAGTCCTGCGAGCGCCTCGGCGACGGGGCCCTCCGAGTCGCGTCCTTCGAGGTCGCAGAAGAACATGTAACGGCCGAGTCCCTGCTTGCGCGGACGCGACTCGATGCGGGTCAAGTTGACCCCGCGGTCGGCGAACTCGGACAGGCAGTGCACGAGCCATCCGGGCGCCTCCGCGCCGACGCCCCAGAAGACGATGGCGGTCTTCCAGGGGCCGTGCTCGGCGGCGCTCGCCTGGCCGGAAGAATCGCGCCTCCCGAGCCACACGAAGCGCGTCTCGTTGCCGGCCGCGTCGTCGACGTCGGCGCACAGGATGTCGCAGCCGTAGAGCTCCGCCGCCGTGCGGCTGCCGAGTGCGGCGCTCGCGTTGTCCTGCTCGGCGACCGTGCGGACTGCCTCCGCGGTTGAGCTGGCCGCGAGCACATGCGCCTGGGGCAGTCGCGTGCGCAGGAAGTGCGCGCACTGCGCGTTCGCCTGGGGGTGGGAGTGGACCGTCTCGATCGTGCCCAGCTCCCGCGGGCGCTTGGCGATCAGGCAGGTGTGGATCGCGTGGACGTGCTCGCCGACGATCGCGACGTCCTCCGTCTCGACCGCGAGTGCGTCGAGCGTGGCGTTGACGGAGCCCTCCAGGGCGTTCTCGATCGGCACGAAGGCACGCTCGGCCTTGCGCTGCTCCACGGCTACGACGCAGTCGTAGATCGTTGGCAGCGAGACGAGGTGGTGGTCGGCGGGTGTGCCGTCGGTGGCGTCGAGCAGCGCCTCGTGCGAGTTCGTGCCCTCGGGGCCGAGGTAGGCGATCCGCATCAGGCGGTGTCCTCGGGCACGGCCGCGTCGGCAGGCGCGGGAGGTCGCGGCCGATTGCGTGGGGGCGGAGGCGCGCTCTCCAGCGCCAGGCGCACCGCCTCCTGTTCCTCCGGGGACAGCTCGAACTCGCCGACACCCGCTTCCACGCGCTTCGCGTACAGGCGCGCCTGCTCGCGGTGGATGATCGAGGACAGCACGACGCCGTTGCGGCGGGCGTCGAGCAGTGCGATCGAGGTCGACTGGTGGCCGGACATCTCGCCGTAGGCGTCGTAGCGCACGAGCGCGCGGTAGGCGACGGCGCCGTCGAGCCGCGCCTCGGCGGCGGCCATCCGCTCGTGCAGGCGGCCCGCGGCGTCCTCGACGTACTCGTGCAGCACGCGGAACTCGCGCTCGAGCCCGGCCGCATGGGCGACGAGGTCGCTGGCGCCCGAATCGCCCAGCACGACGCGCTGGTCGCGCCGCAGACGCCGCACCGCGAATCCCAGCCAGATCGCCGTCACGAGCGCGATGAACGCAAGCGCGCCAGCCGCAAGTGCGACGATCCCGGTGGTGCTCGTCAGCTCGTCCACGGCTGGAGAGGATAAGGACCCCGCCCGCCGTGCTCACGACGGGCGGCGCCTGCGGTCACTCGAACAGCGCGGTGTACTCGGCGACGTTGTTGTCGAGCGTCTCCTCGCCGGGGACCTGCTCGACGGTGACTCTGATCGTCGACGGGCCGCTCGTCGACGGCGACTGTCTGAGCGTCACGTTCGCGGTCGCGGCTTCGCCGGCGGTCGTGTTCGGGACGATCGTCGACGCTCTGATCGGCGCGCCGCTGCCGGCGATCTCGACCGTGACTCTGACGTTCGTCTCGTCGTTTTCGCCGCCGTTCGTGAAGTTGACGACGAACGTCGGCGGCGGACTGGCGGGAATGCGGTTCGAGCCGTCGGTCGTGAGGTCGACGCCGCCGACGCTGACCGAGTCGATCTGGTGGCCGTGCAGGCCGGGCGCGGGCGTGCCCGTCGTTCTGCTGCTCGCGGACGTGGAGCCGAGCTGCTGGGCGACGACGTCCGGGCTCATCCAGCTGATGTCTGGCAGGAAGTCGGCATAGGGGAGCACCTGCTCGCCGGCCGTCCCGTCATAGCTGGCGGCGATCCCGTTGTCCTTGAGGCCCTTGAGGATCAACGGCGCGACACGCTGCGAGTAGATCACGTCGGAGGCGTTGAACGCCTGCATCTGACCGGCGACCGCGTCGACCGCGGTTCCCGCACCGGCGGTGCCGCCGAGCGCCGTCTGGATCTCGTCGGCGATGTTGGCGACGCCGTCGCGGCGCAGCGACAGCAGCAGCTCCAGATCCGACTGCGCGCCCTTCATCTCGTCGGGCGTGTCGATGCGGCCCGCCTGGGAGAGATCTTCGTCGGCGACGACGCGCAGCTGGTTGATCGTCTCCTGCACCTGCGTCGGCTCGGCGCTGGCGGCGCCGCTGAGCGCGTCGAACAGCTGCTTGGAGACGGCGCTTCTGGAGTGCTCGACGAGCGTGCGGACGCTGCGGTTGTAGTCCTTCAGCGCGGCCTCTCGGCGATTGTCGACGCAGCCCTTGACGAGCACCACGAGCAGCACGACCACGAGCACCACGCCACCTGCGGCCACCAGCCGACGCACGAGAAGTGTTTGGTGATCCATGGGGGGGCGCTGTCCGCCGCCGCCGCGAGATTGGGGGATACGGCGCGGGCGGGGGGTCCTGCGGGTTTCGTCAGACTCGTCGAAGAACGACAGAATCGTGCTCCTTGCGAGAACGTGAAAGGCGCAGTATGACCGGGCCGGCGGCTGGACAACCATCGCGACGCGCGGCAGGGAGCCCTGCGGCGATGTGGAACAGAGCAGGGTGAGTCGCACCGACGCCCCGAAGGAGTCGGTCCCGCCCGCCCGCAACGCCCCGACCGACGCGATCCCGCCGTCCAACGAGGCGGTGACCCGCGTGGCCGGGGCGCGGAGCGGCGCGGGCGATGGGACGCTCGGCGGCGGCTCCTCCGCGCTCGTGCTCGAGCGTTACCGGCTGTACGAGCGGCTCGGCTCCGGCGCATTCGGCGTCGTCTGGCGCGCGCGCGACGAGCGGTTGGAGCGCGACGTGGCGGTGAAGGCGATCAACGGAGAGCAGGTCGCATCGGGCCGCGCGACGCGCGAGGCGAGAGCGGCCGCGCGATTGGCGCATCCGGCGATCGTCACGCTCTACGAAGCGGGTGCCGAGGAGGACACCACCTATCTGGTGTCGGAGCTCGTGCGCGGCGGCACGCTCGCGCAGCTGCTGCACGAGGGCGCCTTGAGCGATCGCGACGTCGCGGAGATCGGCATCGCGCTGTGCGCCGGGCTGGCGCACGCGCACGCGCAGGGCGTCGTGCACCGCGACGTGAAGCCCTCGAACGTGCTCGTCCCCGACGCACGCCCGCCCGGCTCGCCGGCGGCGAAGCTGACCGACTTCGGCGTCGCCCGCGTCGTGGGAGCGGGCAGCGACGCGCTCACGCGCACCGGCGACGTCGTCGGCACACTCGCCTACATGGCGCCCGAGCAGGCGGAGGGCAAGGAAGCAGGCCCGCCCGCCGACCTCTACGCAACCGCGCTCGTCCTCTACGAGGCGCTCAGCGGCGTCAACCCCGTGCGCGGCGGCAGCGCCGTCGCCACCGCGCGCAAGCTCGGCGCGACCCTGCCACCGCTCTCCCGCCAGCGACGCGACCTGCCGCCGGACCTGTGCGACGCGATCGACCGCGCGCTGCTTCCTCGCCCCGGCGACCGCGGCACGGTCGCGATGCTCAGCCGCGCCCTGAGAGCCTCCCTGCGCGATCTGGGCGACGAGCCGGGCACCGTCGAGGCGCCGGCGATCGAACGCGCGGCGACGGCGGTCACGCGCGTCGCGGCCTACCGCCCACTGCGCCGCCGCAGCCGCGAGCGCGAGCTGGCCGAGGTTGCCGCTGAGCTCGGTGCGCTCGACGGATGGACGGTGGAGGACCGGCGCGCCGATCGGGCGGGTGGCGGTGAGGATGCACGTGCCTGGGTCGGAGACCCAGGTGCGCGCACCCGGAGCCGTCAGGACCCGCCCGCCACGGCGCCGATGCTGGCCGGCCACGTGCTGCCGGGCCTCGCCGCAGGTGGGCTCGTGGCGCTGGCCCTCGCCACGCTCGGCGACGGAACGCCGCCAGTGCGGCCACTGCTCGCCGGCGCCCTCGCAGCCGCGGTCGTGGGGCTGCTGCCGCGCATCGGCTGGATCGCCACAGCCGCCGTGCTGCTCGGCTGGGTCGCTGGCGACGCGATCACGGGCGGCGGAGCGGGCCTCGCGCTCGTGCTCGCATGCGCACTCGTCGCACCGCCGCTGCTGCTCCCGCTGCGCGGACGCGCATGGTCCGTGCCGTTCGCGGCGCCACTGATGGGCGTCGCGCTGCTCGCTGGCGCCTTCCCCGCCGTGGCCGGCCAGGCGCGCACGCTCTGGCGCCGGGCCGCGCTCGGCGCGCTCGGCTTCTGG
>Ga0126311_10000051_pt1 | contig 59136 bp, 49 predicted proteins | sample Plot61_FD_92539 | JGI IMG/M metagenome (GOLD analysis project Ga0126311, IMG submission 92539) | Serpentine soil microbial communities from UC McLaughlin Reserve, CA, USA - Plot61 | ecosystem: Environmental > Terrestrial > Soil > Grasslands | place: USA: UC McLaughlin Reserve, Lake County... | reverse complement strand
GAGCTATGACTTGGAATAATCTTAACGGGGCAGATGGCTTGCGGGTCGGGGAGCAGCATCGAGGCGTCCATCCGCGCAGTCTAAAACTAATCGACGTAAGAGCACCAAATGTGCGGAAGACCCCTCGCCGCCAGGGACTTATCGGACTCCATACATTGGTATGGAGATTACACCCTTCGGCTTTGAGTTTTATCTCCGTGTTACGAGAATGGCCCTTCGCTACTCATACCACATTGCCAAGTGAGAAAATGCTGGATGCTGGCGGCTTCTTGCCAGCGTCCGATAAATTCATCCCCCTTTCCCGCAGGATACAGCCCAAATACCCAACAAAGACCTCCAAAGCTTATTACACCCTTCGCACAAGCCAGCAACACGAAAAATCTTTTTCCGCGGCGCACTATGCATATTCAAAATCCTCCCGAACAATAAGAATCAACTCAGTCAAGCCTTACCTGTCCCTTCAACTAGCAGCACGCCCTCCTCCATTCGCGAAGAGTGCTTCGCAGCGCCTTTAACCATCCATTCGTGTCTCAGAAAGAACAGAAAGTTTGCTAGTGACCATCCCTCCACCAAAGGCAGAAGTGACGACTACTCCACCACCGTCAAGACGGCGGAGGAATCGTCCCCCTCATCCACCGGAGCAAATTTTTCATTACGACTACCTAGATCTCCTAGGTTTACGTGTCCTTCACGTCGAGACGAACCACTTCTCGATCAGAGTGACAGCCGAACAGTACCCCCTGTTCGAGAAGTGTCCTGAGTGTGGTTGCGCCGATAGAAGGTTCAAACGCAACGGCACTCGGACCCAAATCGTTCGAGACGAGCCACGTGGAATTAGGAGTGTGTATGTCGAGATTGTCAGGCAAAGTTATTCCTGTAGCAGGTGCGGAGCGGCTCTTCAACACCCTCTCCCCCGGAATCGATGAAAGACATCACATGACGTGTCGGCTAGTTGATCATATACAAAAACTGTCGCTCCTTCGGCCCTACAGGGAGGTGGCGCTTCTCACTGGCGTCCCGCCGCGGACGGTACAGGAGATAGCCAAGGAGTTTATGAATTTCCTTGATGGTTCCGTCAGCTTCGATACGCCCCGCGTACTTGGCCTAGATGGCGTCTATACTGGAAGGAAGGAGCGCGTTATTGTCACTGATCTAGAAGCAGGGCTGATAGTTGACTTATGGCCATCTGCTACCACCGACGAAGTGTGCAACCGACTCCGTAGTCTGCCTCACCATAAGCGGATTCAAATCATTGTGATTGACATGTCCACGACCCTGCTCAAATCCGTCAATAAAGCCTTACCCTGGGCTATCAAGGTCGTTGATCGATTCCACATTCAACGCAAAGCTAATGAGGGTATGGACCGCGTCAGATTGCGCCTCCGCAAAGGAGTACAGCGCAGAAGAGGACTGCCGACAATGTGCAGGAGGGAATTACTTAGAAAGCATTACGACCAACTCGAAAAGGCCGAACGTCAGGAATTGCAGAAGTGGTTTGAACTCTTGCCTGAATTGCGCGTAGCCTACGAAGTCAAGGAAGCTTTCTTCCAAATCTGGTATTCGTCCTCAAGTCGTACGGCCAGAGCACGGTATGAAAAATGGCTGAATAGATTCCCGGCTGAGTTGCGCGATGACTTCAAGGGACTACTTAGCGCCATGAGAGACTGGGGTCAATTTGTTTTTAATTATTTTGATCATAGGTACACAAACGCTTTTACAGAAGCCAGCAACCGCTTAGTCAAAGATGTCCAAAGAGAGACTAGACGTTGTAGTTTCCAGACAGTTCGAGCAAAAGTTGTTTACGGAACGCTGTTAAGGCAGCATCTGGAAAATATTCGCAAAGAAGAGGTGGTACGAAAAAAGCGTACATCTAAGGCACATGGCGCGCACCTCCGCGGTCGCTCAAAAACAGATGCGTCGGTGACATTAGGGCCAAGATCTCGGACGGGCGGCGTCTCCGAGCGCCGACCACCATCGGCCCTACAGATGAACTTGTTCTAAGTCCAGCCCTTAGCCACTATTGACGACCTAGAGCATGAGGTATAGAGTCCCGCGTTGCAGACTACTCACCGGCCCTACCAGGACCTTCGGTATAAGACTGTACTCATAACCGGGAGGCGAACGCGTGGAAGTAACTAGCAACCGTATTCAAGCTTATTGTCGTACTCACGCTTCTTTGTGCCCTACTGATTCTTACGCCTCTCAATTGTATGCTGCTCAGCACTCTCACCTCATCTTCATAATCCTCTGAGGACTGTCTTCTTGGGTAATTCATACAGGTAGCCCCCGAGGGCTGAACAGCAGTCATGACTTAACCATTACCATTCCGGATTTGTACCAAATTTGCTGAGGAGGTCTTTACCGTGAAACAACTTGTGGAGTTCGCACTTGACGATGGAACGACCGTTCTGGTGGAAGTGGACGAACCGGAGTCCGGAGGGATTGTAAGAGCAGGGCGCGCGGGAGAGATCGTGGAGAAGGTTCAATATACCTTCAGTGAGGCGCTGGACAAGGTTAAACCTGCCGCCGAGACCATCATTAACAAGTTACGCAACTTAGACGTCACGCCCGATGAGATACAAGTGGAATTCGGTATCAAACTTAGCGCGGAGGCCGGCGCCTTCTTCGCTTCAGCGAGTACGGAAGCGAATTTTGCGATCACGCTCTCCTGGAAACGAGGAAATCAATAGACGTCACATGGCCGGTAAGGTGAGACCTTTGCACCTGGGTTGATTCGAGATGGCCGCCACACCCGAACAATTCGAGTCATCTATTGTGCGCATCTATGATGACGGTAAGAAGGTCAAAGGCGCCGGCTTCCGCATTTCTGCCAAACACCTTATTACCTGCGCGCACGTGGTGGCTGATGCGCTTCACCTGCCGCGTGCCAGCCCGGACGTTCCCACCGCGGAGATTAAAATTGATTTCCCCTTGTGCGCTCCGGGCCGTGAGTTGAGGGCGCGTGTCACCCACTGGAGGCCCGTTCTGCCAGCCTCCGCTGAGACGGCCAACGGCGAAAGTGACATCGCCGTGCTGGAGATACAAGACGAAGTCCCCGCCGAGAGTCGGCCCGCGCCTTTAGTGACCGTAAATGATTTCTGGGATCACCCCTGCCGTGCCTTCGGATTCCCGAAAGAGCATGACGCCGGGGTCTGGGCTGACGGCGTGCTGAAGGGACGGCAGGCGGACGGGTGGGTGCAGATCGACGACCCGCGCGGACACGGATTCTTCCTGGCGCAGGGTTTCAGCGGCACTTTGGTGTGGGACTTGAGCACCGACGGCGTCGCTGGGATGGTGGTGGCTGTCGAGCGACGGCCTTCAGATCGAACGGCCTACATGATCCCCGCCACCATCCTGGCCCGGGTGGGCCCGGAACTGATCCGGGAGGTGAGTGACGCCCCGCAGAAGCAGGCGCTGATGTGGCTTGAGCCGCCCGGCGCGACGACCGATCCCAGTTCTCCCTTTTATGTCTCGCGCCCCGTCAACGAGGTCGTCAAGGAGATCGTCAAGAAAGAGGGCACGACGACCACTATCAAGGGGCCGGGGCAGATGGGGAAAAGCACCCTGCTCGTCTCGATGGTGCGGAAGGCCAAGGAACTGGGCCAGGGGGTCGCACTTATAGATCTACAGGAGTTTGATAAGGATGCGTTAGATAAGCCTAACAGCTTCTTCTATCAGTTCTGCATGATTGCCGCCGAGCAGCTCGGCCTCGAAGAAGAGCGCGTCGATGACTATTGGAAGGGCCAGCTCGGCAACATCCAACGGGTGACGAGGTTCTTCGGCAGGTATGTGTTGAAGACTGTCGAGGCTCCCGTCCTGCTGGCGGTTGAGGAAGTGGATCGCATTCTCAGCGCCCCTCTTCTTCATAGAGACTTCTTCAGCATGGTTCAACGTTGGCATCAGGCGCGCGGCGCGGACACGACTTGGAAGAAGCTCAGTATCGCCCTAGTGATGTCTACCGAGCCGTACAGCTCTCTCGACAACGTAAATCAGACGCCCTTAGTTGGAGAGATAATCGAACTGGAGGATTTCACTTATGAGGAGGCGGACGAGTTGAACAGGCGCCATAACTCACCGCTCTCGCCCGCTGAGACTAGAAGGCTGGTGGACCTAGTCGCCGGCCATCCTTTTCTGGTGCGCTCGGCACTGTATCAGGTTGCTGCCGGGCACCACAGCGTCGCTTCGCTCTTCGAGTTATCCTCCACGGATGAGGGACCGTTCGCCGAGCACCTGGGCCATCATTACTTCCACGTCTATGACAAGAAGGAATTGGTGGGGGGATTGGTTCAGGTAATCAATCATAACGCTTGTGATGACGAGCGCATACGCGTTCGTCTGGTGGGGACGGGTCTGGTGCGCGTCGTGGGGAACCAGATCAAGCCGCGTAGCCCGCTTTATGCGGAGTATTTTAAGAGACGCCTCAATGTCTAGTTCAGTGCTCTACAGTGTCACGGGCAGCTTGGCGGGCGGCGGGGGCATTTACGTCCGGCGGAAGGCCGACGATGAACTGTTCGACCTCTGCCGTAAAGGCACGTTCGCTTTCGTCCTCGCCCCGCGACAAGTCGGCAAGTCGAGTTTGATGGCCTGCGCCGTGTCGCGACTCCAGGAGGAAGGAGTGCGGACGGTCGTCATAGACCTAAATTTAATCGGCCAGCCTACGTCCACCGACGGCTGGTATTTGGGCCACCTCGTCACGATGCAGGACCAGTTGCGGCTGAAGACCGATGTCTTCGACTGGTGGCAGGCTCACACTTCGTTAAGTCCCGTCCAGCGGTTAATCAAGTTCTTCAGGAAAGTGCTGCTGCAAGAGCTTGAGGGGCAGACGGTTATCTTCGTGGACGAGATTGAGAGGACTCGCGACCTTGATTTTTCAGATGACTTCTACGCCGCCATCCGTTCTGTTTACAACTCCCGCGCCGACGACCCGGAATTCCGACGCCTCTCGTTCGTGCTCATCGGGATGGCGGCGCCGGACGACCTTATCCATGACCCGAAGCGCACCCCTTTTAACATAGGGCGGCGGGTGGAGGTGACGGATTTTACGCCGGACGAAGCTCTGTCATTGGCCGAAGGTTTGGGCCTGCCTAAGAAGGAGGCGCGGGAGGCGCTCGGGTGGGTGCTCGGTTGGACGGGCGGGCACCCGTACCTCACGCAGAGGCTCTGCCATGCCGTCGTGGAGAAGGAGCGGGGTAGCTGGTCGGAGTCCTACATTGACCTGCTGGTGGAGGAGACCTTTTTCGGCGAGATGAGCGAGAAGGACGCAAACCTGCGCGGGGTACGCGACATGATGACGAAGGGGTGGCCGAACGCGCACGAGATTTTGACCATGTACCAAAAAATTTATCGCCCTCGTTCGGCAGTCCCGGATGAGGACTCACCGGTGAAGACCCACCTGAAGCTGACCGGCATCGTACACCCGAAGAAAAGATTTCTGCGCGTCCGCAACAGAATTTATAACAGTGTGTTTGACGAACGATGGATCAAGGAGTGTCTCAAGGTTGTGGGCCGTCCGGGCCGGGGCGCGGCGAAAAGTGGAAGGGACGCGCATCGTGGGACGAACCGCGAAAGGTAAACGTTATGCCTGACTTGAGAGTATTCATCAGCTACAAGCGTGGAGGCAAACCGGACGAGTCCGTCGTGCGGCATATTTACGACAGGCTGTCGGAACACTTCGGGGTCTTCCTCGACACTCAGATGCCCGTCGGCATCGAGTGGGCCGAGCGCATTGAGTCGGAGCTTGGAAAGGCCGACTACCTGATTCCCATCCTGTCGGAGACCTCCGTCCTCAGCGAAATGGTCATCGCTGAGATTCAGCGCGCCCACGAATTGTCGAAGAAGAGAGAGGGGCGCCCCGTCATTCTCCCCGTCCGCCTAGGCTACACGGAGCCGTTCAAGTACCCGCTCAGCGTCTACCTGAATCACATTAACTGGGCCCTCTGGTCTGGCCCACAGGACACAGCGCGGCTCACCCAAACCCTCTACGAGGCGATTGCCGGCAACCAGTCGCTGAAGTCCACCTCCACCCCGATTCGCACAGAGCCGAGCGGACCCGCGGATTCGATTCTTCCTTTACCGGCGGCCCAGCCGATCACGCCAGAGATGGACGAGGGGGCTATATGGCCCGGGTCAAAGTTCTACATCGTGCGGCGCTCGGACCTTATTGCCCTCTCCGCAATCGAGCGGAACGGGTGGACGATTGTCATTAAGGGGCCGCGGCAGATGGGTAAAAGCTCCCTCCTTTTCCGGGTGATAGATAAGGCGCGCGAACTTCGCAAGCGGTGTGCCTACCTCGATTTTCAAATTCTTGAAGAGCGCTTACTGAAAGACCCAAACCAATTCTACCGCCACTTCTGTTCGTGGATCAGCGACGCCCTCGAACTGCCGGACGCGACCAGTGAGAATTGGAAGTCACCGCTCGGGAACAGCCAGAACTGCACCCGTTACATGGAGCGCCACATCCTGCCGCAGTCCGACTCTACCCTGCTACTGGCGATGGACGAGGTCGACCGCCTATTCGACGCGGAATACCGCTCCGACTTTTTTGGCATGCTCAGGAGTTGGCATAATAACCGCGCGACTTCTCCCATCTGGAGATCGTTCGACTTGGCAATCGCCACATCGACCGAGCCGTACCAGTTCATTGAGAACTTAACCCAGTCGCCCTTCAATATCGGAGAGGTCGTGGAGTTGGAGGATTTCACCGCCGAGCAGGTCTCCGATTTGAACGAGCGATACGGGCGGTCGCTCAGCGGTCAGGAAGTGGAAAGGTTGATAGGTCTGGTCGGCGGGCAGCCGTACCTCGTGCGGCGCGCTCTCTACGTAGTGGCTGCTGGCGTCATGTCGACCAGTAAATTGTTCGACCGCGCCGCTTCGGACGACGGGCCGTTCGGAGACCACCTGCGACATTATCTCTTCCGGCTCCACGGGCGGGACGAGTTAATCCGCAGCCTGCGCCAAGTCATAAGCGAGCACACTCTCGATGACGAACTTATCTATTTCCGCCTACGCGGGGCGGGTTTAGTGCGCAGGATAGGCAGACAGGTGGTGCTGCGTTGCCAACTCTACGAGGAGTATTTCAGAGATCGGCTTAATGCATAGGACTAACTTCTCTCCTGGAATCACCTATACAGCCGGCGGAACCGTACAGGCCGGTGGCGGTATCTACATCACCCGCAAGGCGGATCGTGAACTTGTAGATTGCTGCCGCCGCAAGGTCTTCGCCTACGTGCTCACGACCCGGCAGGTGGGCAAGTCCAGCCTGCTCGTGAACACCGCTTCGGTGATGAAAAAGGAGGGGGCCCGCGCTGCCGTCCTCGATCTGACAAAGATTGGGGTGCACGCCACGGAGGAGCAATGGTACGTTGGTTTAAGCGCACTTATGGCGGAAGGGCTGGGGCTCGACATCGACGTGATCAAGTGGTGGCATGATCCGCCCCTCCTAAGTTTTGCGCAAAGGCTCACCCTCTTCATACGTGACGTCTGTTTGTCTGAGATTTCAGGCGACGTACTCATCTTCATCGACGAAATCGACAGCACACTGAGCCTCCCCTTCTCAGACGACTTCTACGCGGCCATTCGCGCCATCCACAACGCGCGGCCGGAAGTGCCGCAGTTCCAGCGGCTGTCCTTCGTCCTCTCGGGTTTCGCCACGCCCACCGACCTCATCAAAGACCCGACGCGCACGCCATTCAACATCGGCGAATCAGTCGAGCTAACCGATTTCACGCTCGACGAGGCTGAGCCTCTCGCCTCGGGCCTCGGGCCTTCGAGTGTGGTAGAGGCGCGGCGTGTGCTCGGGTGGGTGCTCAAGTGGACGGGCGGGCACCCGTACCTCACACAGCGGCTCTGCCGCGCCGTGGCGGAGGCGGGACAAGCCAGTTGGACGGAGAAGGAAGTCGATGACGTGGCCGCAGCCACCTTTCTTGCCGAAGGAAGTGACAGCGACGCCAACCTGCGTTTTGTCCGCGCAATGTTGCTCAAGCGTGCCCCCAACCCGGTGAAAGTCCTGAACCTTTACCGATTGGTCTATCGCAAAGGAGATCTGTCCGATGAAGAGCAGTCACGGACGATGTCCTTCCTGAAGCTGTCGGGCGTCGTAAGGATTGAGAACGGTTGTCTCCGCGTGCGCAACCTTATTTACAGGGAGGCTTTCAACGAGGAGTGGATTGAGGAATCACTCAACCTTCTCACCCCCGGGGGCCGGGCGGATTCCCCTGGCCTCCCGCAGTCGTTCATCCCCCGGCCTCCCGTCGCCGGCTATGTCGAGCGCAGGGACGTTAACGGCCAGGGGCTCGTTGAACGCATTAGAGAGGAGTTAGCACCAGAGAGGAATCAACTGGTCACCCTGCTGGGCCCAGGCGGCGTCGGCAAGACCACGATAGCCGCGGAGGTCGCACGCTCCCTACGGGATGATTACGATGGCCGCGTCGTCTGGAGCAGCGCCGGGGCGCGGGCCGGTTTTACGCTCCAGACGCTGTTGGACGACATCGTCACGCAGTTAGACGTGCCACAACTGCGCACGCTAGCCCCCAGCTCGAAGGAGGCGCAGGTGCGTTCGCTCGTCGCCGATCCGCCCTCGCTCATTGTCCTTGACAACTATGAGACGGTCTTGCCTGAAGAGCAGGAACGTATCGAACAGTGGTGCGCACGGGCGCAGTTCTCCGCCCTTCTCACTTCAAGACATAGGGTCGAACAGACCCTCAACGTTCCCATCCCTCTCATGTCTCGTGACGAGGCTCACGAATTCTTGCAGAGGCTGACCGCACAAACCCAGACCCCATATCTATTCACCGAAGAAACCTGCGAGAGGATATATCAGGTCGCCGAAGCCAACCCTTATGTCATGGCGTGGATAGTCGCCCAGATGGATGCCGCGCAAGAGTCAGAGGAGGTGTTCAGGGAACTTCAGCGCGGAGGGGGTGACGCCGCCGAGCGGATATTCTCTCGCTCTTTCAACCTGCCGCAACTAGGGGATGACGGACGTGACACCTTACTGGCTCTAACTCTATTCATGCCAAGTGCCTCGCGGGCAGCACTGGCGTCAGTGGCTGGCTTCGGTGACGACCAGAAACGCCTTAACGAAGCGGTCAAGAACCTTCATGCGCTCTGGCTGATCAGGGGAGTAAACAGAAACAGTCGCTTCGCCGTTGAGGGCTTGACGCGCAGTCTCGCCGCAGCCCAGTTAGCTAAAGATGAGCGTGCCGACGAGTTCAGGCGCCGATTCACCGCTTACTTTCATGCCTACTCCCGGGCGCACGCGCGGCCGACGCCCGAAGACCTCGACGCGCTTGAGGCGGAGAAGGACAATGTGCTTAACGCGATGGACATTGCCTTCATGGCCAGCGATTGGGAAAGCGTAATGCGGATTCGGTTCGCCCTTGAAGATTTCCTTGACTTGCGTGGCTACTGGGACGAAGCGGTTCAGAGAGGAGAGCAGGCGTTGCATGCGGCGCACATGCTCTCGGATGAGGGCGCGAGCGCGTCTTTCGCACACTACGTAGCGTTGCTACACCAGCGCCGCGGGGAGATGGGCGAGGCGCGGCGGCTCTACGGCGAGAGCCTCGAAATCAGCAAAAGGCTCACCGATCAGCGTGGCATCGCCATTACCCTCCACCAGTTGGCGATGCTGTCGCAGCAGCAGGGCGAACTGAACGAGGCGCGACGGCTCTACAGCGAAAGCTTGGAGATTGCGAGGACGCTCGGCGACGAGATCAGTTCGGCCAGAACGATGCATCAACTGGCGACGCTGGCGCAGGACGCGGGGGAGTTAGACGAGGCGCGGCGACTCTACGGCGAGAGCCTTGAAATCAAGAAGAGGCTCAGTGACCTGAGCGGCCTCGGCACCACGCTGCACCAGTTGGCGATGCTGGCGCAGCAGCGAGGCGAGTTAGAGGAGGCGCGGCGGCTCTACGACGAGAGCCTTGAAACAAAGAAGAGGCTCGGTGACCAGCGCGGTATAGCCATAACTCTCGGTCAGCTCGGCCGGCTCGCCGAAACCGAAGGTAACAAGGTAGAGGCCGCCCGGTTGTACCGCGAAGCAATAAATATCTTTGAGAAGCTTGGCTCGCCGTACGCGGAATTAGCACGTCAGGACATTGAGAGGGTCGAGGGACATATCTCTTAGCGGCGGTGTACAACTTCCCGCTGAGATTGCTCCGTAGCCTAGTCATCTCCCCAGTTCAACGTGTTCACAGGACTGTTATCTAAATTCTCCCTAGCGTGGTCATAACGCATGATGGTCTTCGGATCCCTGTGCTTGGTGACCATCTGCACCTCCCGGTACGAGTGGCCGTCGTTCAATAGCTTCGTCACCACCGTGCGACGTAAGTCATGCGGCGTCACATGCCCGACCCCCGTGAACCGACCCCACTTGCCGACGACCTTCTGGATCATGCGCGGGCTGAGCGGCCTGTCGAACTCCAGCGTCCGGTAGTTGACCGTCGGCTGGAAGAGGTACGCCTCCTCGCCCCCGCTGCGCAGCGTCTCCCGGCGGGAGCGGTCGAGCCGCAGGTACTCGTCGATTGCCTCCTTCACGTCCCTGGGGAGCGGCCACATTTCCTCCTTCCCGCCTTTGATCGTGCACCGGAGCGTCCAACGCCCGTGGCTCCACCTGATCGAGGAGACACGCAACTGGCTCGCCTCCGCCAGGCGCAACGACAGCCTCAGCATGACCAGCATCACGGCGTAATCCCGCGCCCCCTCGACCTTGCCGCGGTTAGGCCCGGAGAGCAGATGCCGGACCTCCTTAGGCGTCAGCGCCCTCCCCTGTGGGTCTGTCGGCAGCTCGGGCGGTGTGACCAGCTTCGTCGAGGCCGGGTTGACGGTAATGACGCCCCCCGCCCTCAGGTACTCGAAAAACGAGCGGACGACGGCCAGCTTCGTCGCCACCGTGTTCGGTTTTCGCCGCTTCTCCATCCGCAGGTAGTCCCGGTAGGCGATGACCTGCGCCGACGTCACCTGTGATGGATGGACGTCCCCGACGAACTGGAAGAACTCGCGGATGGCGCGGTGGTAGGCCGAGCGCGTCTCCCCGCTCACCGACTTATGAATGAACGGGCGCGCCAGGTTCAGGTCGAAAGTTAGAAGTGTTGCTGGAGTCAACTCATCCTGTGATGATGGGGTAATTGACATAGAGTTCCTCAAATTCACTGCCCTTTTTATGAAAGTCGCTTCTAACGTCGGAAGCATGATATGAGGCTCTTCACCCTCCCTCCTCTAAGTACAAGAAATGCACTTGGCCCGACTCCTCACCAGCGATAACTATCTTCCCGTCCGCCGCGACCGCACACGCAGTCATGTTCGTCTCACCGAGGAAGGTCGCGATTTTCCTGAAGCCATTCAGATCGTACACGCTTAGTGTATTGTCTAGTGACGCGAGAACGACTCTGTTCTCGTCCGGCGTTAATGCGACGGCGTTAACCGCCTGCCCCTCGCGTTGAAAAGTCCGTGGCCTTTTACGCCATCCTAGGTCACAGACCCTAAACGTGCCGTCGTTGGGAGTCCAGATGGCCCGCCGCCCGTCTGGTGTCAGCGCCACCGCGCTTACGGCATAAGCATCGTCCCTAAGTTCCCAAGGGGTTGAGTCGCTCTTTAAATCCCAAACCTTGAGTGTGTTGTCTCCTGAAGCCCACACCGCCCTTCTGCCGTCCGGGGTGAGGGCTATGTTACTCGTTACGGAAGAATAGCTATCCAGCCTTTGGACGGCCGTATTCCGTTTGAGATCCCACACTATTATCGTTCCCCGGACGGTCTCAGCACGCGTCCGCCCGTCGTCCCATCTGGAACAGCGGGACGAATGCGACGGCTCTGAGTCCGAGGCGGAAATTGCCAAGCCGCCGTCGGCGGTAATTGCCACGGCCTTCACCCACCAGGTATGGCCCTCCAACTTCTGAAGCTCCCTACCGGTGACTAAATCCCATACTCTGACGCTCGTGTCATGCGAGGCGGATATTACCCGTTTCCCGTCTTTTGTAATGGCCACCGACGCTATCGTCTCCGTATGCCCTACCAGCGTGAGCAACTCTTTTTTGCTATCGAGGTCCCATACCTTCAGCTTGCCGTCAGACGAAGCTGAGACGACCCGCCTTCCGCTCTCGCTCACGGCAACGCAGTTTACCCATCTATCATGCCTGTATGGCTTCTGCGCGTGTTCGCTCTCTAAGTCCCAAACCCTCAACGTCTCGTCCCACCCGGCAGAGATCGCCCGGCTGCCGTCCGGGGTTATCGCTACAGCATGCACATTACCGGTGTGGCCACGCAGCGTCCGCATCTCAGTGCCCGTTTCGAGGTCCCAGAGCTTTAACGTATGATCCGTCGAGCCGGAAAGTGCCCGCCTGCCGTCCGCGGTGATCGCAACCGCTTCAACTTGCCCTGCGTGGCCGCCCAGAGACAGTAACTCCTCCCCACGCTCTACGTCCCACACCTTCAGAGTCTTGTCGAACGAGGCCGAGACCGCCAAATTCCCATCAGGCGAAACCGCGACATCCATCACCCGCTCGGCATGCCCTGAGAGTGTTCGCACCTCCTCCCCCCTCTCCAAGTCCCAGACCTTCAATGTCGTATCCGCCGAGGCCGTGATTGCTCGCCGCCCGTCGCTCGCCACATCCACGGCGATGATCATGTCGGCGTGGCCTCTGAGCGTGTGGAGTTCTGCGCCGCTGTCCAGATCCCAGACCCTAATCGTATCGTCGATGGACACCGAGACGGCGAGACGCCCGTCGGGAGTCATGGCGACATCCCACACGCGGTGCGTGTGCCCGCGGAGAGTACGCAACTCTGTACCGCTGATCAGGTCCCAGACCTTTAACACGTCGTCATCAGAGGCTGAGACCGCCCGCCGCCCGTCCGGCGTTATTGCGACTGAGTTAATGGTGTTTTTGTGACCATGAAGTACACGTACCTCCGACCCGGTCTCCGGGTTCCATATTCTCAGTCCGTAGCTTAAATCCTTGTCTTCCCACCCTGCGACGGCAGTTTTTCCGTCCGAAGTGATTGCAAGCGCCCTGACAGATGCCGGGGTGACGAGCGTGGATAACAACTCCCCGGGCGACCGAAGGCTCGGGCTTAGTGGACGCAGCCACGCCGCCCCTCGACTTTCGACGGTCTGCCGTAAGAAGTCTCGAATTTTTTCTGACGCCGCGGCCTGCAAGCGCCCGTGGAGTTGACTGGCCAACTGACTGGGGTCAACCGCCAGTACGTGTGCCGCCAGCCTGAGGGCTTGCCTTATGGCTGTCACATCCGCGTCGTCCGCCAAGTTCTCGTAATCCGCGACGAGCGCGGCGATGTCGGTAGCCGCCAGTTTGGCCTTGGCCCATTCAAAATTCATTAAGAGCGCGTAGCAATCTTTATCCCTGCCTGCCTTCAACAGGTGATGCGCAAGGTGTTCAAAGTAGTATCCGTCATTGGGGCCACTCGGCCAGCCCCTTGGACAAAGGCCCGCGTACGCGTGTAAGAGACGGTTATGCAGCGCCCTCTCGTCATCTTCATTCTGTTTGCGGATGTAATCGCGCTGGAGATCGTGCAACGTCAGCCGCCCCGCCTCGTCTCGCCTAGCGAGTGAGCGCGCGACCAGCGCATCGGTCACGTCCTGGACGTCGAATTTATTCAGCCCGTCCGGCCGCCAGAACGTCTCCAACACCGTCTCGGCGATTGCAACGTTCCCCGAGAATACCGCCAGGTCGAAGTAGCGCGCCCGAAGATTTGGCTCCAAGACATCCACGCTGACTTTCATGGCGCGCAGCAGATCCGGGTAAAGATAATTTGAGAATTTTTGGCCGATCTTCTCTAACTGAGCGTTGCGTAGTTTACTGAGTACGTTTCCCCAGCGGTCGGAATTTCCTCTGACCATCGCGCCGACCATTGCCAAGGCTAGAGGCAGATTGCCGCATTCCTTCACGACATCTCGCGCGTCCCGCGGCAACGACTCGACCGGCTGCCTGCACCACTCCGCGAGCAGGCTGAGTGCTTCGGCGTCGGTAAGAACGTCTAGCGGGTGTTCGTGGGCGCCGAGGGCTTGAACTAGACTGCTATCCCGCGTGGTTAATAACGCGCGGCAGCGGGGGCCTAAAGAGTTGTGAATGATCTCAACGTGGTCCACATCCCACACGTCGTCGAGAACCAGCAGACAATTTTTACTCTCAAGCAATGCGGCGAGAGCTTGCCTTGAGCTCGCGACGTTAAAATAGTTCTTCAAATCATCGCCGAACGACCACCCTATCGACCTCAGTTGATTCAAGACATTAGGTCGCTGCCCGAAGTTGAGCCACACGACGCCGTCTATAAAGGCGCGCCGCACCTCACACGTCCTGGCAAGTGCTGCGGCCAGGACCGACTTGCCAACTCCACCCATACCCTGCAAGGTTGTTGTCTGACCACCCCACGTAATCACTATCGGGTGGTTGACGTCCGCCAGCACGCTGTCCTTCAGCGCGCTGATTTCCTGCGGTCGTGGGAGGAAATGCGGGGGGAGTGCGGGGACGTTATGAAGTGCCCCTAATTCGGGGATGGCTTGTCGCAGTTTGTCGAGTAACTCTGCCAACGCGGCTTCCTCGCGTCGGTTCGGGCGGCAGTCGATGGCATGAACACCTATCTCGGCAGGAATCAGTTCATAGTTGCCTGACCTAAGAACCGGGTTGATGACCTTACAAGCCTTTAAGGCGTATTGCCACTCAGCGTTAACGTACTCGGAACGCATCGCGTGAGGCCCGACGACCAGAATCAGTCGCCCCGCGCCCTGAATTGCGTCGCGGATCTCTTGCGTAAACTTCAACCCGCGGCTTGGCATAGACGTTCTGTCCCACCAAACACCGAATTTGTGCGAGATTAGAAATTCGTAAAGGCGTTTGACGAATGGTTCATCGTCACCGCGGGCGTAGGAGAGGAATACGTCAATCCGGCCTTTCATAAATACTTATTACCGAAGAAGACTGTCGCGTTGCCTACCTATTCCTCGGCGCTGACCGTCACCGTATGTGTCACGTAGTCGATCACGAGTTTCGTGCCGTCGAGCAGCTCCGTCCCCATTAGTGTGTCCTCACTAACGATTACCCTGACCGTCTTCATCTCCCTCAGCCACTCGACCTCGACCAGCGCCACGCCGGCGACAAATCGGCGGCCTCCGACCATCTCGAAGACCTCGCGCCCGATTATGGGGAGGTTGAGCCGCGTAACCAAGCCCTGCGGCAGAACGAGGGCGCCGGTGAAGCCAGTGTCGACAAGGCATTCGACCGTCTCGCCAGCGAAGAGACGGAGACGCAGGAGGGCCTCGCGCGCGGCTGTGACCCTACCCGTTTCTTCTGCCATAGCCGCTGAGGGTGTCCGCCGCGGGGTGTCCGACGCGGGCGAGATAGAAGAGACTTTCCGGGAGTGCCTGTCGGGCCTCCAGTAACGCCTCGGTGCCCGTGTCAGCCAGGAAGTAACGGCCGGCTTCTGGCTCGATAGCGACGTAGCGGCCGACGTGTTCCGGCTCCAAGCGGTCGCGCAGGTGCTCGTTGTAGAAGCGCTGACCGTTCTCGACCAGCCCGTCCGCAGCTCCTATATCCTCTTTCCTGAGGGTGCTCATTGGTTCTTATAGCCTCCCGGAGGCGATTTCGAGGTGCCGGCGTATGATACGACTTCTTGAGCTATTCATAAAACAAGTATTACGCGAAATGCTATGCAAAAAGAGAAAATTGTGACCGCGACGACTCCCTTTTTTCCTCTAGCTGGAAGATTTACCGACCGTGAAACGTCGTGAAACATATTCCTCAGTTCGTCTCTTTAGCTTCTGTGAGCCGTTTGTGATCGCACCGGGCCACGCCTTTGTCAAAACCCTGAGGATAGTACATGCTGGTGCCGTAGCAGTCCGGGCACTGCGATGCGTCTACTTTCGGTGACGCTTTGGTGGCTCTCACCCCCTCCGCTGCTTCGCTCTCGATTTGCCGCTTCTCTTTCTTCCAGAGCCGGCGCCGCAGGTGTTCAGCGAGGAACGCCGGCACGCTGGAGACAGTCGTGCGCCCTGCGGCGATCTTCAGTTCCGTCGCTAAAATTTCTGCTAGTTCTGACCATCGAGCTGCTTCGGCAACTGACGGCTCTTTGCCCGTGACTTCCCTGGCAACTTTTTTCATCGCAGCAGCGAAACCAGCAAAAGCATCATCATCATCTCTCTCAGTATTAGTCTTAAAAGAAGTCTTAGACGCACCGGAAATATTTGATTCCAAAGAATTTAAACTAGTACTAGTACCACTATTTTCTAGTGGTACTAGTGGGGCTAGATTCTGGGAGGTGTCAGTACCACTAGTGGTACTAGTACCACTAGTACCTGTAGACAGCTCTTCCGGTAAAAATACAGTGTACTCATTTCCCTCGTGAGTGCCCACGTGTCGAACCATGCTTATAAGCCCGGCCTTGCATAAGCGTTCAACATTAGCTCGCAGGGTTATCTCGGAATTAATGTCTGCTCCCTGCATGAGATCTCTGTTGGAGATTCGCGCCTTCATAGCGGGGGTAATGGCACCTCTAGTGCGAGAGTAAAGGTAATCGTAGAGTTGCTTACTTTTGCCGCTGAACAGACCACCCGGCACGGCCTCGCGGCCTATCGAGTTTGCCACCTTCATAAAGTCGCGCACGGGGGCGACGGGTGAAGGTGGCAGTGTTTTTTGGGTCGCACTAGTGGTACTAGTACCACTAGTGGTAGTAGAGGTACTAGTACCACTAGTGGGTAACTGCGGAGCTGTGGTGGCAGGTGGCGGCGTTGAGGGCGCGTTGTAAATCTCTTCGATACTAAGAGATTCGACCTCCTCCGGCCGGCGCAGGTTTTGAAACATGTTGCCCTTAGCCCGCGGCGCGCGGGTTGGAACCTCTATTTTCTGCTTCGTATCGCGCTTCGTCATTTACGCTTTTCCTTCAGAAGCCTGACCTTCGATGAGATCTCCAGCCGGGCAAGGAATTCGGTAGTCAGATTCAGGTAATCCTCGCTGCCACGAGACGCTTGGGCGTACTCGAAGATCGACTTACGGTAGGCCGGGGCGGCGATTAAGTGCGTGTTGCTGCGGATAAGCGTCTCAAAGAGTTTGTCGCCGAACATTGCCTGCGCCTGAGCATAGGCGTCGGCTGAGGCCGTAGTCCGCGCGTCGAAGCGCGTGACGACGTATCCGAGGATGCCCAAGGTCGGATTGGAGCGGCGCACGCTTTTAATCGTCTCCTCCAGATCCTGTGTTCCCTCGAAGGCATAATATTCCGCCGCCACGGGTATCAGTACGTAATCAGAGGCCAACAGTGCCTGGGTGACGACGACCCCAAGGCTCGGCGGACAGTCGATGAGCACGAAGTCGTATTCTGCGGAGAGGGAACTGAGCGCGTCCTTGAGCCGGAAAAGGTCGTCAAACTGGCCGCTTTTTTCGAGCCGCGCGAGGCGGATGTGGGAGGCGGCCAGGTCAAGGTTGTCGATGTGAGTCTCATAAATGGCCGCCGCGAAAGGGAGCCCGTCGCCCTTGTTGTCGATGAGGACGTTAGCCAGCGTGTTCTGGATCATGTCTGGGGCGAGGAAGGTGCGGGTCAGGTTACACTGGGAGTCTAGGTCAATCATCAGGACCCGGAAACCTTCAATCGCAAGTCCGGCCCCAAGGTTGACCACGGTCGTTGTCTTCCCGACGCCGCCTTTCTGATTAGAGATGGCGATTGTTTTCATGCGGCGATGCCCCTGCGCACACGCTCGGCGTCCTCAAGTATTCGGTCGATGTCGGCCTTGCGCACCCGCTTCACGCGGCTATCGAGCACATCTGGGAAGGTCTCTACGCTGTACTTCTTGATGAGTCGCCAGAGCGTGGCGCGAGCTACCCCGAGCCGCTTCTGCGCCTCGGTAAGCGTCTCGGTCTCAAGGGACTGTATCGTCGTAGCCATAAGAACCTCCGGACAGTGAAAGTTAGCGCCTTGTACATCAGAAGCAGTAATATGTCAACAGATATGTTTCATGGGAAGGCGCGGTAGTGGCCCCGTTACGTTGGGGATTGAAAAAGAGAAGGCAAAGTGCGGACAGTGTGGCTGCCATGCTGAGACACAAGACCTGCCATCCTCCGTCTTCTCTACGCTGCCCTCATTGCCGAGGGCGAGTGCGCCACCTCTTCTATCACAGCACCTACCGCACCCGCGACGGGCAGCACCGGCTCTGGCGCTGCCGGCAGTGCGGGAAAGGGTTGTCGGAGCGGAGGGGCGCGGCCTTCTTCAACTTGAAGACCCCAGAGACGGAGGTCTGCCGCACACTCGATGCTATGCTGCGCGGCGACACGCAGACCTCGACGGCTCAGACGATTCGCCACCGGAGGGAGACGCTGCGGCGGTGGCGGCGTCGTGCCGCGCCCCGCGCTTGGGCCGTGGACACAGACTTCGTAGCCGACCTGACAGTCAGCAACCTAGAGTTGGACGAGCAGTGGTCGTTCACCGGGCGCAAGTAAGCCCCGTTCGCCAGCAGCGCCGAGCGGGGCGAGGCGTGGTGGCACAAAGAGATGGCGCGAGAGAGCCGGCTCCTCGTCGAGCAGTTTATCAACCCGCGCACCACGGAGGCGGTGGAAAGGCTCGTCAATCGCAGCTTCGACCGCTTGGCGGCAGGCAGCCTGCCGCGCATCAGCAGCGATGGCTACGACGACGCTCTGCGAGCAGGTCAAGGCCGTGCGGGTCTACCCGCAGCGGTGGGCACTGGTGAAGAAGGGCAAGCTAGGCGACCGCCCAAGCCACAGACGCTCCCTGACCCGGCGCTCCTGTATGCAACGCGTGAGGGCAGGCGGGTGACTAAGGTCGAGAGGAAGCTGGTGCAGGGGCCGCCTACTACAGACCTGCTTTTATCTCGACCTCACTCCTTGAACGGCAGACCGGGACGGCGCGTGCGCGACCGCTACTTGGTGCGCAAGACCTACGCCTTCGCCAAGCGAGTGCCATACATGGATGACCAATATGAGGTGGATAAGACCTTCTACGACTTCTGCCGTAAGCACCGCGGGCTGTGAGGCGATACGCCCGCGATGCGGCAGGGCATCACCGATCACGTCTGGTCGGTAGCCGAGGTGCTGGGCTACCGCAGCGCCTCCCGCGACGAATCCCAAAAGTAACGAGGCCACTAACCCGTAGGCTTTATGCAGTAAACTATTGACGCGGATAATACACCAGCATATCCTTCTCGCCGCGCCTCGGGATCCTTCCTGCTGACGGGGAAAAGTCATTGGCCTCACCCGACCAACTCATGGTTGAGACAGGCTAACACCCGTTCGAGTTGAAACGGCGGATCACGTCACAGCCTCCAGATGGCTTTGGCGCTACACGCCCGAGTTCGAGTTGTAGGGACTTTCGTGGGGCGGGATTCGTAGAGATACCATACGGAACTACCATCTAATGAAAGCTGCCGTCGAGCCCTTTCTCACCTAAAACACTTCTCGTAACACTGCCGGCTAAGGAGCGGGAAGGATGAGCAGAATCGTTGGCATTGACTTCGGGACAACGAAGACAGTGGCGGCCGTGCTGGAGGGCAAGTATCCCACGGTCATCTCCGACCGCGGGGGGCGGCAGAGCATTCCTTCGTTGGTACTCGTCTCCGACGAACAGGAGTTCTTCGTCGGGTGGGAGGCGAAAGAGCACAGGGGTCGTTACGAGAACGAGTACATCAGCATCAACTCAATTAAGAGGGCCTTGGGGCGGCGAGGTGAGAAGAGTTGGGGGTGGCTGAAGGCCCACCCGCAGGCCGTGGCCGCACTCATCTTGGGGCGTTTGAAAATCGATCTCGAAGATCACTTCCGCGAGGAAGTCTCCAAGGCGGTCATCGCCATCCCAGCGCACTTCGACATCAACCAGCGCTGGGCCGTGAAGCAGGCGGCCGAGATGGCGGGGTTCGAGGTCGTCAGGATGGTGAACGAGGCGACGGCGGCGGCGCTCTCCTTTGACGTTAAGAGGCAACCGCGAGACGAGACAGTCCTCGTACTCGATTTCGGCGGGGGCACGCTCGACGCCTCCGTGCTCGAACTCGGGATGGGCGTATGCGATGTGAAAGCCACGGCGGGCGACGGACTTTTAGGCGGCGACGACTTCGACCAACTCATCGTAGACTACATTCTGAAAAGCGTGCGCGAGCAGTTTCCGGGCTTTAAGGATTGGAGCCCGCTGCAACATGCCGTAGTGAGCGAGGCAGCGGTCAGAGCCAAGATCGAGTTGAGCGCGGCCCCGAGCAGCCAAATCTACCTGCCCGGCCTTGTCGAAGCCCCCGCGAAGTCGTACCACAGCGTCGATCTGATCATCGACCGTCAGACCTTCGAAAGTCTTAGCCAAGAACTACTCGCGCGGACGGAGGCGGTTCTCGTCCAGGTCCTGAGAGACGCTGGCCTGAAAGATTCCTCTGTAGACGAGGCGCTGCTCATCGGCGGGACGAGCCGCATCCCGGCCGTGCGCGAAGTCGTGCGCAAAGTCCTGAAGCGGGAGCCCGTCACCGGCGTTAACCCGTTGACGTGCGTGGCCGAAGGCGCGGCGGTGCTAGCCAGCGTGCTGTCGGGTGGTAAGACGGACTACCTCCTTCTCGACACTTACCCTAACTCCTTATCGGTTTCGACTCAGGGGGGCGTGGCTAGACGCATCATCGAGCACAACACGACCATCCCCACGCGCAAGAGCGAGATCTTCAGCACCAACAAGGACAACCAGACGAGCGTGGACGTGGAGGTCTACGAAGGCGAGCGCCCGATGGTGGCAGACAATTCTCTGGTCGGGTCGGTGACGCTCGTCGGCATCCCACCCGCCCCGCGCGGGGTGCCGCAGATAGAGGTCACGTTCGACATCGACGGCAACGGCATCTTGAACGTGTCGGCCCGAGACCCGTCAACCGGGAGGAGCGCTGCGGCTACCATGACCGCGCCGTCGCGCCTCGCCAACGAACAGGTGGAGGTCATCCGGGGCGTCGTCGCGATGGAGATGAAGAAAGTCCGGGAGCGTCTTGCGCGCGAGGCCGAGAGGGCGGAGGAGGAAGGGAGGAAGACGGAGGCGCTGAGCTGCGTCGGGGAGATCGAGAGTCTACTGGCGAAGTGCGGCGAGCACTTGGCCGGTCAGCAAGTGTCTACGCTGCGCGGGGGCTGTGACGTGGTCAGAGACTACCTGGAGCGCGATGCGCCTGCGGGCGACCTACTCAACCTCCTCGTGGCGCTGAAAGGTGAGTTCGACAAAGCCCTCAGCAGTAACGTCGCGCGCAATGTCAAGCGCATCTTCGAAGACCCCGAGCTGGCCCCGTGGGCGGATTCGGCGGCCGACGCGTTCGACGGCCGCGAGTCTCTCCCCAATTCAATGAGAGATTTTGAGGCGCAGTACGAGCCGTTGGTTAATAGCATTAAGGCAGACCTGCGTAGGGCGGTGCGCGCCGCCGACGTTTGCAGTGGCGCGCTCGCGGGACTGCAACACTCGACTGGCGCAAGGTACTGCCTGGGGCTTGTCATGAGCCACTTCGCGGGACACGTCCCGCTCGACTTGGAGAGGGTCGCGCCCCTCTCGGAAGGCAGGCCCGCCGCCGAGCCGCTGCTGATGCTGCTTCTGTTCAGGGAGTTGTCGCGCGATAAGTCTGCGCAGCGGCGAGCGGCGGCCGCCGGACTCTTCTCGGAGGTTTATCGGTTGAAGTATCTCATCCCCCTACTCGGGCAGGCGGGGCACGGGGCCGACGAGGCCGACGAAAAGTTGCAGGAGTGCCTGCGACGCGTTCCTTCCGAAGACCTGTATGAATACTTCCGCTCGGCCGAACCTGAAATAAGGGCCACACACTTCTCGCACCCGGCCGTCCGGGCGCGGCTCAGAGACGCCTTGGTTGAAATGCTGCGCGTTAAAGGCTCGGAGGACAGGACGTTCATCTTGCTGAGCCTGACCGGCGTCGCCGACAGCACTTGCACGCAGGCGCTGCTGGAAACCCTCGGCGCGGCTGAAGAAGATGAGGTTCTATCTCTCGTCGTTAACCTGCTGCCGTCGCTTCGAGACCGGCGCGTGCTCCGGCCTCTGCTGGAACTGACTGCCGGCGGAAGCCCTTCGCTTCGGGAGGCACACAGGGCGTTAGAAGAATGTCGTGACTTAATGGACGAAGAATGGGCGAAGGGTCTCTCAGCGCCGGAGTGGTACGAGTGTTACTTGGCTGCGCCGCCCGCGATCAGGAATTATTGGCTGTCTGATGCCGCCGTCCGCGCCGGGTTGCGAAAGGCCCTCTGCACAGTGCTACCCGAAAGGCCGGTCGGCGAGCAGGGGGTAATCCTTGAGGCTCTTGAGTCGATGGCCGACGCGGAGGCCGTCCCCGACTACGCAGAACTGTTGATGGCGGCGGGCGAGACGAAAACGTGCCGCCGGCTCATCACCATGTTATCCGTGCTGCGGGACGGCCGCGCGGTCGTGCCGTTGGTCAGGCTGCTGTCTGACGAACGCCCGGAGGTGAGGGAGGCTGCCCGCGCGGCCCTCGCTAGTTGCAAAGATTTGGTTGACCCGGATACCGAGCGGTTCATCAGAATTACGAAGCAGGTGATGGAGCGCGGATGGCCCCCATCTTTGTCGGACAGGTTCTTCCTGTCCGGTTACGTGAAGCGGCGCGGCGAGTTTAAAGATGTCGCCGACGGGCTAAAGCGGCGGCGTGGTTAGGCGTGCGCGCGCCGCGGTGGCTGCCTTAGTAGCGACGTACGGCGGACTCAAGAGCCTTCAGGTTATCAAGCAGCGACGCTTCCAACTTAATTATCAAGTCCCACATCTTCTCGTCCACGCCGGCGGGTCTGATGCGTAACGCGCTTCCACTCGACTCTGTCCCCGGCCTCCAGTTGTTCAAGTACTCGCGCAGCGCATTCTGCCGGGCGTCGCCGGTGTCGTTGGCCGCGTTGTAGCCCAGTGTGGAGCGGGCCGTGGCCAATTTATTCAACAGCCCCCGGACACGTGCCTTCGTGGCCTCCAGACGGTAAGGGGTAAATAGCGGGCTCCTCCGTAATTCGTCCACCACCTCATTATGCTCAATCAGGCACTCGTAGATGAGCGAGTACTTCTGTACATCATCCTTTATCTTGTCGAGCGCCTGGAGAGTACTGTCGAGCGCCCGTACCAGCCTGTCTAAGAGCTCACGCCCCTGATCTTGAGTGCAGCCGGAGCGCAGGGTCACGGCCTGCTGCCGGAAGCGGAACATCTTCTCGCGCGCCGAGTGCCACTCCTGCGTCGTGCGTATCGAAGTCTCCTCAAGGCGATCCATAAAACCGTTGTACTTCGTAATCAGGTCATTGACCGCCCGCGCCTCCTCCGCGCGCCGCGCGTATTCGCGCAAGAGCTGACTCACCTGCTCGTAGTAGGCTTTAATCGCCGCGCCCAAATCCCTGCTTTTGTCCGCCAGCGCCGGGTCGGCCGCGGCGTCCCGCACGTACCCGCTGGCGGCCTTCAAATCTCTCGCACACTGGTCGAGGTTGATCGCCTGGTTCGGGTCGTTGAGGAGCGCGAGGAAGGCCCGGTAGAGCGACAGGCCGTGCAGGTAGTTGACGTGGCTGCAACGCGAGTCTATGTAGGACGCCTGCTTGAGGCGGGTGATGGCAGCGGCGTATTCGCTCCGGTCGAAAGAGTCGTAGGCGGCGTCCAACTCCTCCGAGAGCAGCCAGCGGAGCAACGTCTGAAGCAACTCGTCGGGGATCGAGGCTGCCTGCTCGCGGGAACGGGAGAAGATGGAGAGTAGTCCCGAGGGCGGGCCATCCTTCTCGCGTGCGTAGATGTAGACCGCCTCGTAAAACTGCTTACCCTTCAGGGTAGGTTGGGCGGCCTTCAAGAGCTTCGTAGCTGTGGGCGCGTCGCCCTCGCGCAAAGCCTGTCGCGCGGGCTCAAGCAGCGGCCGATACTCCAACAGCGTGGCCTGCTCGAACATCCGCCGGAAGAGGGGGGCGTTCTCCTCCCCCCCGCGCTCGACGGCCTCCCGCGCCGCCTGCTTGGCCTGCTCCGCGCGCCCCAGTCTCAGCAGCAACTCGCAGCGCTGGTAGAGGAGGGTGGCGCTGGAAGGGTACCGCCGCAGGCTCATCTCGACGAGCGCGAGCGCCTCCTCCACGCGGCCCCTTTTCTTCAACTCGGCGAGCCTCGTCACGATCTCGTTGACGATGGCGCGCAGGCAAGAGGCGCGGAGCGACGCGGCCGCGGCGAGCGTCTCGGCATCGGCTATGTGCTCCGCGGCGGTACCCAACTCGTCGTAGCCCGTCTGGAAATCCCCGAGCAGGAAGTGGCAAAGCCCGATGAGGTATAAGATCGAGCCGTCCGTCGGGGCGATGCCACGGGCCTCTTGCAGCAAGTCCAGCGCGTCGGTGAAGTCGCCCTCCTTTAACAGCCGCCGGGCTTCGTCGGTCAGTTCGCGAACCTGTTGGTTCGTCTGCTGCCAGCGTATCCTCCGCAGGGCGTCGTCGAGCGCGCCGACCTCAACGTCCTCGACGGTGAAGCCCTCCGGCTCTTTTGCCACCTCGGCAGGCCCCGGCTCAACGGGCGCCGCGCCAGAGAAGTCTTCAAGGAAATCCTTCTTGAGGTCGAACGACTCCAGGTTGACCACCAGCCCTTCCGGCTTGGCGGGGCGCGGAGCCTTGGCTAAGCCGCCTCCGCCACCTTCGACCTCCACGCGCCCGCGAAATAACTCCGACTTGTCTTCTGGCATGGTCTACCTCTTCCCACGCGACTGCCCCGCGCCTACTCGTCCATCTCGGGCAGCTTTCCGAGCGCGTTCTCCACGACCGCGCGCACCAGCTCCGTCTCACTAAGATGGTTGATGCCGGCGATGAGTAACACGGACTGGCGAAGCTCCGCCTGTCGAAGGGTGTCGTCCGCGTCGCGCTCGGACACCGCGAGCGGAATCTCCGGGAGCATCGCCGTGCATTGGTCGGGGGTGATGACGCCTTCGCCCTTCAAGATATTTGCCAAGTGCCTGACCTCCTACTGTTCCTTCAACAGGTGCGTGCCCGTCAGTACCAGAAGCTCCGACTCCTGCTCCTCGATAGCCGCGACCCGCGCCAGGAGTCCTTCGCTCTCCCGTAGAATGTTCTGGCTGAGCGCCTGTAGCTGGCCGCCCTCGGCGGAGTCTCCCCGCGCGGAGAGGATTTGGCCGACGCGCACCAACAGGAGCTCCGAGCGGTGACGCACCTCCGCCACCGTGGGCTCGACGTTGCGCGACTGCGAGACCGGTGGGCGGCTCCCGCCCCAGTCCTGAATCCTTTTGTACTTCGAGAGTCGTTCGAGCAGGGAAGACCGCACTTCGCGCCGCACCGTGTCGTCGTTCACGTACTGGTCGAGCACCTGCAAATACTTGTCCACGGCGTTGGCGTTCGCGCGCTCGATGCGCTGGCGGTTGTTGATGATCTCAAGCGCATCCGGGTCGTGCATGCCGAGTTTGCGCGACTGCTCCAGCAGGTCTACGGCGCGTCCGCGTTGCGGGCCGGGCTTGTAGAGGTAGTACATCAACAGGCCGACCACCAGCGGCACGTCGCTGAACTGGTCGTCGCGCGCGCGCGCGCAGGCGAACCTGTTGAGGGCCGCTTCGAACTGCTTTTGGATTTCGTCGTGTGCCTTCGCGCCGTCCATCATCGACCACGACTTGAGCACGGCCACGCCCCGCAGGAAGTGTATGTCGCGCAGGCAGCGGTCGAGATCTCTCTGTTCGGGCGGGAGTCCGTCGGCGGCGTCCAACAGGCTGAGGCGTTCGAGGATGTCCTTGCCGGACTCCTCCTCGGGCCAGGGCATCTCCACCGCGCCCTCGGGGTCGAACAGGCGCGCGGCTTCGACGAGCATGCTTTCGACGGCCGCGCGCGGGTCGCCGTCCTCTTCGATCCACTTGACGAGCGCCAGCCCGAGTTTGGCCGTGGCGAGGAGGCTCCGGCGTTGCTCCTCCGGGGCGCTGGCGGCCACCTTCTCAAGGCTCTCGAATTTCTGGCGCGCGACGGCGGCGTCCTTGTTGAAGAGCGCCTCCGTCCCGAGGGCGATGTGGCGGTTTCGCAGGTCGGCGGGAATCTGGTCGGCGAAGTCCCCCAGCTCCTGCACCTTCTCGAAGAGGGACGCGGCCACGTCGATGCGCTTCTCCTTCAGAGCCGCCACGGCCCGACGGAACTTAACAAGCCCGAGCAGCTTCCGCGTGTGATGTGTGCGGAGCTGGCGGTTGCGCTCCATCTTTTCGAGCACCGGCTCCGCCTCGTCATAACGCTCCTGGGCCACGCGGATGTGGGCCAGAAGATAGGCCGCGTTGGCGTCGCTCGCGTCTTCACGGTAGAGCGCGTCGAGCCAGCGCTCTGCCTCCGCAGGGTTGTTCAGTTGGTGGTAGGCGAAGGCGATGAAGTACCTCGCCTCGCGGCGTACGCCTTCCGGCAGCTTACCCTCCATCCTCGTCAACAGCGGGAGCGCCTCTTCGTACCTTTTATCGTTCAATAACCTGAGCGCCTCCGAGTAGGGCTCCAACTCTTTGCGGGGCAGAAGAACCTTGAAGTAGAACCACGCGCCGAGGCCGATCAACAGTGCCGGAAGGAGGGCCGCGAGCGCGTACGTCAGCACGGACGACTGGTCGGAAGCCGCCGACGGACTCACAGAAGTTTCAGCAGGTTGGGGCTTCCCGGTCTCTGGGTTCACTGTGACGGGTGTGCCTGTGGCGCCGGGGGCGGCGGTTACGTTAAGCGTGGCCCTTACGCGCCGACCTCCCGAATCGATTTCGACGTTGTAGTTACCGGGAGGCAGCGGCGTGGCCCCGGGGCGCAGCGATATGCTCGCCTCCTGCCCGCCACCTGACTGGGCCGCGGTGCCGGTGGCGAGCGCCGCCGCGAAGGCTAAGGCTGTAACAGCATGTCGAATTTTTCTAGCCATAGTTGCGACTCCGATGGGCGAATGAACTCGGCTAAAGTCATTCGCTCAATGCGGCGGCGAGCCTCCTGAAGTAGTTGCGCGACCGCCTCCTGCTCGCCGAGGTCTTTCAAGCAATCGCCGTACAGAAAGAGCGCCGTGAGGTCGGAGGGCTCAAGCTCTGCCGCCTCGTATAGTTGCTGCGCCGCGCTCGTCAGGTCTCCGCGGCGGCGATAAATCGTGGCCGCCCTCATGAGGTGCTCGTTACGCTCGTGCGGTTCGTAGCCGGAGGCTTTGAGCCACGCCAAGTCTTTCAGCAAGGCGTCCCCGTGCGGGTCGGCCTCGTCCTCCTTCAGCGGGGGCAGGCTCTCGTAGAGCAGCCAACACAGGTCGCAACGCTGTACACACAAGCCGAGGCGAAATTGGAAGTCTTCAATCGCCCCGCTGCCCGCTAGGTCGATCAGCCCGATGGCCCGGCTCAGATGCTGCACGGCCGCCGCGAAGTCTTCAATCTTCTTACATATCTCGACCGCCAGCAGAAGGTTCTGCAAATCTTCGCCGAACTTCTCACGCCCCCACGCGAGCACCCTCAAGGCTTCGCCCGAATTCCCGCGCTGAAGCAGCTCCGTGGCAAGGGCGATGGGGTCGGTGGCCTTGAGTGCGTGCTCGCAGGCTTCGAGGAGTTCCGACGGCCCGACTGGGCGCGCCTCCGGCGCGGCCTGAAGGTAGTGGCGAACGACGAGCAGCAGACGCTCCATCGCCCCGAGGGGGTGTAAGAACGGCTCGACCGCCGAGTGTTGAAGGACGCCGGCCGGCTTCGACTCCAGCCCCGTACGCGTGCCGCAAGCCTGCTCCTCAAGAAGCTCCTCCATCGTTACGCCGGGACGAGGCTCGGTGACCCCGAGGGCGCGCAGCGCCAAACTCCCCAGGGCGTAGCTGTCCTGTACTCTCGTGTCGCCCTCGACATCGCGGACGATCTCGGGCGCCAGAGACGAGAGCACGGGCTCGCCGATGTTCAGCAGGTCGTAGGGCGAGGAGTATTCGAAAGGCGGGCAGGGCAGCAGCCAAGGGAACCACACGTTCGCGTCCTTAACCATAATGACGCTGCAAACGTTGAGGCCGAGCGGGCGAATCGTCCCCCTGCTCCATTGCGCGAAGGCTTCACATAGCTGTTGGAGCGACCGTAGACGGTCTCGCCAGTGCTTCAACTCGAAGTGCGACCCAAGCGTCATCCAGCGCCCGTCCGCCACGTACTCGACGTAGAACTGGCGGCCGGCGAAGCCGTCGCTCGCGATGGGGAGGGTTCTCGGTTGCGGGCTGGCGCGCAGACTACTGAGCGCATTCCTGAAGCGGAAGGTGCAGAACCGAGAATCTATCAGCCGGACGATCCGGTCGCCGGGGCGCTGCCGCGTCCCGCGCCAGATCGTCCCGCGCTCCGTCGCGCCGAGGACGTGATCGAGCCTGATCCCGTTAACCGCGTTCGTGCTCATTTGCAGTCTATGTAGGTGTCCTCAAGCTCGTCGCCCAGGTCTTGGACTTCCGACTCGGGCTGGTGATTCTCGACCGCGTTGACGAAGGCGGTGTAGGCCGCGAGCAACTTGTCCCTGTCGGGAGACTGGGGCATCTGGCTGACCAACTTGTAAGACCTCCGCGCGATGGACTTGAACTGCTCCGGTATGTCGGCCGGCGGGGTCGGGATGCCCGCAGGGGCCGGGGGCGCTCCGGTGGGCGTCGCAGCCGCGGGTGCGCTCGGGGCCGTCGGCGCAGCGGTCGATGCACCCGCCGTCGTAGGTTTCGGCAGCGGCGGACGCGGCAATCCGCCCCCGCCAGGAGGCTTGGGCAACGCCTCCGTCGGCGCCTGCGCGGCCACGCCGTCATCGCCCGGCGACGTGCCCCCGGCCATCTCCTCAGCCAGTTGCGCCGCCTTCTCATCCATCAGCGGTTTCGAGGTACGCACGTTGCACTCGAACTTGGTCGTCCACTCTTTATTCAGCGACAACTCTTTGACCGACACGCTCAGCAGTCCGTCCAAGTTTAGCGTAAAGGTCACACCGAACCTGTAGGAGCCGGCCGGCTTGGACGGGTCTAGCTCGGTGATCATCAGGCGGCCGATCAGGGTGTTGTTGAAGGAGACGGGGTCTTCGCCCTGGAAGATCAGCACCGGTAGTTCCGTATACTGCCCGCCGTTGGTGTAGTCGTTGCGCGTCACCTCGGCCGGAAGCCTCGACTCTTTAGGGATGATCACGCTGAAGTCGCTCTGGTTCGTGTTGACCCCGAGGGAGTGGCTGGTCACGTCCTGTAAGACCAGGCCGGGGGCCTGCGCCGCCGCGCCCCCGTCGCTGGAAGTGTCGATCACTATCTCCTTCCCCTCGTAACCCTCCGATGGGTTGTATTCGCGGGCCACGATGGCGGCACCCCGCGAGACGACCTCGTCCGGGTTGAAGTCGCAACGGACATCCTTCTCTTCCATCCCCAGGTGCTCGGCCAGCATCGTGCGTATGCGCGGGATGCGCGTCGAGCCGCCCACCAGCAGCACCTGCTCGATCTCATCCCTCTGAATACCGTTGGCCTCGTACGCCGACTGAATCGCGATGTCGAGACACTCAAGGGAGTTCGCCAGTAGGTCACTGATGATGGACTCGAAGGTGGCGCGGGTGATGGGGATGTTGACGCTGAGCTGCGGGGTTAGGAAGGGCAGGTTGAGCACCGCCATGTTGGCGGCCGACAGCTCGCGCTTGCGCATCTCGGCTTCCCGCTTGATGCGCGACCAGATGAGCGGGTCTTTGCTGAGGTCAACGCCGTGCTTCTCTTTAATCTGTTGCAGGGCGTAGCCCGTGATGCGGTCGTCGAAGTCGCCGCCGCCCAGGCGCGGGTTGCCGCCCGTCCCGACGACGCTGACGTTACCTTCGCTCACCTGTATGATCGAAACGTCGAACGTCCCGCCGCCGAGGTCATACACGGCGTAGATGTGGTTGCCGCCGTCCTGCGCCTTGTCGGCGCCGAAGCAGACGGCCGCTGCGGTCGGCTCGTTCAGCAGGCGCTTCAGGTTGAGCCGGGCCATCGCCGCCGCGTCGGCGGTCGCACCCTTCTGCGGGTCTTTAAAGTAGGCCGGGACTGTAATCACCGCGTCGTGGATAGGCTCGCCGATGTAGTTCTCGGCCATGCGCTTGAGTTCCATCAGGACGAAGGCCGAGACCTCCTGCGGCAGGTAGTCGCGGTCGCGGAAGCGTATCTTCCGCGGCACGCCGGGGTCTCCCGTCTGCGGGTCGGGCGGGCGCTCGTACTCGCCCATCTCGCGCTTGACCTCGATGATGGTGTTGCCGGGGTCCATCATTAGGTTGTTCTGCGCAGGCGCGCCGACGATCACCTTGTTCTCCGGGTCGAGCCCGACGACCGAGGGAACCGTGTTGGAGCCGATGGGGCTCGGGATGACCACGACCTCCCCCCGGCCGTCGTTCTTCGAGGTGTCCCACACCGAGACTGCCGAGTAGGTGGTGCCGAGGTCGATGCCGATCACTTTATGGAACGCCATAATCTCCTCCTGATACGGGACGCGTAGCGCCGAACCGCGCGGCCGGTCAAGCCTCCGCCTGAACTTCGACGTGAGCTGGCGAGAGAATCTTTCCGCCGAGCGTGTACCCGTCCTCGACCACGCGCACGACGGTGCGCGGCGGCGCGCTCGGGAAGGGCGACTCGCTGGGCGCGAGTAGTCGTACGCAGCGGTGGTAGTGAGGGTCGAAGACCGCCTCGCCGGGCGCAACCGAAATCTTCTCCGCGCCCATGCGGCTGAGCACGCTCTGTAGCGTGATAATGAGGCTGGCGACGTGCCCGCGCATCGCGGCGGCGTCTGTGAAGTCGCCACGGTCGAGCATCGCCTCCATCGCGGCCAGCGGCGGGATGAGCTCGCCGCACAGGTCTTTCAGCGCGCGGTAGGAGAGCGAGCCGAGAAATTCTTCCCGCAGCGTCTCCATCTCGCGGAGCAGCCCGGCGCGCAGAGACTCCTGCATTTCGAGGACGCGGTTGAGCGAGCCGACCATCACCGTGTTATCGTTGGCGATCTCCTCTAACAGGCTGGACATCTTTTCCAACTGCTGTTCGGGTGCGTGTTCCGTCATGGCTTCTCCTCACCACAGAAGGTTGTCGAGTAGCCCGACCGGGCTCTCGTCGCCGGCGAAATCTTCGCGCTCTACGTCCGAGAGGGGCGAGAGCCGCACCCCCTTCGCCGACAGAAAATCTTTGACGATGCGGTGCATGACGTGCATGCGGTCTACCTTGTCCACGAACATCGGGGCGGCGGCGACCTGCACCGTGAAGAAGCGCAGGTGGGCATGGGCGCGGTCATACTCCTTGCGCTTCTCCGGCCGTTTGAGCGTCTCCCCGACTTCGGAGTTGATGTACTTCAGCCGGCCGGTAATCTTCTCCCGTTCCTCGTCAGACGCCGCGACGCGCAGCTTCTCGGCCAGCTCTTTCCCGACCCGGTCGCATGCGATGCGAATCTCCGCGATGCTGGCGTTGGGCGAGATGCCGAGCGCCGAGTAGTATGACTGCGCCCCCAAGTCGATCATGAACATCGGCTGACCCTACCCCCTCTGAAGTTGTTCGAGTCGCTGCTCCACCACGGTGAGCTGCCTGAGCAGCTTCTCGGCCTGCCCCTTCGCCTCTTGCAGACTGGCCCCGGCGGCCATCTCGGCGGCCCGCCGCGCGTCGCGGATGGCGCCCGCGATCACCTCCAGACCTTTCCGCACAGATTCGGCCGAGGCGTCCTGCTTGACCGCTTCAACGATCTCTTTAGCCCTCTGCGAAGCGCCGTCTAACAGCTTCTTGACCTCTTCCGTAACGAAGGCGGTCTTCTCTGCGCTGTCGGCCTTGCCCAGCAGTTCGAGGAACTCGTTCCGCTGCGTATCGGTCAGGGCGACTTCGAGCCCCCGCTTCAGCAGGCGCGTCGCCTCGGCGACGTGTCGCACGCCGCCGAGTTGCAGGTGCAGCCGACAGAGGTAGAGGCGAAAGCCGCCGGCTCGCGCGAAACGCTCAAGCACCGCGTCACCTTCGCGGAGGACGGCGTCGGCGTCGGCCTCCGTCATGGCACCGCTACCGTTCAGGATGTTTCGGATGCGTTGCGGCAACTCCGCCTGTGCCGCCCTGTCGGCCAGGTTAAGGAGCACGGCCTCGAAGGATTCGGCCCGCTCCTCATCTTCGACCTGCGCGACCAGAGGCAGCGCGTCGATGGCCGAAGTGTAGGCGGCCTGATTCTTTTTACTCGACAGCAGGATTTTACAGCGCGCCGGGCGCAGTTCGACGCGGTGGGGAAGTATGCCTATGTACTCGTCGAGCGCCGAAAGCATCTGCGCTGCCTCGCGCTCCGACTGCGGCTCCTTTTGCGGGGAGTGAACCGTCCCCAGAAACCTGTCCTCGAAATACCTGGTCAGGTCGAGGTCGTAGGGAATCCAGCCGCGCGCCGCGCAACTGGGCTGAAGAATCTTCCACGGCAGCGCAAACAGCCGCAGGCCGACCGCCGGCGCGACCGCGACTCTCTGCGTCTCCGGCCCCGAGGCGAGCGCCGCGAGTACATCCTGTCCCAGCAGGAAGCCGCGCTTGAGAGTCTCCTGCGTTAGCGTGTCGGCCTCGGCCTTCTCCTCTTCGTAATAAGGGTCGCGCGCGCGTGCCACGAGGTCATTCGCCCGCTCGGCGGCACCTTTAATGAGCCCGTCCGCCAACTCGCAGAAGATCTTAATACCGCCCCAATGCTGTGAGCGCAGCGACAGGTCGATGTGACGCAGGAGGCTGTCGCGCGCCTCGGTGACCGTCTCGGCGGTAGCGTCGCGCGGGATGCCCAGCAGGTGGACAGGCGAGCGGAAGCGCAGGCGCGAGTTCAGGTAGTACATGTCCCACTCGCGCAGCCACGTGGAGAAGGCGTCCCGGTCGGCGAGCCACGCCTCTATATTTTCCCTCTTCTGTTGGTCGGGGTCGGTCGCTTTACTAAAGCCTTGGTAACGCCGCTCGCTCTGTTGCACGAAGGAGAGGTGCATCACGCGCCGCTCTTCGAGCAACACCTGCACGTCGCCCGCGGCGGCAGCGTACAGGTAACGCAACTCGAAGGAGCGCTCCCACGCCGAATTGTAATCGTCGAGCGAGCGCGTGCGGGCGGCGGCCAGCGCGAGGTTATGCGCGACGGCGATCCGGTTGGGGTCGAGCGGGATAGTCTCGCGCCAGAGGAGTTTAGCCTGCTCGAATCGTTCGTCGCTCCACGCGCGCCGCGCGTACCCTTCGAGGAGGGCTATCCGCAATTCACGAAAGCAGTCGTGCTGCCGCAGGCGCTCCGGGTAAGCGTCGAGGAGCCTGAGCGACTCGTCGAGGGCGAGGGAGTGTTGGGGGCCGTACTTGGCGTAGTGCAGGTAGCAGATGAGTTCGGCGGGCAGGGCGTCCGCCTGTAACGCCTCGGTGGCCTGAGCCACGAACGCCTCGGGTGCCTCGACGGCGGCCAGCGTGGCCGTCGCCGCGACGAGGCGGACGGCCGCGTGCTCCGCGTGACGTTTGGCCGCGCCCCCTTCCAGCAGCCGCGATACCTCTTTAGCCGTCTCCCTCAGTGACTCGCCACACAGCAACAGGAAGAGACACGCCACCGCGTATTCCGCGACGCCCTGATCGTCCTTCAGAACATTAGCACCCGACTCCAACTGCTTGTCGATCTGTTTGCGGATGAACTTCTGGCGAGACAAAAGCTCGACCAGCGACAGCCGCCAGACGCCCTGCCAGCGGCACGAAGTCGTGTTCGACGACGCGCCGGTGCTGCCCTGTCCCTGCTGGGTGTTGGGCCGCGTCACGGGCTGACGCTTTTTGCCCGCGGCGGCTGAGCGTTGCGCCCGAATTGACTCGTCTACTTCGGCAAGGTGTTCCGGGAGTTTGGCCTCGTCACCCCGCATCAGCGTTTCCAGTATGGCGCGGCCGAGCGTCTTTTCGTTCTCTTCGAGTTCGAGCAACGCAATTGCCATGTGAACATACGCCCGGTGGCTCGTGGGCGCATGCCTGAGCGCCTCGCGGTACCCCTGTATCGCCCCCTGGTAATCGCCTGCGCGGTGCAGCAGCCGCCCCAAGTGGAAAAAGAGCTTGGGGTGGAATGGGTCGTATTCGATTGCTTTCTGGATGTAGGTGAGTGAATCGGGCAGTTCCGTTCCCGGGAGAATTGCCAGGCGAAAATATGCTTCGGAGATTGCAACCCGGCGGTTGGCCAGGGAGTGTCCATCCCCGCCGGCGGGGCCACGCGGCTTCGCGCCTTCAAGCAATCGTATAGCCTCGAACAGTTGGGCGCGCTTATACGGCGCCTGGCTGGAGCGTGAGGCAGTGCTATCCGTGTGTGAGGCCGGCGTCATCGTGGGTCCTCATATACCTCGATTTTGTCAGGGAAGATGACGGCGACGAACCGTCCGTCGGGCGAGAGGTGTGCGGCCGTCGCCTCCGTCCATACTCTGTGCGGCGACCCGTCGCGCCAGTAGGCGCAACCTTGATGCGGTAGGGCGACGGTCAGGCGCTTGGGCACGTAACAGTAAGAGAGGAGGGTGTGCCCCGGCGGAAGGCTGAAGTAAGGGGACAGGATGCCCTCCTGACTAATTTCCCAGGACTCCCCGCGACGGGCTAGGAGCAGACAACGATCAGGGGACGACGAGGGGAGCAGGCTGGCCCTGTCAGTCGAAGGCAGCCGCTCGGGCGGCCCAACCTGTCCGTCCAAGCCGACCCCGTACAGGGAGTCGCCGGCCAGAACCATCAAGCGCCGCCCGGCGAAGGCCATGCCGGAGATGATACTGAAAGGTGGAATCGTGAAGACCCGCCGCCTCTCTCTGTAGAGCGCAATGCCGCCCCTCAAGTCGGCGACGGCGAACCAGTCGCCGTCCGGCATCGCCGCGATCCTGAGAACGCCGTTCGACACTTTAGGCGGAAGTTTGACCGCCCCGTCCTCGGAGGTAATGCTCATCAGCGAATGTTTCCACGTCCCGGCGATCCAACGCCCGGCGCAGAACTGCATATCGCCGACCGCCCCCGAAAGGTCGGCCGCCGCCGCCAGCATGCCTTCGGCGAAACAGCGAACGTGCCCCTCCCAACTGCCAACGCATAACTGGTTGTGAGGCCCCAGAGCAACGCGCCGCAGGTGTAGCGGGAACGAGTCGCGCCAGAGCACCTCGGAACGTTCCCTGACCGCGAGCGTGCCCGCAGGCTTCTCCCAAACCAGCACACGGTTATCGGCGAGCGGCCACGCGCTCTGACTTTCGACGCCGACCTCGAACTGCAAAAAGAAGTCGGTGGGGGGAGCAGGCGCGGGCGGCAGCGGTTCAGTCCAGGCCGCCGCCGCATGCTCCGGCGGCTCGGGGGACTCTGCCGTTTGGGACACCTCCGCGGCACTTGCCACCGGCGACTCAACGACCCCTGCTTCCTCCCAAATCTTCTCGACCTCGGATGCGTCGTATGCGAAGTAGTTCGTGAACGTCCAGCGCCCGAGAACCTTCAGGGCTTCCAAGCCGGGCTTGAGTGACTCGTGCGTGATGCTGATGTTTTCCGCCTGATCGTTGATGACAATGTGTCCGTACCTCTGCACGGTCTGCAACTGAATGTCAATGTCCGGCGGCAACTTCTTCAGAGAGTGCAGTTTATCGACCAGCGCGTCGAGCATCAGGTCGGACGGCGGCTGGCCCGTTTCGCGCCTGAACAGGAACATCCCCAACGCCTTGGCCGCGCAGTGAATCAGAAACAGGGCGACGGAAGGGTCGTTGAGGTGCTGGAACGGTGCTCTGCACGCACGCCGCAAAGCTTCCAGAGCAAGCTCATTAGAGGCAGGCCCCGCCGTCCCCCCTCTCACGCGTCGGATGTTGCGCGTGAGCGAGTCGTATTCGGCCTCATACTTTGCAGGGTCGGTCAGGTCGTTGCGCACGAGATGCGCGATCTCACGTGGCACCTCGCTCCGCAGCGGGCCGACGACCACGGGGATCGTGCGGTGACCCCTGTTGCTGGGGTCGAGGTACTGTGTGATGTCCAACTCGTAGCGTGGGTAGTCGCGCGTGACGTAAGCCTCGCTGAGGCAGACGATGACGTGTGCGGAATTCTGAAGCCCTTCGGCCAGCGCCTTGAGGACGACGTTGCCGCCGGCCATCTGCTCCCGGTCGAACCAGACGCGGAAGCCATCGCGTTTCAGCCTCTCCCTTAGCTGCTCGACCGGCACGTGATCCGCCCTGGCGTAACTGAGGAAGATGTCATACTTGTACTGCTGAAGTGGGTTTGCTTGAGGAGTGAATGCGGCGGCCTGCGAGTTGGCATCCGAGTTTGATTCACCCACCAGAGGCGCGCCGTCGTCCGGACAAACTTCCAGCGCGTCATCGGAATAGTGCCTCTGACACTCCGGGCAGCTTTTCATCTCTGAGCCTGTAAAAGTCTACGCAATTCAAAATCCCGAAAATGAAGGAGTGGTCGGGCTTACGGGCTGGTTTATTTAATACAGTGTGCGGCGCAGAAGGTGACGTCAACAGGTGACCCATCGTAAGGCTGTAACCGCCGACCCCGATTATCAAACTGCATGGTTCGCTTCCAAAACATCAGAGAAGTTATGAATGATACTTCCAAGCGCTGAAGAATTACAAGATTAGGAGCAGAAATTTAGTTCATAACTACTACCTAGCTGGAGGCTGCTTGCGTGCTGGGACGTGGTGCGGAAGTACGGTGTTGACCTACCGCAAATGCTCCTCCGCAAGATGACGAAAAGATGGGGCAGTTGCGGCGGCAGCGGGTTCATATATTTGAACCCGGACCTCGCCAGGATTCCGACGCGCTGCATCGACTACGTCATCACTCACGAGCTTTGTCACCAAACCACGGCGAAGGCTTCCGGCGTTTACTGCGCAGGGTAATGCCTGACTGGGAATGCTGGAAAGAAAAGTTAGAAAGATTCGGCGGAAGTTAAACCGCCAAATTACCAGCCAGTTGGCCGTCTGACAATTTTTGCCAATATGCTAAATTTTGATTGACATTGTCAGACGGCGAGATGTAGTATCCCGGCGAGGTCGGAGGTAGCTCTGAATGCCTGACGGAGACCGTTTTGAGAAAACCTTATGTGGCAAAGGGTGGTGGAAGGCTTACCGTTTAGCGTGCGGCAACGAGCCTTTTGACCCGCTCGGCGACATCCTGATGAAGGCGGCGGCGGCCGCCTTGCGCGGTCCCCTCGCGTGCGTCTCACTGGCCAAAGTCCGTGACGCCATCTACGAGGCGCTCCAGGAGAAGGCCCGGGCGAGGGGGTTAAATTTCGGCGACCGCCCGCTCGGCGACCCCTACCGCCTGCTGTCGGACGGCCTCGCGGAGATTGTTGCCGCGGACGCGGGCGCGGTGGCGACGCAATTGGCGGCCAAGGCAGCCCAGAGCGTCTACCTCGAATTTCACCTGCAACGTTCACCCGTCTCCTCCGAGCAGATCGAGGCCCGGCTGGCCGAGCTGTTCGTCGAAAGAGTGATCCGCCATCAGTGGCTCGCGCGCGTGCGCGAAGGCATCGTGGTCAAGAACGGCCGCGGCGTCGAGGATCAGATGTCCTGGGAGGAGCGCCTGTTCATCCACCTCGCGGAGCCCTCCAGGGAGATGCTGAAAGAGGTCTTCCGCTCGGAGGGGGCGGTCAAAGTGCGCGCGCCGCGGCGTAGGACGGCGCAGCGGAAGATGACCATCGAGGAACTCCACCAGGGGCTCACGGTGTTGGAGGGGTGACATGCTTGAACTTCTGCCGCCGGTCGATCCCGCCGAGTACCACGTCGATTTCACTACCCTGCGCGTCCAGCGGCGCAGGTCAGGGACGGCGCAAGGCGCGGGCGGGGAGTCGAATTTCGCCACCGGTTTCTACATCAACGACGAGGTGATCGGCAGCCCGTTCTGCCAGAACCTGTCTCCGCTCCTGGCCGACTGGGTCGACGTCGCCCTGTACTCCTACTTGGCCGACCGGCTGTCGCCGCGGCGCGACCCGAAGAACCCCCGGAGGATGTACCAGTGGGCGCGCCGGATGAATCTCAGGATCCCCGTCCGCCTGCCCGACGTGTGGCGGGAGCCGCGCGTGGCCGCGGCCGTCGTCGACGTGCTACGACACTTCACGGATGACGAGTGGCATCTGGAGTTCGTCGCGCGACGCGGCGGGCCCCGCCCTTCGGAGAGCCAAGCTTACCTCTTCTCCGCCCCCCCGACGGGGCCCGTGAGGGTGGCGCTTTACAGCGGCGGGCTGGACTCCTTCGCGGGGGCGGCGCGCCAGTGCGCTGAGCTGTCCGACCACTCCTTCGTCTTCGTCTCCGGCGCGACCAACTCGCGCCAGAGGTCGGCCCAGAGGGAGCAGGTCCGGGCCCTCGCGAGGCAGTTCGGGTGCGAGGCGGTCCACGTGACCGTGCCCTTCGGCATCAACTGGCGCGGACAGTCGCACCGGGGCGTCGAGGAGGTCTCTCAGCGCACGCGCGGCTTCCTGTTCTCGACCCTCGGGGCGGTGACGGCCATCGCCGCCGGCGCTTCCGAATTGTACGTCTACGAGAACGGGGTGGGCGCGATCAACCTCCCGTACGACGCGACGCAGCTCGGCACCTTCAACGCGCGGGCCGTGCATCCGCTCTCGCTGCTGCGGATGTCAGAGTTCGCCGGGCTGCTGACCGGCGGCCCCTTCGCGTTCCGCAACCCGTTCCTCTTCCAGACTAAGGGGGAGATGTGTCGCCACCCCGCGGTCCGCGCGCTGGCGAGCTGTATACCCATCACCTTCTCGTGCGACGGGTTCCCCGTGCAGGCCAAGGGTAAGCCGCAGTGCGGCTCCTGCACCTCCTGCCTGCTGCGCCGGCTCTCGCTCCAGGCCGCGGGGCTCTCCGCCTACGACCCGGCCGATCAGTACATCTGCGACCTGTTGAGCCCCGACACTAAGGTCAGCGAGAGGCAGTTACAGAGCCTGCGGGCTATGGAGTGGCAGTACCATAAGATCAGCCACCGGCTCTCAGCGAAGGCGCGTTGGCAGAGCCTCGTCACTGAGTTCTCCGAGCTTCAGGCCCTCGCCTCCGAGTTCGTCGAGCGCGGCGTCGCCGGCGAGGCCGAGGTCGAGCGCTCCGTCCTGCGGCTCTACACCAGATACGCGGCCGAGTGGGAGAAGTTTTCGGCGCGCGAGCGCCTCGGGATCCGGGCCAGGGCCGCCTAAAAAGCTCTCTGACTCCTCCAGGGAGAAGTAGCCGTGGAAAAGCACATACTTGATCAGCTCGACCCGAAGGTCTTGGGCGCGCGCTTGCAGGAGGCGCGCAAGGCCCGGGGCCTTACTCAGCAGGCAGTGGCCGACGAGATGGGGATGGCCCGCACCACCCTGGTCGCCATTGAGAAGGGTGAGCGGCGCGTCTTACCTCAGGAGTTGACCCAGCTCGCGGCACTCTACGGCCGTCCCGTGACCGAGTTCGTCAGCCGCCAGGTCGTAACCGCTGGCTTCGTCCCCCAGTTCCGCTACGAGTGGCGTGAGGATTTCACGCGCGACGCCGAACTGGAGAGCGCCGCGGCCGAGTTACAGCGCCTAGCCGAGGATTATGCGGAACTGGAGCGGCTGTGCGAGCTGCCACCTACTAAGACCTACCCGCTGGTCTACGAGACCTCGCGCTCGGCACCGGAACAGGACGCCGAGGAGATCGCCGCCGCAGAAAGGAACCGCCTTGGGATCGGGGACGGCCCGATCTCGAACTTGCGGGACAGGCTGGAGACGGACGTCGGGCTGCGCGTCTTCTACTTCGCGATGTCGCCGAAAGTCTCCGGTCTCTTCGCCTACAACGACGTGCTCGGCGGCTGCGTCGGCATTAACGGCAACCACCCACGCGACAGGCGCAACTGGTCGCTCGCGCATGAGTACGGCCATTTCCTGACGAACCGCTATCGCGCAGAGATCACCTTCCTCAACGAGAAGAAGCGGCACTCGGCGTCGGAGCGCTTCGCCGACGCCTTCGCCGAGAACTTCATGATGCCGGCGAGCGGTCTCAACCGCCGCTTCACCGAAATGCACCGTTCCAGCCCGAGCGGGCAGATCACGCTCGCTCAAATCTGCACCCTCGCGGATCTGTATCAGGTGTCGGTACAGGCGCTCGTCATCCGCCTGGAGAAGCTGCGGCGGCTGCCGACGGGGACCTGGGACAGGCTCGAAGCGGAAGGCTTCAAGCCGCGAAAGGCGCAGCAGCTACTCGGCATAGACGCCAACCCGGCGGAGAAGAACCTGCTGCCGCGGCGCTACCTCAACTTGGCCGTGATGGCCTACGACAAGGAGCTGCTCAGCGAGGGACAGCTCGCCAGGTTCCTGCGCGCCGACCGGGTTTCAGCCCGCATCCTCGTGGAGGAGGTCAGCCGCCGCTTTAACGCGGAGGCGCCCGACGAGGAAGGGTACAACAGCTTCGAGCTAGATCTCGCGCTGCCGCTCTCCGGGAGGTAGGGTTACCGGGTGACGTCCTCACGGGTGCAAATCCTCGACGCCTGCGTCATCATCAACCTCCTCGCCGGCGGCGAGATCGAAGGAGTCCTCGGCGCGGCCGCGCGACAGTCGCTGATCTGCTCGGCCGTGGAGAGGGAGAGCATTTACCTGCGCACCGACGACCCGCACGCGCCCCTCGAACTCATCCGGCTTAACCCCCTCATCGATTCGGGACTGCTCACGATCTGTCACGTCGAAGGCGACGAGGAGGCGCAGCTCTACGTCGACTACGCGAGCAGGCTCGACGACGGCGAGGCCATGTCCGTGGCCATCGCCCTCTCACGGGGATACATCTTGGCTACCGACGAGCGTAAAGCGCGCCGGCTGTTCGTAGAAGCGGTCGGCGACCAGCACCGGCTCACCTCGACCCCAGAACTGATGCGCCGCTGGGCGGAGGCGGAGCGGATTCCGGCGCCCAGACTTAAAGAGTCCCTGCTCCGCATCGAGGCCCGTGCCCGGTATCAGCCGCCTACCTCAGATGCCAATTACCAGTGGTGGTTTAAGGCGTCTCGCTAAGGATATTTAATGGGGTGCTTACCAGTTCAAGCGGAGATACTTAAATGAGCCGAAGCCTGACCGACCAAAGTTTGACGGAAGCCTCACGTGAAACCTGGGAGAGGATCCTGCAAAGAGGATTTAAGTACCCGGTACTGACGGCCCGCATTGACTTCTCCGAGGACGAGGTGGAACTCGGGACGAACGACTTTGTTTTCCTGATGATGGAGTTCGCGGAGGAGGCCGGCATCGACTTAAAGGAGTTCGGGAGGCGACTGGTCGGGGACGGCATCCGTGAAGACCGCCTCATTTTTTACCCCGGCGTCGCCTTACGTACGGTCTTTGAGGTCGAAGGGCATTATGTCGAGTTTCCTAACGCGTACGCGCTCCACAAGGTCCCGAAGCAGGCGCTGATCGTTATCGGTGCCGCGCTCATCGGTATGGCGGCGGGGAAAGTCACTGAGATAGACCCGGTCGTGGGCGGCGCTTTGACCGGCGTGGGAGGACTACTGATAAACATTCTCGCTGCCAGATACCTTCAGTTACAGGACGCAGCAAAGCCCGAAGTCACCTGGACTGAGGAGTTCATGCTCAAGGTGCTGGAAAGTCGGGGAGAGCAGTCAGTACGGGAATTGCAGAAGCACACGAAGCTGTACAGGAAGACGATTAAGGAGACCTTGGACGACCTTTATGAGAAGGGCCTCGTAGAAAGGCGCAAGGTAATGCTGGAAGGGAAGAGGGTCAAGACGGAAATGAGGTATGAATTAAGAAGACGTGAATAGTATCTCGGAATACGGTAGTACATGGCCAAATTCCGGAGTTGCGAAGAAAGTCTGGGATGAACCTAAACGATCTATTACTCGGCAAAGGCATCAACCCACAGCACGTTCTTGTGCTCCGGCATCGCCCCAACGAGCCTGAACTAAACAGAGTGCTTCCGTGGCTTGCCGCCGAGAGGCCAGACATCTTCAACGCTTACCAACAGACTCAGGGGGAGAGAGTTGAGCGGGCTATGCAGGCCATGTCTGGCACCGGCTACGTTGCTTCATTCCTCGGGCGAGAACCCGGAAAAGCTCTGTTCGTCGGTCTGTATTCAATCGGAGAGACAAAGCCTCTCAGCCGCGATGAATTCTGGCAAGTGCCGGCCTACGCCGAGTTGAAGAAATTCGGCATGAGAGGATTCGCCGAAGAAAGTAATTCTGGCTCCGTCCTCTGGTTCGATCTTACTCTGACCGATTTCTACGCCCATTGGAAAGGTAGGCTTATCGTGGGCTGGCCAACACCTGAGCGGCAATGGTGGCGGCGAGCGCATCGCAACGAGTTCCCCATCGTCGCCGTCCTCGAAGACAGCGCGCTCGTTACCGCGATGCCGGAATGGGACGAGATAGAATTCACGTGGGAGCAGCTTGGCACCCTCCCGAAGAGTTGGAAGTCCACCCTCTCGCAGTGGCGAGGCGTCTACTACATCTTTGATACTTCCGACGGAAAGGGTTATGTCGGTTCTGCCTACGGCGAAAGTAACCTTTTGGGCAGATGGTTAAATTACGCAGCTCACGGGCATGGAGGGAACAGCTTGCTTCGGCAGCGCAATCCCCGGAATTTCCGTTTCACGATTCTCCAGCGCGTGTCGCCGGACTTGGATGCAAGTGAGGTCGTCCGCTTGGAAGGTTCATGGAAGCGTCGGCTCCATACGCGCGTGCCGCATGGCCTCAATGACAACTAGCCCACTATGAGTGAAGAATACCTAGATGAAGAGCCAAACGAAGAACAGGACGAAGAGCAAGACGCGTCTGACAGTAGGGTTGCGTTCAACGTTGCCATCAGGACCGACCGGGATCATTTCCTCCGGCGTACCTGCCTCTCCTGCGGCCGGGATTTTAAGACTTCGATTGATCCCGCCGACCTCGCATGGGCGCTGATGGCGCATAGCAAACGCATGGGGCTTGAGATAGGCGCCGCCCCGGCTGGGCAGGAGAAAGCTGAGCCGACTCAACTGCTCTGTCCCTATTGCCGGCACAGCGCAGACGCAAGCGAGATGCATACCGAAGAGACAATCAACTATCTCAAGCGGACCGTATACCGGGACTACATGGTGCCCATGATCAACAAACAATTCTCCGACCTGGAAGATTCTATCGGAAGAAACCGCGGCGGAGGGGGTGGCTTTCTATCCGTCTCCGTTAGCTTCAAGCACGAGCCGATACCAATACCGCCGCGGCCCATCCACGGCCCCGAGCCAGCCGACATGAAGATCGTGGAGCTACTCTGCTGCGGAAAGCGGATTAAGATCGCGGACGCGTGGACGGACATAACGGAGTGTATTTACTGTAGGACTCCGGTGACTATCGTATAGGGGCGACTGACATGGCAGCTAATTTCTCAGCCGATGATGTAACCAACCACCTTAGGGTGTTCAAGTCCCGGAGGGACGACCTTCTTCACGAGGACCCGGACACGTTCGATCACCACCTAGAGCGGTTTGTCGAGTTCTGCCGCACGAACTCGCTGGTGCAACGAGTCCTGGCCCCACTGGAAGCTAAATACAGCCCGGACGCGGGCGCTTGGCTTGAGGCTGCCAGCCAGCACTACTCTAAGCTCGCCTTCCCCTCTGATCACGACGAAGAGTTCATCCTGCGCTACCGGATCCTTGAGGAAGCGGCGGCCGAAGAGGACGTCGTCCTAGACTTCGGCGCGGCCCACGGCCAGCACAAACAAAACGACTGGATCAACTACTTCCGCACCATCATCGTGCGCCCTTTCGCGGATGACCTTTCGCACCGCCTCGGCGAGGCCGCCAACTTGGCCACGCCGGAAGCTCGCGCGGTGCAGGCCGTGCCGCTCAGCCGAATCCCGAGCCCGAAAGAGGTGAAGATCTTCCTCAGCCACAAGTCCGTGGACAAGCCCATGGTCTACCGCTACTACCACGCGCTGAAGGAGGTCGGATTCGACCCGTGGCTGGACGAGCCCAGCATGGCCGCCGGCGCCAACTTGGAGCGTGAAGTGCTACGCGGGTTTGAGGAGTCGTGTGCAGCGGTGTTTTTCATCACGGAGAACTTCAAGGATGAAAAATACTTGGCGGCCGAGGTCGACTACGCGGTGATGCAAAAGCGGAAGAAGGATAGGAAGTTCGCCATCATCACCTTGCGGTATACCAACGCCGCGCCGGTGCCCGGCCTCCTGACGCCGTACATCTATAAAGACGTGGCGAATGACTTGGAGGGGTTCCGCGAGTTGGTTAGGGCCCTGCCCATTGAGCTGGGGCCTGTGCGCTGGAAGGTTGAAGTGATTTGAGAATGTGATGAGGTGACGGGGAAACACAGTCGAAACTAATATGGCACTGCTCTTGATGAATAGTTGAAAATCATTAGCTCTAACTTGATTTTCTTATTTGGATCATCAGGATGTTTGAAAACATAGGAGAACGATGTCGGTTTTCTTTCTTCTATGAATTGTAAATAATGAGGATGTTCACTAACTGCTTGATTGGCCTTTCTGATTACCTCAGAAAAGGGTAAGGGGCTCTTACTGAAAACTACAAGGGCGACCTTTTCATCTCTCCAGTTCACATATCGATCAAGTAGCTGATCCAGTGCTTCTTTTAACTTGGCTCTCCCGTTCCAGAGTTTACATTCAGCAATGAACACATTAGCCCCTACCGCATCCTGTATCAGGATGTCAGTTCGCCCCAACTTATTGAAAGTTTCCCCCGTGGCGGAGTGACTCCTGGAGACTGTATTCAAAAAAGGTAGGAAGTGATCTCTTAAACCTTCTTCTTCTAGGCTGCTCGTTACTCTAGGGTACTTCTCTAGGTTGTTGCCATATTGCAGGAGGTAATCCAGGATTCTAAAGTACACCGTATCGCTAAGTAATGGTATCGTTTCATCGACGAATATCGGGTCGTAAGTGCCCGCGCTAAAGTAGCCTTCTAATGCCGCCTCAACGGCCAACATCATCTCCTGTACATCAGAAAACTCATTAGGATATACGGTAAGGTTTTTAGGATTGGACTTGCTTGAACTTTCAGTAATATTCGCTCTTCGCACTGAAGGCAAATGTTTAATCAGTGACTGAATATCTTGAATCTGGGCTATATTGCTCAGGAAGACTTTCAAGTATTCCTTGCCAAATACGTCGTCTATTTTTAATTGATACTTCTTCATCACTAATTCAACTACATATACATCACTATTACTCGGCCGCGAACTCAAGAAGTCCAATGATACACCGACGACAGCTCAGCCACATGACTGGTGGGATAATGAAGACACTGACAGATAGACTCTGACGCGAGGCCGTCTGGCGCTTCACACCGGGAACGGGATATACGGCTTCCGGAAAACCCTGATATTGAACCTAACGACGAAATATATTTGGACGGCAGGCGGGTCTTCAGCATGATGCACCATCACAGGATCGAGCGCTTGAAGGTGTGATGTCGCCCCGAATGCGACGCGGCGAAGTTGTCGCTACAGATTAACAACTGCCTTTTATGCCATGGAAAATAATCGACCGGAAGAAGTGGTCAATGCCTTCCTGAGCTGTAGCGTGCGCCCGAAGGACTGGCCTATCGTTGACGCGATTGTCAATAAAGTCCTCGCGCCGATGGGCTTCCGCTGTTTCACCATCGGCCGAAACGTCTCGCTCGCCGAGCAGACGGACGACGCCGTCCGGCGCCTGCTTGAATCGTGCGAGTGCTTGGTGGGTGTGGCCACAGAAAGACTTGAAGCAACCGACCGCGACTTTCCCGACCAGACGCTGAGGATCGCCACCCCCTACCTGCTTCAGGAGACTTCCATGGCCTTCCAGTCGGGACTCCCCTACCTCATGTTTAAGGCCGAAGGCATCACGCTGCTCGGCGTCACTAACCGCAACCTCTGGCTTGAGATCGAGGGCAGACTCCACAACGGGAGGGTTCGATTCCGTGGCACCCCGGCACTGGTGCACTCCGCCATCCGCGATCTTAAACGGAAGGCATTAGAGCGGAGGGCGCAGATCGGCCGGGAGGGGACTAACAGAAACATCGAGCGCCTGTCCAAGTACTTGGTCGGTGGGTACGGGGTCTACCGTGTGCTCGACTGGCTGGGTAGGCCCGACTGCTTCGGGAATTTCTACTACAAGGACGCCGTCTGTCAGGAGTGTGGTTACAAGGAGAAGTGCAAGGCGAAGAAGGCGGAGTTGCGTAGGGGATAAGTTTCGGTGCATGTGTCTGCCGGCGCGTACGGCGACGCTTAAAAGGGTTATAATTAAGGCTAGGCACCCGTCCCTATTCTCGCAGGCGGACGAAAGAGGGGATCAACACTTTGGCTACCCAAGTACTTACGCCGGAGGCACCAGCCGTGAGGGTCGACGCCCATTCACTCGGCCTGACCGACGAGCAGTTCTTCCGTCTCTGTCAGGACAACCGTGATCTGCGTTTCGAGATGACCGCGCGGGGTGAACTGATTATCATGGCACCAACGGGTTCGGAGACGGGTAGGCGCAACGCGCGCATCAACCAACGGCTGCTGAACTGGTCAGACGTCGACGGCACGGGCGTCGTCTTCGACTCCTCGGCGGGCTTCAGGCTGCCGAACGGCGCACGCGTCTCGCCCGACGCCTCCTGGCTCAGCAGGGAGCGTTACGAGGCGGTGCCGCCGGAGGAGCGAGAGAAGTTCGCGCCCGTTTGCCCTGACTTTGTGATTGAGCTGCGGAGCCCTTCCGACAACTTGCAGGAGCTGCAAGAGAGGATGGCCGAGTACGTCGAGAACGGGGCGCGACTCGGGTGGCTGCTCGACCCGTCGAGCAGGAGGGTATACGTCTACCGCCCCGGCCGCGAGGTAGTAATCTTGGAGGGGCCAGAAACCGTTAGCGGCGACCCCGTCCTGCCGGGCTTCGTTCTAAGTTTGCAGGAGATCTGGTAGTGCCCTGGTGCGGGTGCGAGAACGTCTTATCTGGGGCACGCAGGAGCGCGGTGCTAAACTTTTGTTAAAAGAACCGGACGGCACTCGGTGACGATAGTGTTATACCGTACTTGTGACGTTTATTCATTAACCTTCCTAATCACATTATCAAGCCCTCGCGCATAATTTGCCGCTGTCTCTACGTCATCAGCACTTAAAGCTGCGGCGGTGAGCGCAATCTTAGAATCAATCATTGCTTCAGAGTTACGAGGAGTCAGATTGCTCTCGGCTTGTTTTATGGCGGCCTCGAAAGCGACCACGGCCCTCTTGTAGCCACCTGAAAATAACAATGCTTTTCCATAGTTATACAGAAACACAGGGTCATCAGAATCTAATGGTTTGCCGCCATGTTCGGCGCTCATTCTTTGAACTTCTTCGTAAAACTTGCCCCGATTCATCTCAGCATAGCTCTTAACGTCTCTCGCCGCCTCTCTTGCTATGGTGGTGTCACCCATTCTCAGGGCCGTTGCCACTTTGGTATTTAATAAATCTGCTTTAAGTAAGTCGTACGCCGAAGAGGGTTCTTTAGGCGGTATCTTTAAAGCCCTATCGAAGGCATCTAATGCGCTGATATATCTGCCGGAAAGCAGCAAAGCTCGCCCATACAGATAGAGGAACTCTGGATCAATAGATAATAAAGGTTGTCCTTTCATTTCTGCGGACATCCTTTCTGCTTCTGACGTAGGGGCTAGATCAACGAGCGTCTTCAAGCGTATATATCTTTCCACATCGGTTTCCGCGTCGGAGGTTGAAGACTGCGCCGGCCGAGTTGGACTCGTTGAATTAATAGGGTTTGAAGCGTCTGACTTGAGGTAAGCCATACTCGCTACTATTAGACTTACAATTACCAATGTAATAGCGCTACCAATCGCCCACTTTATGCGGACGCTGTTCCTTCGTGATCGGGCGGAAGTGGGAGTGGTAATTAACGTGTGCTGTTGACCTTCTGTCTTAGTTCGCAGAGCTACACCTGACGGTACGTTGCTCTCAGCGTGTTGATCCTCCGGCCTTCGTCCTTCACCAGGTTTCAGCCCACGCTCCTCTACCAAGTGTTGCGCTTCTTTTTCACTACCGTGCCGCTCTAACTCAACCTTACGCCGTCCCTCTGTATCCTGTTGTATCACAGTGTGCTCTTCGGCACTCTTTAACTCGCGTGACAGCTCGGTGGCATCTGCCTGCCGCATCATCGGCTGCTTTGAAAGTGCCCGTAGGTAAGCAGTTTCGACTTCGCGGGAGACATTTAGATGCTTAGGTAATACGGGCGGCTCTTCATATAAGTGTTTTGCAACCAGGTCGGCAAGGTTGGTTGCAGTGAAGGGTGGTACGCCAACGAGCATTTCATATAGCATCGCGCCGAGGCTGTAGACGTCAGCCCGCGCGTCTAAAATTTCTCCCCGACACTGTTCGGGCGACATGTAATAGGGCGTGCCTATTAAAGCCCCGGTCCGCGTCAACGTATTACCTGCAACCATGTCACGTAGTTTAGCGAGGCCGAAGTCAACTACTTTGGCTGACTCGCGTTCGCGGTCCTCATCTGGCGGTAGGATAATTACGTTGTCGGGCTTCAGGTCGCGGTGGATTATATTCCGCCGGTGTGCAGCGCCGACTCCCGAGCAAACATCCCGTATCAAGGCAACGGCACGCTCAGGACTAAGTGCTCCTTCTCGTCTTATGAGATCACCTAAAGACTCGCCTTCCACCAACTCCATAACGATATAGGCAGGAACATCATCACCATACGATTCGCCAAAATCATGGATTGTGACGACGTTCGGATGGTTTAGTTGTGAGGCGGCGCGCGCCTCGCGACGGAATCGCTCTACTGCGCCAGCTTCCACAACATACTTCTTGTGGAGAACCTTGATGGCAACTTCACCAGCCAGATGAACTCTGCGGGCGCGGTAAACAGCGCCCATCCCGCCTTCTCCCAATTTTGCAAGTAACTCGTACTTAGAATCGAGCACCCGCCCGATTAGTGAATCTACTATTGTCTCGACAGACTCATTAATTGTAGAAGCGTCAAGCAATGGTATAGGCAGACCGCAGTTATCACAAAAGCGTGCGGAGTCCCTTAGATCATGCTGGCATTGAGGACACTTCATACGCATACCTTAGACTTGGGACTGTATAAACTTTAGTGCCACTTTGCGTCCCAGCCGTGTGTCGTCGGTGAGGTATACTTCGCTTATCCCGTCAACGCCGATCCTTCGCACGATGCTAGGTTTGCCCTGACGAGGACGCTCGCTTGCCATCGCATGCTTGACTCCGTCAACCTATCACCTCTTTGATTGTGCTAACCGACATATAATGTTTGCCAGCGTGAAATAACGTCCGCCTTCCGGGGCCAGCCCACATCACTCGCGCCTGCTGAGCGGTCCTGCATAGTCCCCGCGTAAATGGGCTAGCTCGCTCCTGACACATCCTTCCAGTTTGGCCCTTATCCTGTGGACCCGCACTCTAAGCGTGTTCCCACGCAAATCAAGTGTTTTAGCCATGGCCTTTCGGCGAGTTATTTTTGACTCCTTTTGCTCCCGGTAATAATTGATGAGAAGCCTGCGATGTTCTTTGGTGAGTTTGCTAAGGCATCTGTCCAATGCTTCCGCACGGAGTTCAGCTTCCAGTTCATCGCTGTCGGGCCCGGCGGCCAAAGATTTCAGAGCGGCTAGTGGCATGCGTTGGTGTCTTTGCCGGGACTTTGTGGCTTCTAACATTAGATTTTTTGCCACAGCGTAAAAATACATCGTCGGATCGCCCTTATAGCTCCCTATCAGACCATCCACTTTTAAGGTAACTCGGTTGATAGTTTCGTCCGCTAAATCTTCGGCGTCGTTAAGACCGCGCCAAGCGAATATCTTTATCAAGGAGTGGCGTATAGACTCATACTTCTCTCCGGCCCGCCCGCGATCCTCGTCGAGCCAAGCCAGTAATGTGTTGAAACGCTCAGCAGTTATTTCGCGACTTCTTGCCACTGTCAGACAAATAGTGCCTAGACGGTGGGGCGGCTTTTGGCAGCTCCACCGTCTAGTCTAAGCGGACGGGGACGTCCGTAGTGGCATCCCCACCCGAATGATTAACTCACTGTTTGCCTATTTTCGCGTCAAGAAGCGCCCGCAGGCGGTGAGCGGACTGTAACAAAAGAGCTGCGACGAGAAAGGCTTCACGAATAAGACCTTCCTCACTCGTCTCCTCGTCACTTATCGCCCGAAGTTGTTGTGTGGTTGTTGTGTGCCGCAGCCGAACGACTGCTTGGCATTCGGCGCAGCGGAGAGCGTCGGCGGGGTTGTCGTGGCCACAGTTGTGGCAAGGAATGGAGATGGCGTACATCGACCTGCCTCCCGTTAGGGCGGATCGACGACCACTCCCCGAATCATAGACCAGGGCGGTCGTTGATCCGGCAAAACAAAAGACTTCGCCACGATGGCGAAGCAGAACGACTAAGGCGCGCAGCAAAGCTTCCCAGACTTTATGCGCGGGGCGAGTGTACGCTCATCTTGTGGGCGCTACAAGAGAATTATTTTCCGGTCGGCCAGCCTGTGCATTACAAAAATTTCTCCCTACACAATCTGGAGACCTAGACTAAATGGAAGCAAAGTATTGATTGTATTGACTATAATAGTTTGAGATGTAACGTTTTCCCTTCTAAGACCATAGTCGGTTGAGGGCAATGATTCAGCGGGCGTCCGCTACCCGAAAGTGCGGTACCCATTGAGTCTCTTGCCTGCAAACAAAGGCTTCGCCTTAAAAAGCGAGGCAGAACGACTGAGGCGCGCCACGTTTCCCAGACTTAGGCGCGCCTCATAATTTTTATGCGCGAGCGTAACTGCGCGGCTGTTTAAGCGACTGATCCTGCTATGGAGCCCCTCACTCTCTCCGCTCCCGGCCAAGCACCGCCGGACCTCAGGGGTGATGTTAACGAAGGCGCGGCTTACGGTAGCTCTTCATGCCTTAGATTATCTCCGCACGGGGCGGGAGGGTAAAGGTATGTTATTACGCGCGGAGCTTAGGAATGACCGGAGGGGGCCTGTAGGTGGCAGTGGCTTGGTATCTCCCGCAACCCTATCTTCCTCGGAGTGATGCTCACGCTGCTGAGGCTGTTCCTCGGGACTCGAACGTCGTCACACTGCTCGTCCTTGGCGTCGTGTTCATCCAGACCCAAGTGAGGCTAGAAGAGCAATTCCGGGAGTGGGGCAGTATCTGACAGACACGCCGTGCGGACTTCTCGAACTGCAAAAGTAAAGCGAGGTTGTTCGAGCGCCTGCTTGTTACTACTTTATTCCTGCTGATTCATTCCGTCGGCCAGACGCAACACGGCTCGCGCGACCTCCTCAGCTTCTTGCGCGGCGTCATCAATCTGCCCCTGCAAGAACGATAGGCTCAAGTGCTCCTGTGCTTCAATGCAGTAGATGCCGACCGAGACATTTCGCGGCACGCACCCCAGTTCTTGGGAAAGGCGATACTGTATTAGAGGAAATCTGAGTTCCTTTTCCCACCCGTCACAGTCGCGGGAGAAAAGAAATGCGGCGTACCCGTCCACGCCCACTATGTCCAAGCGCGGGATCCGGCCGCCCATGATTACCCCAGAGCCGAGGTCGACCGAGACGGCCTTGTTGAACTGGAAAGGGTAATATCCTCTACTCTCGTAGTCGTCAAAATACGCGTTGAGGCGCTCGACGTACTCCTCGCGCTTCTGAGTATTTCTCGGGTTGTCGTCAAGATTCTTCTTGACGATTTGAACGAAGTGATTGACTGCCGCCTCACGGTCGCCGGAAAACTTGTGGTAGTGCGTGGCGGCAATTTTCCAGTACCCGTAGAAGCCCCCGCCCCCGCCGCCCTTCTTGCCTTCCGATTTCGCGCGAAGGTAATCGGCATAAGACCCGGGATCCCGCCGCGCCCACTCCAGTTCTCTGTGGGGGATGATCATCTCACCATTCTACTTAGCGCCGGGTACTTCGACAGGACGCCGTAAGCCTCTCGCGAAAACCGGGCGTACATTTCGATGACTCTGTCCTGGTCGAAATGGTCGTTGTACAGCTCGAAGAACACCTCCAACAGGTCGTCTTTCCTCTGGGGCACGTACCCGCGGAACCGGGCAATGAATTGTGACAGGTCGCTGAGGTTACGCTTACCGATGTCGTCGGGCGGCAGGTCGTCGACCTGTTCATTGAACAGGTCCCGCTGATACTCCGCGAGCCGGATGTTCAGGTGCTCCAGGCTGATCCGCCGCGAGATGCAGGGGACGCACGCGCCGCAGTGTTTGAACCCGGCCTTCACGCGGGACGCCTTCCAGCAGCTCACCGAGGCGGCGATGTCTCCGAACAGCTCGGCGCCGAGGTCCGCCACCACCTCGGCCTTCGTCATGTAGAGGTAGGGGTTCTCAATCGTGAGGCTGTCGGAATTCAGCAATACACGGAGCAGCTTCTCCATGTGGTGGACGAATTCCGGGTGCGCCGTGTGCGTAGAAAAGGGGCCGACCCGGGCCGCGCTGAGAGGCAAGTGGATGGCGAACTGGCCGTTCTCCGCAATGTTCAGGATCCTATGGTAGCCTACGCGCCGCGCCGACAGGGCACCCAGGGCGAGGAAGAGGAAGGAGCGGGTGCGCTGTGAATTCTCCCGTTCCTCTTCGGCCGGGAACTTAAACTCCCCTTGGGTGCGGCCGAACACCCGGAAGGGGACCCGCTCGAAGGGGTGGTTGAAGTGCCTGCGCAACACCTCAAGGAGGGCCTGCTGGGAATCCTCCACCACGCGGTTATGGGTGGTGTGGCTCACTAGGAGGAGCGGCTTACCCTCTCTCAGGAGCCTGGCCGCCCCGCTGAAGGAGTCGAGGCCGCCCGAGAATAGCAGCGCGGCCCCCTCCTTTTCCTCCCAGGGCAACATCGGCTCGACCTGACCGGGTTTGGGGGTAAAGTTAAGGGTCCAGTTATCGTTGCTCAGCACTATTAACGCGTGCAGGATGTCATCCTTGACGCGCTCGAAGGCGTGCACGTTAACCACTTCAATCGTGAGGTCAATGTCACGGATGTAATTCTCGGCCGGGCCGCGCAGCACCGCCAAGTCCGTCACGTAGATCGAGGAGGCTACGGTGAGCAGGTCTTCTTCGATGCTCGTCGGGGGGCCGAACCGCTCGGCGAAGGGTTTGACGCCGGTGGTGAAGTTCTTACCGGGAACCAGGTGGAGGTCGACGCCCTCCCTCGGGTCTGCGGAGACGACGACCTTCTTCATCTCCGCCCTCCCCTGATCGTCGCTATCGCCTCGCGCACGAATGAGCCCCACTCCTCGGGGCTCCTCGTCTCCATATCGATCCCGCGCACCAAGTCGCGGACGCGAGTCTTAACCTCCTGCTTGAATTCCAGCAATTCGCCGACGGACTTGTTCCGGTATCGCGGGCCGACGTAACCGGCGACGTCGCGCGAGACGAGGTAGTCGGTCAGCTCTGAGAAGAGGGCCGCCCTCCACTCGCGCGCCGGCATATCGGCCTTGAAGGCGGTCGGTATCGCGCGTTTAGCCAGCTCGGCCGCGATGGAGTTTTGCCCGCTGGCGGCGACCGCCGCTGTCACATTTCTAATCGCCTGCGGGATGCTGTCAGACCTCCCGACGGCTTCCATACACAGGTAAAGGGCCTCCGACTCGACGGCCCGTGAGAGCGGCTGCGGGTCGTTCTCGACCGCGCGCCAGATGTCGGCGATGACCCGCTCGACCGGGACGCCCTCGTACGTGTAGCCGGGGAGGACGGGCTTCCAGTTGGTCTCGTTGGGCGAGGGCTGGTTTAGAGAGGTCCCCATAACGCTCCTACAGCAATCCGTCTTTTCTGGCGGCCCGAAGCTGCGATTCAACGGCCGACTTGCTGATCACGTCGTCCGAGAAGACGAGCCGCCAGTTGACCGAGTTTCGTAAGCTGATATTGTCCTTCATCAGCCAGACGATGAGCCCGAGTTCCCTCGACCGGAGGAACGAAAGCCGCGTCTGGCAGGCGGCGTACATCTCCTTCGACTTAGCGACGAGTGCCGCTTCCCCCTGCGTGAACTCGGTCGAGACGACGAGGAACGAATGGACGCGGCCGAATGCCTCCCCGTACTTCAGGTTGAAGTCGTTGACGTACGTGGCGAAGCGCCTCACGTCGTCGGCGCCTATCATGAAGCCTTTGCCGTAAGCCTTGGCGTCGAATTGCAGCAGGAAGTTGTTTCTCCCGAAGATCAGTCCGTCTGGCACCTTTTCAAACAGCCTGTCTTGGCCGTAGCGCCAAGCCGGGCTGTTCAGTAGGAACTGGAGGCACTGTTTTACGTAATCCTCATACAGGTCGTCGGCATTCCCGCTCAGCCCCGCCGGCACCTGGTTTCTGCCCAGGGCTTCGAGGGTGTCCGGCAGATCGGGGACCAGAACCAGGCCGGTCGTCGCCGGCCCGCCGAGGATCTGATAGAAGTCGGCCGGGCGATACCACGTGAACCCCCCGCCCGGAGATTCCTCGCTGAGAACTACCGACCGCGCCTGCCTCGCCCTGGCGGTTTTTTCCATCAGGGACAGTGTAGACTCCGTAGGCAGACTGGTGGACAGGAGCAGTAAATAATTCGTCCGGCCGCCGAAGTCGTCCGACCTGTGGACGCCGAGGAGGGCACATTCGGGGGAAACCCTCTTGACCGTGTCTACGCCGTACCTGTACAGCAGGAGCGTGCGGGTCAGTTCGGTAAGCTTACCTTGCAGTTGGTCTTCAACCGTCATCTCACTTCAACCGCCAGCGCCCCGCCATAAGAAGGTCAGTCAGAAAGGCCGATGATGAAACCCATTGTTCTTACGGGAGCGGGAGGAGGCTTTCTTCCCTTAGTCGGGAGGGGAAAGAATGCAGGCCAGCGGTCTGGGTAATCACGGGGCTGGCGTCCCGATCCTCCGGCAATCCGGAAATACGTGCCCACGAGTGAGGTGAATTATACTCCAGCCTCATTGCCATCACGCGAATTTAATGTGAGGCTGCTTCGGCTAAATTGCCTGGGTCGCGCCTAAAGCCGTTCGTGATCGACGATGCTACTTTTTGACACCCATTGCCACGTAGACCTCTACCCGGACAGCGCCGGACTCGTCGATGAGATCGAGCGGGACGGCGTCTACACCATCGCCGTCACAAACACCCCCGCGGCTTTTCGCCGCTGCGCAGCCTCCGTGGGCGGCCGCCGCTTCGTCCGCGTGGCTCTGGGACTACACCCTCAGTTGGTCAAGGAGCGGCATGGTGAGGTGGCGTCGCTGCTTCAGCTACTCGGCGGGGTAAAGTACGTGGGCGAGGTGGGGTTGGACTTCAGCACCGCTGACAGAGGGGAGCGCGCTCTACAGGGGAACGTCTTCGGTTCGATCCTAGAGGCGTGCGCGTCCCAGGGCGGGAAGGTTTTAACCGTCCACAGCCGCCGCGCCGCAGACGACGTCATCGACGCCATCGGCGGTGCTTACCCTAATACGGTAATCCTGCACTGGTTTTCCGGCTCTCACTCCGCGCTAGACAAAGGCGTCGCGGCGGGATTTTATTTTTCAGTCAATACGTCAATGCTGGCCGCCGAAAAGGGCCGGCGTATTGTGGCGGCCATCCCCCGCGAAAGGGTGCTGACTGAGACCGATGGGCCTTTCGTCAAAGTGAAGGGCAGGCCAGCGCGCCCCCGTGACGTGCGCGACGTCGTACGCGGGCTCTCACACTTGTGGGGAGCAAGTGAGGCGGAGACGGCTCAGACGCTCCTCGATAACATCCGGCGCGCGCTGAGCTAGAGGTTACCGGCCGCGCGCAACTCTTCCCGCTCTGTCGGCCCCTCGCCTACCGCTTCGGCCTGACGCGGCCTGGACGTCCGGACTTGTCGGGTATCCCTTCGTGCTTAACCCGGCACGGCAACCTCTCCGGCAGATTCAGGTCGTCATCAATTAAAGCCTCGACCGAAACATTCGCCGCGCGCGAGTAAGCCAGCAGCACGAGGAGGGACGGCTCGCGCCTCCCGGACTCGTACGCGGAGATCGTCCCCTGCACAAGTTCGTCGAAATCTAAACGCCTTATCAGTTCGTTCTGAGAGAGCCCTAACGCTTGGCGGATGTGCAGGAGTTTGGAGCCTAAGCGCGCCGGCTTGCGTCTGGACGTTCGACCCATCAGGACTCACCTCCTGACGGGCCGCCTACGTCGTAGGACTTGCCAAGAATTACATTTGTAATTACTATGCCATGAAATGGCAATTCCGCCGGGAGCTTTTGTCTCTTAGAGTTCCCGGCGGCGCGCATCACAACACTAGGTGGTGAGTCGCTACCCTCATCGGTCAAGGCGCGCCGTTGTCAAAGTATCGGGCGACAGAAGATACCAGAGTGGGGGGCGGGCAGTCACCACCCGCGGGACCTTGGCGGGCATCCCGCGGGTGGTGTGACGGGGGCGATGACCGGCGTGATACGGAGAGTAAGGATACCCGGAGCAGCCTCGCAGGCCCGTGCCGGCAGATCGTCTTATCGCGCAATTCTCCTCACAGTTTTCTGGATCAGCATTCTTATCGCATTGCCTGCGGGCTGCTCGGGTTCGCGCGAACTCACACGCTCCCGCGCCGGCGACCTGATCAAACTGTCTAACGACTTTCGCCGCCCCGTCTCCGTCGCTTTGCTCGGGAAGAGAGACCAACCCACGAGGTCGCAATCAACCGATGAACCGGAGGATGAGGCGAGGGGGCGCGCCTTCGATGAGTACGCCCGCTCGCACGTGCAGATGGCCCTCTTTAGGCATCTGGGGCTGATCGAGTTGAGAGCGACCCTCATCGAACGCCCCTCGCCGGAGCACGGGTGGTGGAGATTCAGCGTCGAGCCGGTCTTGACCGAGGCAGGGGAGCGGGAAGCGGTCGAGGAATCAGAAGGCAGGGACCGCAAGGAGATCATCATCGCCCGCCGGGAGCTGATCGAGGTGACGGGCCTTACCGCGTCGGCGGGAGGCGCGACCCGGGCCGAGTTCACGTGGAAGGAAGTCCCGACCACAGCCGGCGAAGCCTTGGACCCGACGAGCGACACCTACAAGGCGTTGCCGGAATGGATCCGCAGTGGTCTCGCTAGGCCGTCTTCGGGGATGGGGAAAGGCTTAGAGCACAAGTACGGCGTCGTCCGCAAAGGGACGGCGGTACTCCAGCTCTACGACGAAGGGTGGAGGGTGCAGCACATTCAGTTCTGAGGGGCGCGGCCAGACGCGGCCCCGGGAAAACGTTGAGTCACGAGGGCGACGAGAACAGCCCCTCTGCGGGCAAGCAGCGACTCTGCCTCCAGCTACAGGCGGAGTTGGTCGAGCGCGCTCGGGACGCCGTCTACTGGACGCCGGGACTGACGCTAAACGAACTGGCGGAGGTCGCACTCTCTCACACCCTCGACTGCATGGAGACGTTGCGCGGCGGGCCGTTCCTTCCCCGCGCCGGTCCGCTCAAGGTGGGGCGACGTGTCCGATGAGTCGAGTCCGTATATGGTAGCGAGGCGAGGTACACAAATGGTCGGCCCCAGAGGATAGACGGTTAACTAGGAAGACGGTATGAAGCTTCATCATCAAGTATTGAGGGCAATTATTTTACTCACCTTTGCCGGAGGGACTCTCGCGACCCACGGCCAAACACGCGGCACGCATGCGCCGTCGCGTCGCCCCGTGAGTCCCGCCCCACAAACCGCGCCGAGCGACCGGGCCGCCCAGCTTGGTGCCGGCAGGTACTGGGCCGCGCAGCGCGACATCGAGGCGGCCATCCAGCGGTTAGAGGCGTACCTCAAGGAATCACCCGACGGCGTGCACTCCTCGACAGCCCGCCGGCAGCTCACCGTCCTTAGGGAGTTGTCGCAGGCCGCCTCACGACCGGGGCCGGTCCCGATGGGACGGCCGACCCTGCGTGAGGTGACGGAATGGCGCGTCTCGGCTGTAGACCCTCAGGCCGACAGGACGCGCGTGACAATCGAGGTCGCCTGCCGGCGGGACGACGGAGGGGACTGCTTCTTTCGGCCATTCGACAGCTCCCCGCTGGTGCTCGTCGACGGCTCGGGCCGTTACCACCCGATGCTGAAGGTTGGCTCCATGCCTGAAGGCGTCAGGCATAGGGACCGGAGCGACGACCGGGTTGTGCTCTCGGGCGGGCGCGCCATCAGCATCGTCGTTGACTTCGCTCCCCTTATAGAGGGGGCTATATCTGGTCAGATCTATTACCGTGATGACAACCAGGCGCAGCCGGCCCGGTTCTCTCTTATTGGAGGGAGAACGCGTGACTGAGCGAACGGGGGCAGTTCGGCAACTACTGTCATTTGCCAAAACGGAGTTCGGGGAGCACCTTACCGAGTTGCTTCTATCGGGCTATGATGTGGAGCAGGTGGTATTGCGCCGGCGTTATACGGTTAACCTTCAGGGCGATAGCGGGCGAGAGATTACAGTTGAGGTCGCGACGGACGCTTCCACAGGGCTCCCGGCGGGTTGGGAGCCACTCGTCCTAGTGGCTCTGCTTAAATTGCTGCTGGCCAGCGGCAGATCTCCTACAGTTTCTGTTTCCTACAGTCTACGGGAGCTACTAAAGAAGCTAAGCTTGAGTGCGGGAGATAGGAGGGCTGTCGAGCAGGCAATAGAAGACTATTACCACCTGTCATTCATAAAACACGAAGTAGTAGAAGTGGTCGCGGGGGAGGGGCCGGTCGGCCGGACACGTGTGCTCCGCCCGATTGTCGAATGGGAACGCAGAGAAGAGACGGCCAGCGGCGACAGATTAGTAGTACCAAAGGACGGGCGGGTGAGATTTAATGCAGAGTTCGTGGAGCAGTTGAAAGAGCGATCACTGCTCGGCATAGAGTGGAATCTTATCCAATCACTTATTCGTCAAGATTGAAAGTTCGATGAAGTCCTGTTAATTCAATGTTCAGATGGCATGTTACCGATGCCTCACCCCGATGGTAACAGCTCTCTTTAGTCCTCCTCACATTCTGCAAAGTACCGACGCTCAGAAATGAGCGAGGCACTTTGATTTCCCTAGTCAGTAAATCTAAAAATAGCAGAAAAACAGGTAATAATGTGCATATTGCTTGCCGTGAAGTTGCGGCACGCAGCTTGCCATTTGCCTAGATAGCCTCAGAGGCGACACCAAAAATGGCTCTCGCTAGAATTAACATTTAGCCGCGACGATTCAACGACGATTCAACGCGAACTGACAGGGCTTACAGGTGAATAAGAGAGCATGTGAGTAGAGGGGCTCTGGTGGAGATTGTAGATCGAATGATGCTAAAGGAGATTACATTTGAGCAGCGACACTGTGTTCCTGTGAGGGAGCAACAGGGCGTATTGGCGGCGAGCACAGGCCCAGCCTGTGCTCGCCGCCGGGTCATCCGCACATTTGGTGCTGTTAGCTCAGTCCTCACCCGGCTGAACCTTCAACTTCATTCACGCCGCATACAGCACCCGCGCCCGTAGCAGGTCGAGCTTCCCGCGCCCGTACATCT
>Ga0126311_10000050_pt1 | contig 61153 bp, 33 predicted proteins | sample Plot61_FD_92539 | JGI IMG/M metagenome (GOLD analysis project Ga0126311, IMG submission 92539) | Serpentine soil microbial communities from UC McLaughlin Reserve, CA, USA - Plot61 | ecosystem: Environmental > Terrestrial > Soil > Grasslands | place: USA: UC McLaughlin Reserve, Lake County... | reverse complement strand
TGACCCGCCAATGTACAACTCACCGATCACGCCGATGGGCACCGGCTGCCGCTGCTCGTCCAACACATACAGTTGCGTGTTGGCCAGGGGCCGCCCGATGGGCGTGACCGCGTAAGGACTGTTTGGCTCGCAAACTGTCTCGGAAGAAGCGATGGCAGTTTCAGTTGGTCCATACGAGTGGTGCAGCGTCGCGTGCGGCAGGCGCTCGTAGAAAAGATTTACCAGATCGTTCGGCAGCGACTCACCACCGCAGATCACCTGCTTCAGCGTTACGGCTCGTTCCACTTCTTCTTCAGCCAGTAACAGCGCCAGCAATGAAGGCACGAAATACGCGACCGTCACCTCTTCGCGCACAATCGTCTCCAGGAGCGCCGCCACATTCTGCTGCTCGCCCGGCCGGCTGAGCACCACCTGTGCGCCTGCCAGCAACGGCCAGAACACTTCCCAAACCGACGGATCAAAGTTGAGCGTGGTCTTGCAAAGCATGCGATCCTGCGGCGTGAGCGCATACGTCTCTTGCATCCACAGCAGACAGTTCATCACACCGCCATGCGTGACCATTGCTCCTTTGGGTGTGCCACTCGATCCGGAGGTGTAAATGACATAGGCGACATTTGAGGCAGCGGGGGCAAGCCCCTCTTCCTGACTTGTTCTTTGTTCAGGTTGTTGACTTCTTTCAGGCCGCTGAGAAAGGAACAAGTCAAAAGGCCCCTCTTCCTGACTTGTTCTGTCTTCAGGTTGTTGACTGTCTGCAGGCCGCTGAGAAAGGAACAAGTCAGGAAGGGTGGCTTGCCCCCGCTCGTCAACATAGAGCACCTCAGCGTCGGTCTCAGGCAGTATTGAAAGTAGTGCGGGTTGCGTCAGCAGCACTCGCGGCTGCGCATCAGCCAACATAAACCGCAATCGCTCCCGGGGATAAGCTGGATCCAACGGCACATAAGCTCCGCCTGCCTTGAGGATACCCAGCAGCGCCACCACCATCTCGACCGAACGATCCAACATGATCCCCACAAGCACATCAGGACCGATGCCTAGACTCTTCAGGTGATGGGCCAGTTGATTCGCGCGCTCATTCAACTCCCTGTAACTCACCGGTTCGCCCTGTGAGATCAAGGCAGCAGCTTCCGGCGTGCGCTCTACTTGCGCTTCGATCAATTTGTGCAGACAGACGTCAGCCGGGTAATCAGTGCTGGTCTCATTCCAATCGAGCAGCACTCGTTGCCGCTCTTCGTCGCTGACGGCCCAGTTGTTCTCACTGCCACTGAAAGGATCGTCGACCATTGCGTGAAGCGCGCGCGAATAGTAGTTCCCGATTTCATCGATCTGCTGCGTGCTGAGACGCGCGAGGTCGTGCTCAAGAATAAGGATGAGCTCCGCATTGTTCAGATCGAAGCCGGCGCTGAATGGGTAATTGATCGGGCTGAACACTTCCGCATCCGTAACCTTGAAGTTTGGCGCCTCATGCGCGTGCTCAAGAATATGAAAGTGAGTGTAATTAAACGTGAATTCAAAGAGTGGTTGACCACCGTGCGCTCGTTGTAGCTCCGGCAATGGGTAACGACGAGCTGGTCCAAGCGCGGTCTCCGCAGCCGCAGCCGCCTGGGCCAGATCGAGCCAGGTAGCGTCTTTGAGATCCAGGGAAAATGGAACGGTGTTGAGAAAGAGTCCGAGCGCGCGGTCGCCATCAGCCTCTTCCGGACGGCCATTGGAAACGAGGCCGCTGGTAACTTCACTCTGTCCACTCAGCACTCCCAGTACTTTGCAGTGGGCTGCCAGAAGCACAGACTTGAGCGGCACTCCCGCCAGACGCGCAAACGATTTCAAGCCATCGACCAGCTCGCTACCAAAACGTACTTGTTCGACTTGCCTTGCGGGTTCCTCAGGTGCTGGTCCTTCATGCGGCGGCAGCGCCGTGAAGGGAAGAGCGGCGAGTTGTTGCGACCAGTAGTTCCTGATCTCTTCAGATTGCAACGAATCCTGTTCGAGTGCGATGAAATCGCGAAACGTCGTCGCGAGCGGCGTTTTTGCTTCACCCTCCGCGTTATCACGCAAAGCCAGATAGGTTAGGAAGAGCTCTGACAACATCGAGCTCAAACTCCACCCATCAAGAATGGCGTGATGGAAACTGATTATTACGCGGAAATCTTTCGCCCCGCAGATGAAAACATTCATGCGCAGCAACGGTGCGTTCGTCCATTCAAACCCGCGCTTCTTGTCATCTTCTTTCCCTGCCGAGATGGTCTCTTTCTGCTCCGCCGGTGACAAATCCTGCAGATCGGTGATCGTGAACGGAATAGAGATTTCGCGATGGACCAGTTGCAACGGCTGGCCGTAACTGTGCAGATCAAACGAGGTGCGCAAGATTGGGTGCTGCGCCGCGAGTTTCTGCATCGTGGTTTGTAATGCTGAGAAATCGAGCGAGCCCGTGACCTGGCAACTGAAGATGACGTGATAGAGCGCGAGCTGCCGGTGTAAATCCGAGTGATACAACATGCCCTGCTGCAGGTACGAGAGCGGATATGCATCCTCGATGTCCTCGGGTAACTGCGCGCGAGCCTCTTCATCGATCAGGCTAAAGGGTTTTGTAGGGGGATATTTTCGAGCGCTGCCGGCCGCAATTCGCTTCGCCTCGCCTGCGAGCTCGGCAATCGTCTGATGTTGAAAGATCTGGCTGACAGTAAACTCGTAGCCACGTTTCTCGGCCTGCGCATGCACCTGAATGCTGCGAATCGAGTCGCCGCCGAGATCAAAGAAGTTGTCGTTGATGCTGATGCGCTCCACTCCCAAAACGTGCTGCCAAATTTCCGCCAACGCCTTTTCAACATCTGTTTGTGGCGCCACGAATTCGTCCTTCGAAACAACACGGACCGCATCCGGCGCCGGCAATGCCTGCCGGTTCACCTTTCCATTTGCAGTCAGCGGGAAGGCATCAAGCACAACGAGCTGCGGTGGGATCATGTACTCGGGTAAGCGTTCACTCAGGAAGTCACGCATCTCAGATGAACTGAGCTTTTCGTTGAGCAAGACGTACGCGACGAGTTGCTTGTCGTGTCCGCTATCTTCCCGCGCAAGCACCACACACTGTTGCACGGCCGGATGTGTGCCAAGCACCACTTCGATCTCATCCAGCTCGATGCGGAAGCCGCGTACTTTGACCTGATGGTCCAAGCGTCCCAGAAACTCGATGCGTCCGTCAGGTAGATAACGCGCCAGATCACCGGTGCGATACAGTCGCTCACCCGGTTTACCAAACGGATGCGGCACGAAGCGTTCAGCCGTGAGCTCCGGCTGGTTGTGGTATCCACGCGCGAGGCCGTCACCACCCGTGTAAAGCTCGCCGTTTGTGCCAACCGGCACCGGCTCGAGATCCTGATTCAATAGATAAACCTGGGTGTTGGAGATCGGATAGCCGATCGGCACCGCAGTGCCGATGTGTTCGCCCGCCGTCATCGGATAGCAGCAGGTAAAGGTGGTGTTCTCGGTTGGTCCATAACCGTTGATCACACGGCCCTGCATACGGCTCAGAATGCTTTGCACGTGCGACGCTGACAGCACGTCGCCGCCCGCCAGCAGTTGTTGCAGCCCTTCGAGATCACCGGGCCGTTCATTAACCATCAGGTGAAATAAACCAGCCGTGAGCCAAAGTGTCGTAACGCGGTATTGCTGTAACGCTGCTCCCAATTCCGGCAGCGATGTTGCTTCGGGAGGCATGATCACGAGACGGCCACCATTCAGCAGGCTACCCCAGATCTCGAAAGTCGAGGCGTCGAAAGTGAGCGGGGCCAGCTGCAAAAACACTTCGTCCGGGCCGAACTTCGCGTAATCCGTTTCTTTCACGAGACGCAGCACCCCGCGATGCGGGACCGCGACTCCTTTTGGCGTCCCCGTCGAACCGGAGGTATACATTATGTAAGCAAGACTTTCAGCCGCGGCGTCGCCAGCAACATTCGCCTCGCTCTGCTCTGCAATGGTGTCCCAATCAGTGTCTAATTCGATCACGTGTGACCAGTGCACCGGCAGCATGTGCAAGAGCGAAGACTGCGTCAGCACGACCGGTACGGCGCAGTCGTCGAGCATGAACAGCAGGCGGTCCATCGGGTAATCGCGATCGAGCGGCACGTAATAACCACCCGCTTTCAGCACGGCGAGCAAGGCCACGACCATCTCCAGCGAACGCTCCAGACAGAGTGCGACCGGCACTTCCGGACCCACACCGAGCGAGGCGAGATGGTGTGCCAGTTGATTCGCACGACGATTGAGATCCTCGTAAGTCATCTCACGCTCGCCGAAGATCAAGGCTGTCGCTCGTGGGGTTCTTTCAACCTGCAACTCAAACTCACGATGAATCAAACTGTTCTTTGGATAATCCGTAGTCGTATTGTTCCAGCCCGTTAAAACCGTGTGTTTCTCATCTCGGGTGAGCAATGCCAGTGACGAAACACGTCGATCGGGTTCGGCAATGATTCCATCGAGCAGAGTGGTGAAATGGTCGAGCAAGCGGATTATTGTCGCGCGCTCAAACAAGTCTGTGTTGTAGCTCAGAAACCCTCGCAACCGTCCTTCGCGTTCCCAGAGATGGAATTCAAGATCGAAGCGCGTGAAGTTGCTCTCGAACGCCTGAGCGGTGATGGTGAGTCCGGGTACCTCAAGCGCGGGGCTCGGCGCGTTTTGCAGAACGAAAACGACATTGAAGAATGGCGGATAGCTCAAGCTACGTTTCGGTTGCAGCTCTTCGACGAGTTTTTCGAAAGGCAGATCCTGATGCGCGTAGGCGCCTAGCGCAGTTTCTCGAACTCGGCCCAGCAGCCCCACGAAGGTTGGGTTATCAGATAAGTCGCTGCGTAGCAGCACCATGTTCGCGAGGAAGCCGATGAGGTTTTCAGTTTCCGAGCGGGTGCGATTGGCGATGTCTGTACCGATCACGATGTCCGCCTGGCCTGAATACCGGTAAAGCAGAGTCGTAAACGCGGCTAACAGCGTCATGTAGAGCGTGGTGCCCTCTTCGCGTGACAGCTCGCGCAGATGACTAACGACCTCTGGTCCAAGTTGATAATGTTCTACCGCGCCGTTAAAGGTTTGCTTGGGAGGACGCGGACGGTCCGCCGGCAGCTCAAGTAATGCTGGAGCACCTTCGAGTTGTTTGCGCCAGTAACTGACCTGTGTTTCGAGAATCTCGCCCTGCAACCATTGGCGTTGCCAGACTGCGTAGTCAACGTACTGTAGCGGCAGCTCCGGCAGCGGCAGTCGCTCATTTCTGGAAAATGCCGAATAGAGCGCCATCAGCTCGCTTATCAGCACACTTGTGGACCAGCCATCCGAGATGATGTGGTGCATGGTCAGCAGAGCGAGATGATCGGCCTCGGCAAGCCGCAGTAAACGAATGCGGAATAGTGGTCCACTTCTCAGATCGAATGGCACTTCGGCATCATCTATTGCAATCAAGCGCGCGGCTGCGGCTCGCTCTTCAGCGTTGTTGCCCGCGACGTCTTCCACCGTCAACGACAGAGGCCCCGCCGGGTTGATGATCTGCGTAGGCCGGCCATCGGTACTGGCAAAGGTGGTGCGGAGGATTTCGTGTCGACGGACGATCTCAGTCAGCGCTTGCTCCAGTGCTTTCAAATTCAAATCGCCCTGCAAGCGTGTTCTGGAGGTAACGTTGTAGTGAGGAGTGTTGCCTTCCATCTGGTCCAGGAACCAGAGTCGCTGTTGCGAGAAGGAAAGTGGTAGATCTTGTTCACGCGATGCTGGTGTGATGGATTCGAGAGAAACCTGTTCACCGGCTTTCAGCGACTTTTCAATGTTCTCGCTCAGCCCTTCGACCGTCGGCTTCATAAACAAGCTGGCGAGGCTCACGTGGACGTGAAAAGTCTCGCGAATGCGAGAGAGAACTTGCGCAACCAACAGCGAGTGTCCGCCGAGATCGAAGAAGTTGGCTGTTACGCTGATCCGGTCGAGACGAAGAACCGCGGCGCAGATGTTCGCGACAATCTCTTCCACTGGAGTGCGTGGACTTACGTAGTCGTCGAGTGAGACTGGCAGCTCGTCGATTGCGGGCAGTGCGCGGCGGTCCACTTTGCCATTCGACGTAAGCGGAAACTCTCCCAGGATTACAAACGCTGACGGGATCATCTGGGCTGGAAGTCGTTCCTCCAGGAACTGGCGCAACTCATTAGTCGATAGCTCAACACCGAGCTGCGCGCCATTTGATTCGTGACCGTTCGCAGACGCCGCTCGTTGCGCCGGGTCCCATGCATAGAGGATGTAACTCCGAATTGCTTCGTGCTCATGCCTTTCCGCATTGTCTTCAACGACAAAAGTGAAGCCATGTTTGCGCAATAGCGCGCTGATCTGGTCCAACAGCTCGTCGGAATGAACTTCCATTACGAACTGTCTGATCTTCTTCCAGTCTTCATCCTCGATACCGGAGAGCACATCAAACTCGCTTCTCTCAACATCGAGTTTCAACAGGTCGATGCGCTCAATCTCATGCTCGCGAATGACGTCGGAAACAGTGCGCAAGTCGCAGGTATACGACTCGTTGATTAGAAACTGTTCGATGAAGTTGTCGAGATCCGTAGTCTCGTCGTGCTCGAAAGTCTTCACCCAGTTTCCAACGTTAACCGTTGTGAGAGCTTTGTCTTCCTCGATGCGCTTGCCCTTGCCCGACATTGCGGCGGCGTGAGGATAGAAAGTGAAATTTGCGCTCCCGCGCTGGTTCGAGAGTCCACACTCGAAGAGCTTTACGTCCAGACCGTAGAAGTTTACGTTGGCCTGTAGCGCGGCAAAGTTTGGTGGTAACGGCTCGAAGGAATAAACGCGCGCCTGACGCGCCTGTTGCTTCACAAACAAAGTAAAGAGACCGATGTTCGCGCCCACGTCGAAGACGCACGCGCCCTCGTCCAACCGAATGCCGTTTTTGAAATAGATGTTGTCCTCGAAGATCTCGCGGTACAAGCCACTGACCTGAAGACCGCCGTGTCCGGCGATGAGCATCCCATTCGGAAGTTTGGATACCTGTAACTTTGATACGGGCGGCAAGTCCATCGTGTGTCGCGGGACGACATAAGCCACTAGTCGTTCTTCCTGTAGCTGGACCACGGCATCGCGTACGGCTTCGTGCTTTCTGAGTGCTGCTTCGATCTCAGCCAGCTCGATGCGCACGCCGCGCACCTTCACCTGATGGTCCAGGCGCCCCAAAAACTCCAGCCGGCCGTCTTCGAGGTAGCGGCCTAGATCGCCGGTGCGATACATGCGGGCGCCGGGCGTTTTTGAGAACGGCTCCAGCACAAATTTCAAGGCTGTTTGTGCGGCATCATTCAAATAACCGCGCGCCAGACACTCGCCTGCGATACAGACTTCGCCACGCACTCCCAGCGGTACCGGTTGCAGCGCTTCATCTACCAGATAGATTCTCGTGTTTGCCAGCGGCCGGCCGATATGTGGTGTGTTGCCTTGGATCTTTGCCGCAGTCGCATCGACCGTACACTCGGTTGGTCCATAGACGTTGTAGTACGCGCGGCTGGTATCAGCGGCCAGGCGTGCCCATAGCTCCGCGCTGATCGACTCGCCCCCGACCAACAGCAAGCGCGGTGCTGGTTCCGGTAATAACAGTTGCAGTTGAGAGGGTGTGCAATCAAACACGTCCACGTGGTGCGCGCTGAGGTACTCCTGCAACTCCGGGCCGTTGGCACGTATTTCTTCCGGGATGATAACGAGGGTGTGGCCGGAGAGTAGTTGCAGGAGTTGTTTTACGGAGGCGTCGAAGCTCAATTGGGCATTCACACTGACGCGTAGTGGGCACGGTTGCGTTGAGTAGATGGCTTGCTGGAGGGCGGTGAGCAGGTTCACAGCCGAGCGGTGCGTGACCATGACGCCCTTTGGCGTGCCTGTTGAGCCCGAGGTGTAGATGATGTAAGCGAGATTATTGGAACACGGATGACGCGGATCAAAGGCACGGATTAAATCCGGATCTGATCCGCGGCTTTGATCGGCGTAATCCGCGTTTAAGATTAGCTGGGGGTTTGCGTCGTCGAGGGTGAGTTGCAAGCGTTGCTGGGGTTGGGTGAGGTCGAGGGGTACGTAGACGCCGCCGGCTTTCCAAATGGCGAGCACTGCCACGATCATCGAGAGCGAGCGTTCCATGCAGAGGGCCACGCGCGCTTCGGGACCCACGCCTTGGTGTCTCAACTGCTGGGCCAACTCATCGGCGCGTGTATTCAACTGCGCGAAGGTCAACTGCTGATCACGGAAGATCACGGCGGGCCGCTCAGGCGTGCGCGCCACCTGTTCCTCGAATAAGTCGTGCAGACAAACGTCTCGCCGGTACTCGCTCGCAGTTTTGTTCCAGTCAAACAGCATTTGCCGTCGCTCTTCCGGTGTGAGGACGAAGTATTCGGAAACCTTCCGTTCCGGATCTTCCGCAATCGCTGTGAGCACACTACTGAGGTGATTCAGTATGCGTTCGATGACAGCATCTTCGATGCGGCTAAAGTCATAGAGCAGCTTGATCGTTAACTCTGCGGTTGGCTCAAAGATGATATTGATTGGATAACCAGTCGCGGTGTGATGGTGGATAACGTCGCGCACTGATACGTTTTCAAGCCTCTCCAGGAGTGAATAGTCGATCGGATGATTCTCAAAACCCATGATCGACTGAAACATGTCACTGGAATTAGAGGCTTCACTCCATTCACGCACCTGGACCAGCGGGCTGTATTCATACTTCAACATCTCCCACTGCCGGCCCTGAAGCGTTTTGAGCCACGGAATCAGCGTCATATCAGGAGTTACCTGAATACGTGCCGGCAACGTGTTGACCAGCATGCCAACCATCGACTCGATATTCCTGACCTTCGCTGATCGGCCTGACGCAACCACACCGAATACAACTTCACGTTCGCCACTGTAGCGATTCAGCAACAGGGCCCATGCACTCTGACAAATCGCGTTTAAGGTGAGTTGATTCTGCCGCGAGAGTCGCACGAGCTTTGCCGTCGTTTCGGCTGGGAGTTTGCGCACCAGCTCACGATAACTTCGGGTCGTGTCAGAGACGGCTCCATTCCCGTCACGGATAAACGGTATCGGTGTAGCAACGCGGAAATCTTTAAGCGTGCGTTTCCAGTATTCGCGTGCCTGGTCCAGGTCCTGTCCACGCACCCATTCAATGTAATGCTGGAACGACGGCGGTAGTGACAACGCAAGCTTGGCGTCCGACGTTAAAGCTTCGTAGAAACTGAATACATCGTCGAACACAATTGAAGCTGACCAACCGTCAATCAGTCCGTGGTGGTACATCCAGGCAAAGCGATAAGAGTTGTCAGCCAGATGGATGAGGGCAATTCGCATCAGCGGAGCTTTGGAGAGATCGAAGCCGCGCGTGCGTTCCGCGATGAAGAGGTCGTCGAGAGCCTTTTCCTGTTCGTCCTCCGTTAGTGAGCGCCAATCGTGATGATTGACTTCCAACTTCGCACGTTTGCGCACTACCTGAACGGGTTCATTGAGTCCCTCCCAGACAAAGGCTGTGCGCAGCACGGCATGACGGTCGACAACTGACTGCCACGCGCGAGCGAGCGCGGCAAGCTCGACGTCACCATGCAGAGTGCCGGTAACTATCTCGAAATACGTTGCAAACGCCGGATCGTGTCGTGTGTGGAAGAGAATTCCTTCCTGCAATGACGAAAGCGGATAGATATCTTCGACGTTTTTCATTTTCATTTCGGAGACTCCTTCTCTCTGTTGCACAGAGAAGCAAACTACACAGATTTGGCCTGCATCAGCTGCGGTGCGTTTGCTTTGTGGGAAAGCTCTTTCAGAGTGTTGAGATATTTCAGAGCGGCGAGGACGGTGTCGACGTCTACACCAAAATCTATGAAGCAAGCCAGTTCGTCTACACCAACATCCACGAGTCGCTGGACCATCGGCAGGCATTTTTCCGGAGTGCCAATCAGACACGCGATCTGGTAATAACGCTCAAGGGCGAAGGCGATCAGGTAATCGAGATACTGGTCCTTGTTAACGTCATTAATATCGACTTTGATGTCCAGACTCTGCGTCATTGTCTCAACCAGACCGACGTGCGCCTTCAAGTACTCGCTCAAAGGTCCACGCATTAGGTCGAGAACTTTCTGTTCATCGCTGCCGATAAACGTGTGCAGCATGAGGGTGACCTGGCCCTGTTCCGGATCGTGGCTGTGGGCCGCGCGCGCTTCGCGGTAGAGTTTGATCTTTTGCTGCACCTCTTCAATCGATTGCGAAAGCAGTGCCGTCAAAACGTTCAATCCCAACTCGCCCGCCTTGATAAACATTTGCGGATCCCCGCTGCAGGTGAGCCAGATTGGTAACTCCGCCTGTATCGGCCGCGGCAGAATTCTCAGCTCACGATTCTTCCCGGCGCCATCGGTTGCCGCGATCTTTTCGCCACGCCAGAGACGTTGCACTTCCTCAATACCGCGAAACATCTCTTCGCGTTTATTTGCGAAGCGCTCCGGAAAGAAAGCAAAGTCGTTTGGTATCCAACCGGAAGTAAACGAAACTCCCACACGTCCTGCGGAAAGGTTGTCAACCATGGACCACTCTTCGGCAACGCGAATCGAGTGGTGCAATGGCAGCACGACGCTGCCAGCGCGCAATTTGACGCGTTCGGTAATGGCTGCAAGCGTGGCGCTCAGCACTGCAGGATTTGGATAGAGTCCACCACTCTCGTGAAAGTGGCGTTCGGGTGTCCACACCGCCGTAAATCCGTTTTTGTCCGCGAATTTTGCTCCTTCAAGACAGAGGCGATACTTATCTGCACCTGCTTGTGAGTTGTCGGCGGCAAAATAGAAGAGACTGAAATCGATCTTTTTTGGTGTGGTCGAGCTGGAGCCATTACCCGAAACACTGATGATCGATTTCACTGGTTCCGCAACGTCTTCGCCTTCAAATTCGTCCTCTCTCTCCAGCAGACGTGAAAGTTTGTTTAGCTTTCGCCCCTGCAGGTCGCCGATGCTGAAATCGGACTTTTCCTTAACGGGAGTGGGTTCGGATTTCGGTGCATCGACCTTGCTGGCCACCACGGCGAGCTCAGCAATCGTTTGATATTGAAAAATCTGCTGTGGCGTAACCTGCCAACCGGCGCGATTCGCGTGGGCAATAATCTGAATGCTGAGGATCGAGTCGCCGCCCAGCTCGAAGAAATTGTCATTGATACCGACGCGATCGACGCCGAGCGCTTCCTGCATGATTTCAGCAAGCACTTGTTCCCGTTCGTTGCGTGGCGCGACGTACGGTGTCTGCACGTCCGGACGTGGATGCAGGGTACGTAAGACTTGCAGCTTCTCGATCTCCTGCGAGACCTTGTCTGCAGCAAAAGTGTTCGCTTCAGCGATTGATGCCGCGAGATCTTTCGTTGAGACAACTACCTGGCCCACAAGTGGACCACTCAGAAGGCGTGTGAGCACTTCAACACCCTCGGCGGGCGTGATGCCATCGCGAATACTCTTTTCGTAAAAGCTCGGGGCCGGTTTCTCGACCTCTGTCGCGCGTGCAGAGTTGTTCGTCCTAACCTGCTCGGTCAGGTCGTTGATTCTCTTCTCGCTAAACTCCTCAATTTCGACCAGCTCGTTGCCCTGCTCGTCCATGACCAGCACGTCAAACGTGATCGTTTCTTTCTTCGAGTAGTTGTTGTCAGTCTCTCTGATGTGTGCGTATATGCGGCGCGGCAGGGATTGTTCAACTCGCAGTCGCTTGTACGACATCGGCAGGTAGATGCCTTCGAGCTCCATGTAGAGCATGCCCGTGCCGGCGGCGCGGTCGAGTAACGATGGATGCAGTTTCAATAGCTCGAGATCCGGTGCGAAGGTCTCGCTCAATTCAAAGATCACGACCATCTCACGCTCGCCGAGATACACCTTTTTGATGTTCTGCCAGCGTGGGCCGAGATCCGGATCGAGATCGTCGTCACCGACGAGCAGCTCCTGGTTGTTGCAACGTCGAATAATCGCGTCGAGATCGTGACGCCGTTTTTCCCGTGTGGGTGCGCGACCAACCTCACCGATCGCATGATCCTGCCAGTGAGCGTGTGTATCGCCGTTACCGGAAGGCTTGCTTGAGGCCAGGAACTTGAATCCGTGGCCGTTTCGTTCCAACGTTAAACGCACATCACGTTTCTCGTCATCGTTAATCGCCATCGGCGTGATGAAAAACACATCGCGTAATTCGATTGCTGCATCAACACCCGCGTGCTGCTCGAAAGCCGCCCGCGCCATTTCGAGGTAAGTGACACCCGGCAGCACCGACCTACCGCCGATACGGTGCTCTTCAAGAATCCAACTTTCAGCAACACTGAACTGCGTGATGTAAGTTTGTAGATCTTCCGTTCGGGATATTTGTCGCCCAAGTAAGGGATGGCCCGAGTGCTTCTGCGCCGTGCCGACGCCATACTGCGCGGCAGTATTTACAAGCATCCCTACTTGTTGCCAGCCGTCCCAGTCGGCAGCAACAGTGAACGTGCCTGTCTTAGCGTTGTAATAATTCGCGAACGCGTCGAGGTAAGCGTTGGCGGCGCAATAATCAATCTGCCCGAATCCGCCAAGAACCGCGGCTCTCGACGAACACAGAAAGAGGAAATCAAGATTGGATTTTTCGAAGAGCTGCCCGAGCACGCGCGTGCCTCTCACCTTGGGAGCAAGAATGGCGGCCGCCTTCTCAGCAGTTTTGAGAGGGATCATGCCGCCGCCCGGAACACCCGCTGTGTGGATGACGCCATTCACTGGTCCAAACTGCTCGACGACGCGCGTCAATACGTTTTGCATCTGCTGCGGATCAGCTACGTCAGCACTGAAAACTTCAACCCGCGCCCCATACTTTTCCAGCTCCTGCAAACGGCGGATCTTTTGACTGACTTCATCATCCTGTTCGTGCGTGCCAAGCCAACGACGCCAACGTTCACGCGCCGGGAAAGCCGAACGCCCGACGAGGGCGAGTCGTGCAGCAGCCGTTCGCGCCAGGTGTTCAGCAAACACGAGCGCCATGCCACCGAGACCGCCAGTGATGAGATAAACTCCGTTCTTTTTTAAGCGCGTGTCTCCGCCCGCGGCGTGCGCAAGTGAGAATGGCTCGAAACTCTGTATCCAGCGCCGCTGATTGCGATACGCCACAGTCGTGTCAGCAGAGCCTGCTAACAGCTCCACGGCAAGTAACTCAGCCAGCCGTTCGTTCTGGTCCAACTTGACGTCGATACTTCTCGCCTTAATGTGTTTGTATTCCTGCGGCACAACGCGACAGGCGCCAAGCACCATGGCTTTTTCCGGACACAGAATTTCATCGCCCGTGACGCGTTGCATTTCGTTCGTTACGACCAGCAGCTCCACCGGTTTCGTCTCGTTATCGTTTGCTAAAGCCTGCGCGAGTGCGAGCAAGCTGTAGAACCCTCTGCGTTCAACCTCATCGTCAAGCGAATCCGACGCAGGCATTACGTTCCAGAGATGAACGAATCCGGCAGGCTGCTTTCCATGCGACGTGAGACTCTGCAGCAAAGCTTCATAGTCTTCTTTGGAATCGGGTCTCATCACAAATTCATCGCCGGCTACGAATTCTTCGCCGGCGGAAACCATTATGACTTCGCAACCCGAAGCTTTGAGTTTGACCGCGAGGCTATTGCCGAGGCCACACTCATCCATAAACAACACCCAAATCGATCTTTTCTGTGGCAGGAGCGACTCGAAGCGCGCGGGCATGACGGAAGTTTTCCACGCAGGCGTGTAGAACCACTCGCTCAGGTTCGGATTCTTGTGCAGCGCAGTGCGTGCAGCGCCGGCAGTTTGCTTCGCGGGATCGATCCAGTAACTGCGGCGCTCGAACGGGTAGGTGGGCAAAGAGATCCGGCGGCGATGCTCGCCCGCGAAATATTGGTGCCACGAAACATTGAGGCCTGCTAGCCAGAGTTTTCCGAGACAGTTTTGCAGCGGTACCAGATCAGCGCGCGGCCCTTCGGAATGCGACAGGGAAGTCAGCACCGTCTGGTCCACGCTTTTCGCGGGATGCCAGCGCGCGATCGTCATTAGCGTTTTCCCTGGTCCAACCTCAAGGAGAAGGGAATCAGGCTGTGCAAACAACTGCGTGACACCATCGCCAAAGCGCACAGTTTGTCGCAGGTGTCGCACCCAGTAGCTCGGATCGGTAGCTTCAGCGGTACGAATCCATGTACCGGAGAGATTTGAGATGTAAGGAATCAACGGCGCCTGCAGTTTGATCTTCTCGACCTCACTCCTGAAGGCGTCGAGTATTGGATCCATCATTTGTGAGTGGAACGCGTGTGAGGTTTGCAGACGCCGGCACGCCACGTCCTGCTTCTTCAAAGTCTCTTCCAGTGATGCAATTGCACTCTTTGGACCAGCCGCAACGCACAGTGAAGGTGCATTGACCGATGCCAGAGATAAGTCGTCGCCGAGCATCGCTTTGAGCTGGTTTTCCGGTAGCGGCGTCACCAGCATCTCGCCGCTTTCCGTACTCTGCATCAATCGTCCTCTGGCTGCGACGAGTGTTAATGCGCTACTTAGTGAAAACACGCCGGCCAGACATGCCGCCACGAACTCTCCGATACTATGACCAATCATTCCGGCAGGTGTGATACCCCAGTGCATCAACAATTTCGCGAGGGCGTATTCCGTCACGAAGAGCGCTGGCTGAGTAATCGCCGTCTGTCGTAACTGTTCCGCACTCCGAGTCGTTGCATCAGGGTTGGGATAAAGAATGTCTCGCAAATCCAGACCAAGCTGTGGGGTGAGCTCAGCAACGCAAACGTCGACTTCATTGCGGAATATGGTTTCGGTCTCGTAGAGCTCGCGGCCCATGTTGACGGACTGCGCTCCCTGACCGGGAAACATGAACATCACGGGACGATTCTTTGGCTCGCGCAACGAAGTAGTCACGCGGCGTGGATCAAGATCATCCAGTACTTGAATCGCGTCTTCGGTTGTATGGGAGATAAGTACGCGCCGGTGCGGTAAAGCTCTGCGACCAACGGCAAGTGTGTAAGCGACATCGGCCAGATCCGCCGTTCTGTTTTCCCTGAGGTAAGCGCTGAGATTCGCCGTCGTGGTTTCCAGTGCTGAAGCGGTCGCAGCAGAGAGCACCAGCAACTGACTCGGACGCGATGGCCCAGAGAGGACAGGTTTTGGAGCTTCTTCAAGAACGACGTGCGCGTTTGTTCCACCAATGCCGAATGAGCTGACGCCTGCTCGCCGAGGTGCTCCGTTTGTCTTCCATTCAACCGGTTTGTCGTTGATATAAAAAGGACTGCTTTCGAGATCTATTTGCGGATTAGGTCGCTCGAAATTTAGTAATGGTGGTACCAAGCCATTTCGCAGTGCGAGCGTTGTTTTGATAAGGCCAGCGACGCCTGCGGCGACGTCGAGATGCCCGATGTTGGCTTTGACCGAGCCGATTGCGCAGAAGTTTCTGCGGTTGGTGCCCGCACGGAAAACTTCATTGAGGGCGGCGATCTCAATTGGATCTCCCATCGTCGTGCCGGTGCCGTGAGCTTCAATGTAAGAAATCGTGTCGGGAGAGACGCCGGCCACTGCCTGGGCCATCGCGATCACTTCCACCTGTCCTTCAAGACTCGGGGCTGTGTACCCGACTTTCAACGAGCCATCGTTATTGACCGCAGAGCCTTTAATGACTGCGTGAATTTGATCTCCAGCCGCGATGGCGTCGGCCAGTCGTTTCAACACGACTACACCGGCTCCGTTTCCAACCACGGTGCCATTCGCTCTGTGGTCGAAAGGACGGCAAAACCCATCGGGCGAAAGAACTCCACCTTCCTGAAAGTAGTAACCTGATTTCTTTGGAACGCTGACGGTAACGCCTCCCGCAAGCGCGAGATCGCACTGGTAAGTCAAAAGGCTCTGGCAGGCGAGATGAACAGTCACGAGTGATGTGGAGCAGGCGGTCTGAATAGTGATCGCCGGTCCTTTAAGATTGAGTTTGTAAGCGGATCTCGTCGTCAGGTGATCGGTGCGATTGGGAATTGACGACTGGAGGATTCCGACTCGATCGATTAAATCCGAATTGGAGAGGAGATTGAGCAGCAAGTAACTGTTAATACTCGCACCCGCGAAAAGTCCGATAGCGCCGGCGTGTTGCTCGCTGTCGTAACCAGCATCTTCGAGCGCGGTCCAGGCACATTCCAAAAACAAGCGCTGCTGTGGATCCATCAGCTCCGCGTCCTTTGGCGTGATGCCGAAGAAGGCAGCGTCAAACAACTCGATGTCGTCAACCATGCCCTTTGCCTTCACGTAGCGCGAATCGTCCAGCACCTCATTCGCAAGTCCCGCAGCGCGCAACTCTTCGTCAGTGAAGTACGAAATAGCTGTCGAGCCTGCGACCAGATTACGCCAGAACTCTGCTGGTGTTTTGGCTTGCGGAAAGCGGCACGCTAAGCCGACGATGGCGATGTCATTACTCATATAGACCTGTATCTAACAGAACCGAGCGCGGTAGCGCCGGGTCAACCTCATTGAGGGTCGTAATTGGGAAATGTGACCCGGCGCTACCGCGCTCGGTTCTGTGCGCTTTGGCGATCCATTGCTTCTTTCTGTCGTGCGGCACGTTCGTGCACTGACTGGAGGGAACGGGTGCGTGGTCCAACTTCGCTGAGACGCTTAGCTAACGCGCTGACAGTTGGATACTGAAACATTTCGACCATGGAGATTTCCCGGCCGAGCGTGCTGACAAGGCGGTTGTGAACCTGGGCCACGAGCAGTGAGTGACCACCCAGCTCAAAGAAATTGTCATTTGCGCCGACGCGCTCGACGCGCAAAGCCTCCTGCCAGATGCGCGCGACCGTCTGCTCCATTTGGTTTTGCGGAGCGACGTAAGCGGCAGCCGCTTGATCCGAATCGAGAGCGGCGAGAGCGGCGCGATCAACTTTGCCGTTGCGCGTGAGCGGCAGCTTTTCCACGAACACGAAAGCTGAAGGGATCATGTATTCGGGTAATTGTTGCTTTAACGCGTTGCGAAATTCAGAGGCCGAAGCCAGCGGCGTGACGATGGTGTGTTTTTTCGTTTGCCTCGCGGCGCTTTGCTTGTTGTTCCGCCTTGCGTAAAGGTTATAGCGATCCGTTCCGCGCAAAGCTTTGTCTTGTTCGGCTATGACACTGAATCCGTGACGTTCGAGTAATGCGGAAATCTTATGCAAACGTCCTTCGCTCGCATCGCCTGTTGCGTCGTGCAGCTCCATCACGATCTGTAGAATCTTCTGCCAATCGTGTTCCTCGATACCGTTTAATACATCCAGCTCGGCACGCTGGACGTCGATCTTGAGCAGGTCGATATGATCGAGTTTCTCGCTGCTGATGACCTCGGATAGCGTGCGGAGCTGAGCTTGATAGGTTTGGCCCACGAAGCGTTCCGGCAGGAATTCGTCCGCGTGTTGCCAAAGCGGATCCTGCTGGTTGAGCAGGTATGTCTTCACGACATCAACGTCGTCGGCGGGACGCGCATAGTCGCTTAAGCCTGACATCATTGAATAGTGCGGGTAGAAAGTGAACGATGCGGTGGTAGAGAAATCAGAGAGCCCGAAGGGAAAGAGTTTGACGTCCTTGCTGTAGAGCTCGACGTTGGTTTTCAACGTTTCGAAGATCGGTTTGATGGGCTCGAACGCGTAGACGTCCGCGTCACGGCAGTGCTCAAGCACAAACAAGGTGAAGAGTCCGATGTTCGCGCCGGCATCGACAACGCATGCATTATCAGGAAGCTCAATGCCATTCTTGATGTAAGTGCGATTTTCGAAGAGCTCCTGATAAAGATAGTCTGTTTCGTTCTTGTTCTGGTGCAGGATTGCCAGGCCGTTGGGTAATTGATAGCGAGCGCGTCCGTCGATAACGGGTAGATAGCGGCGTTCGACAGCAACATAAGCCGACAGTTTCTCTTCATGTAGCTGGACCACGGCATCGCGTACGGCTTCGTGCTTTCTGAGTGCCGCTTCGATCTCAGCCAGTTCGATGCGCACGCCGCGCAGCTTCACCTGATGGTCCAGCCGTCCTAAAAACTCCAGCCGCCCATCTTCCAGATAGCGACCCAGATCGCCGGTGCGATACATGCGAGCGCCAGCCACGCCAGAGAATGGCTCCGGCACAAATTTCGATGCTGTTTGCGCCGCGTCCTCCACGTAACCGCGCGCCAGACACTCGCCCGCGATACAGAGCTCCCCACGCACTCCCAGCGGTACCGGTTGCAGGGCTTTATCTACCAGATAGATTCTCGTGTTTGCCAGTGGCCGCCCGATATGTGGTGTGTTGCCTTGCACCTTGGCAGCAGTCGCATCGACCGTACACTCCGTCGGTCCATAAACGTTGTAGTACGCGCGGCTGGTATCAGCGGCCAGGCGTTTCCATAGCTCCGCGCTGATCGACTCGCCGCCGACCAACAGCAAGCGCGGTGCTGGTTCCGGTAATAACAGTTGCAGTTGAGAGGGTGTGCAATCGAACACGTCCACATGGTGCGCGCTGAGGTACTCCTGCAACTCCGGGCCGTTGGCACGTATTTCTTCCGGGATGATGACGAGGGTGTGGCCGAAGAGCAGTTGCAGAAGTTGTTTTACTGAGGCGTCGAAGCTGAGTTGGGCATTCACACTGACGCGTAATGGACACGGTTGCGTTGAATAGATGGCTTGCTGGAGGGCGGTGAGCAGGTTCACAGTGGAGCGGTGTGTGACCATGACGCCCTTTGGCGTGCCTGTTGAGCCCGAGGTGTAGATGATGTAAGCGAGATTATTTGAACACGGATGACGCGGATCAAAGGCACGGATTAAATCCGGATCTGATCCGCGGCTTTGATCCGCGTAATCCGCGTTTAAGATTAGCTGCGGTTTAGCGTCGTCGAGGGTGAGTTGCAAGCGTTGTTGGGGTTGGGTGATGTCGAGTGGTATGTAGACGCCGCCGGCTTTCCAAATCGCGAGGACTGCCACCACCATTTCCAGCGAGCGCTGCATGTAGAGGGCCACGCGCGCTTCTGGACCGACACCTTGTCGTCTCAATCGCTGCGCTAAGTTGTCGGCGCGTGAATTTAACTGCGCGAAGGTCAATTGCTGGTCACGGAAGATCACCGCGGGTCGCTCAGGCGTGCGTGACGCCTGCTCTTCAAATAACTGGTGCAGACAAACGTCTCGCCGGTACTCGCTCGCCGTCTTGTTCCAGGCAAACACTGTTACGCGGCGCTCATTCTCGCTGAGCACTTCGAGGTTTTTAACGATTGAGTCTGGATTACGAACGGCGCTCTTGAGCAAGGTTCTATATTGATCCACGATCCGTTTCGCGGCTTCGCGGCTATAACTCGTCTTGTCGTAATGCAGCTCAGCATCACGGCCCACAACTGATAATTTCAGCTTGTAACGATCGGTGCAGGCATAGACTTTTCTCACAGTGAAACGCACGCGACCTGCCATTTGCGGTTGAGGCCTTTCGCTGAACTCAAACTGCACTGGCAGCGAAGGCAGATCGCCGGAGAAATATTCCTGATGCCTGCGATTCGCATCGGCCGCCTCATGCACTTGTCGCATCAGCTCAGAAAATCTTGCCGCTCCATCGATCCGTAAGGGCAGCGGCAAAAACTCGCCGAGTGGACCAAGACATCCCTGCAAGTGTGTAATTCGCCTGCCATTGCAGAAATGTCCGATGACAATCTCGGCTTGTTCTGTGAGGCGTGAGATTAAAACCTGCCAGGCCGTGAGCAGGAATGATTCAGTGAGATCCTTATCCAGTCTGAAACGGAACACCGCCGGTGCAAACTCCTTGTGATCCGCCTCCGCGCGAGCAGCCTCGACACGTTCACGCCAGTACTTTTTCCCCTGCTCACTTTCCGGCGCGTTTGAGAGCTCATGTTGCCATTCAGAAAAATCAACGTGCTGAACCGGTTTTTCAAGCCATTCCTGACCCCGAACGCAGGCCTCATAACAACGGCTCAAACTCAAAACAAGCTGCGCGAGCGCATCGCCGTCGGCACACAAAGCCGGCTGCGTGATCGACAGCAGGTGCTTGTCCGTTGCAAGTCTCCGCAAGTTGCAACGGATTAGTGGCGCGCGTTTGAGGTCGAATTTATTACCGCGCTCGTAGGTCACTTCAGGAACATCTTCAGCAATCACCTGCACGGGAAACTTCATTCCGGGCAGCTGTTGAAACGAAGTCCGCAACATCTCATGTTGTGAGGTCGTCATCTGCAAAGCGCGACGCAAAATCGCCTGGTCCAGAGCGCCTTCAAGCAGCACCACACATTGCGCCACAAACAGATCCTGCTCGCCCTGCAACCAAAGTCGCTTCTGCTGCCTTGAAAGCTCAAATCCTTCAAAGACTTCTTCAGACACGTTGTTTTTCTTTCTTCATCCACCAGATTACACAGATGGTATTAAACAATCTGCGTAATCTGTGGATACAAGTCGGCCATCGCAACCAGAATGCTGCGCGGCCCGCTGAAGGGTTCACGGCCGTGTGAGGCGAGAACGTTGTCGAGCAACAACACATCGCCTTTTTGCCAGCTAAAAGTGATCGCTGTCTCCGCGTAGACTCTTCTGATCTCATTCAGAACAGAGTCTTCAATCGGAGATCCGTCTCCATAGAAAGCGTTGCGTGGGAGCTCGTCTTCCTCGAAGTGGGCCAACAATGCCTGCCGGGCCGGCTTCGCAACGTTTGAGATGTGAAACATATGCGCGTGATTGAACCAGACAATCTCGTTTGTGCGGGGATGCGTTACGACTGCCGGACGCACCGCTCGCGTTCGCAGGCGATCGCCGTCGCGCCATTCACAAATCATCCGAGCGTGACGGCAATATTGTTCGACCGCCGCACGATCTTCAGTTTGAAAAGCTTCCTGCCATGAAAGATCCAAACCCTCGCCAAAATTGCGTACATACATCACTTTCTTCCCGATGAATTGCTCTTTGATGGCGGGGTCAATCAGCTTGAACACTTTGCGATCGCTCGCGATCAGAGTCGCTCCATGTTGCTGCGCCGGCTGCGCGCAGTAGAACCAGATCTTCCTCGGCCAATTGTGCGAGTACGACATCTCATGGTGCAGTGGAATCGGTTGATCGGGCGGATACTCCGTCGAGGTGTAGACGTTTTTGAATATCTCGCGGCGCGGTGCGGCGCGTTCACGATAGTCAAGCAGCTCGGGAACGAGGACTCCGGCAAACTCCGCGAAGCTGGCGGTTGAGTGAAGATCGAACTTGCGAAACAGAATTGCGCCATGTTGCAACAACTGCGACTCGATCAACGCACGATGACTGTGCGTCCAATTTATCAGGTCCACTCCCGCAACATTCGGCTCGACGACGAGTGGAAAATGCTCGTCGTCCCCGGGTAAATAAGTAGTCCGGACCAGCTCATCGTTCGCACGAATGATCCGGCGCTTTGCAGGTGCGAAATTCTGACTCGTCATTGAGCGGCCCGGCGTTGTTTGACGGATAAGAGTTTGTTGATGCTGTCCTGCTCGCGCAAAGTGATTTGCTGCCGCTCTTCTTCAGACAACATGTCGAGCGTGGCAATGCGCGCTGCCGGATTTTTGACGATGCTGGAAAGCAGAGTTTCGAGTCGCAGGTGCATTAACCTGATTGTTTCTGTCTTGAAGAGATCGGTACTAAAAGTCCACGACGCGGTGAGGCCGGGATCAGTATCGAAGATCCATAGCGTCAGATCGTAACGCAACACGTCCGCATCGAATGTGAGCGGCGTTAGTTCGAGATCCGGCAACGTGAAGGTTTGCAACGGCTGTTGCTGCAGACCGAAGGCCACCTGGAAAAACGGCGAACGAGTGTGCGCACGCGCCGGTTGCAACTCCTCGACGAGTCGTTCAAACGGCACGTCCTGGTGCGCGTAGGCTGCGAGTGTCACTTCGCGCACGCGGTTGAGCAGCTCGGAAAACGTTGGGTTGCCCGATAGATCTGTGCGCAGCACCAGCATGTTGATGAAGTTTCCGATCAAGTCTTCAACTTCCCTGTGGTTCCGGCCGGCAATAACACTCCCAATTACCAAGTCGTCCTCGTTTGTGTAGCGATGGAGCAAAGTCTTGAATGCCGCCAGCAAGGTCATGAACAGGGTGACGCGTTTGCTTTGACTGAGCTCGCGCAAGGCTTCAGAAAGCTCAGCCGGGATTTTTTGAACGAACTTTCGCGCCCGCATTGCAGGCTCAGGCTGAATGTGATAGTCCACCGGCAGCTTCAACGACGGCAAAGGACCTGACACCGTTTGTCTCCAATAGTCGAGTTGGTCTCGCAGCGTCTCCTCGCCGAGCGACTCGCGTTGCCAGTAAGAGTAATCAGCATATTGAACCGGCAGCGGCGCGAGCGTTAGTGGCCCACTGCTGTGGAAATATTCATAAAGGGCGGCAAATTCTTTCACCAGCACATTCATGGACCATCCATCAAAAATGATGTGATGCGTCGTGATTAGCGCCACATGTTCCCGATCAGTTAACCGCACGAGGGTCACTCGCAATAATGGACCGCCGGTGAGGTCGAATGAGTAAACCAGCTCAGTCTCCGCGAGCTCGCGCACAGTGCTCTTGCGCTCGATCTCAGCCAGCGAGCTCAGGTCAGTGAAGCTCACGTCAAGGGAGCGTGTCGCAGCGATGACCTGCACCGGCCGGCCGTCATCGCTGGAAAAACTGGTCCGCAGAATTTCGTGGCGCTGAATGATTGCGTTAAGTGCATGCGCGAATGCGGTTCGGTCTAATGCGCCACGCAGACGCATACCGCCGATGATGTTGTAGCTGGAGTTACCAGGCGCAAGCCGGTCCAGAAACCAAAGCCGTTGTTGCGCAAACGAAACCGGCAAATGCCCGGCACGCGCGACCCGGGGAATCGGTGTTGATGACGCCTTCGTTTCTTCTACGAGCGCGGCAAGTGCAGCGACGGTTGGCGTTTCAAAGACACTTTGCAACGGCAATTCGATCCGAAACTGGTCGCGCAAACGTGATATGAGCTGCGTCGCCAGTAACGAATGACCGCCGAGCGCAAAGAAATCATCGTGGATGCTGATGTCATTGCGATTCAGTAACTCGGCCCACAACTCACCAATTGCAACCTCTGCGTGCGTACGCGGCCACGCCGGCGCGCTTCCTCGCCCGATCTCTTCAGGCGCGGGCAGCGCTTTGCGATCGATCTTTCCATTGGGCGTGAGTGGCAGTTTGCTAAGCTGAATTAAAAATGCCGGCACCGTGTATTTCGGGAGTCGTTCCAGCAAAAAGTCTCGCAACTCTTTTTGGGTGACAGTACCTTCCGGCGTGGTCACGAAGTAAGCAGCCAGATTCTTTGCCTCACCGTTTTCATGCACGACGACGACTGCATCCTGCACGGCCGGATACTCTCCCAGAATCATTTCGATCTCACCGAGCTCGATGCGGAATCCGCGCAGTTTCACCTGATGGTCCATGCGACCGAGAAATTCGATACGACCGTCTGAAAGATAACGCGCCAGATCACCCGTGCAATACATCCGTGCGCCAGGTCGGGATGAGAACGGATTCGGAACAAACTTCTCGGCCGTCAACCTCGGATCGTTCAGGTAACCGCGTACCAACCCATCGCCACTGAGATACAACCCACCGATTACACCGATTGGCACAGGCTGTTGGCGCGCGTCGAGAAGATAAACGTGGGTGTTAGCGATCGGACGTCCAATCGTCGGCGAGTGAGGATCGTCTCGTTCGATCAAAGCCCAGGTAGAATAGGTCGTATCTTCGGACGGGCCGTACAAGTTGAACAGTCGCTCCACGCCTGCAAGCTCATAGACTCTCTGGGCCAAAGTCTTTGGTAACGGCTCACCGGCGAGATTCACTACTCTGACCGAAGCAGGTACGGCGCCCATGCGAATCAGCTCCGCCATCGCAGAGGGAACCGTGTTGATTAGCGTCACATCTTCTGCCGCTTCGAGTGTGGGAAGCGCGAGCGCGTTTGCCGCCAGGATCACACTTCCGCCCGTGGTTAAAGGCACGAAGATTTCGAAGACTGACAAATCGAAACAAACCGATGTCGAAGCGAGCACACCTTTGAGATCGTTCTTAGTGAAGGTGTTTCGCGCCCAGTCCATGAGCGCAACGACGCTCTTGTGTTCGACAGCAGCGCCCTTTGGTTTGCCGGTTGAGCCTGAGGTGTAGATCACATAAGCAAGATTCTCTGAAGCGGGGGCAAGCCCCTCTTCCTGACCTGTTCTCTTTTGCGACGACCGAGAATGGAACAAGTCAGGAAGGGTGGCTTGCCCCCGCTCGTCCACACAGAGCACCTCAACTTCTGTTTCAGGCAGTACTGAAAGTAGGGCTGGCTGCGTCAGCAGCACTCGTGGCCGCGCATCCTCCAACATGAAGCGCAATCGCTCCCGTGGATAAGCGGGATCCAACGGCACGTAGGCTCCGCCTGACTTGAGAATTCCCAGCAGCGTCACCACCATCTCCACCGAACGCTCCATCATGACACCAACCAGAGATTCGGGGGCGGCGCCCAACCTTCGGAGATGATGGGCCAGGCGGTTGGCGCGTTCATTCAGCTCGCGATAGGAGACTTGCTCCGCGCCTGAAATCAAAGCGATGGCCTCAGGTGTGAGCTCGGCCTGAGTTTCAAAGAGCTCGTGCAAGCACATTTGCTGCTCGTAATCGGCATCAGTGGCATTCCATTCGACGAGCAAACGGCGGCGCTCTACTTCCGTGAGAAACTCGACGTCAGCGATGCACTGTTGCGGATCAGAGATGACATTTTGCAAGAGCGTCACATAGTGGCCGGCCATGCGATCAACTGTCTCACTGTCGAGTCGTGTCGTGCTGTATTCCGAGGAAGCGATCAACTCTTCGCCTTGCTGCCGCAGGAAAAGAATTAAATCAAACTTAGGTGCGGTAGGGGCGAGCTCAAGCTGCTGCACTTGTAATCCGGGAAGATCGATCGGTGCGAGAGGTGCATCGAGGACGATCATCACCTGAAACAAAGGAGTGTGATTCAAGTCTCGTTCCGGTTGTAGCTCTTCCACGAGCATTTCAAACGGCACGTGCTGAAAGCCGTGCGCTTCCAGGGTCATCTCACGCACTCGGCCGAGCAGCTCCAGAAATGACGGATGGCCGGACAGATCGCTTCGCAATACGAGAGTGTTCACGAACAATCCGATCAATGACTCGAGCTCAACGCGCGTTCGCCCGGCAACCGGAGTTCCTACCACGATGTCGTCGAGTCCGGTGTAGCGATGTAGCAGGATCTGAAACGCCGTCAGCAGGGTCATGAAAAGTGTGGTGTCGTTCTGTCTGCTGAAGTGTACGAGTTGTTCTGTCAATGCGGACGGTATGGTGCGGGTCGCGACGCCCACTCGCGACGCGGGCAAAGGCCGCCGTGAACGCTCAGCCGGTAACGCAAGCACCGGCAGTCGCCCGGAAAGCTGACGCTTCCAGTACTCAAGTTGTGCTGCGGCTTCAGTTGTTAAGTATTCACGTTGCCAGTGAGCAAAGTCAGCATACTGAAACGGCAGCTCCGTCAGTGGTGATGACTTGTAGAGCGCGCTCAGCTCGGCACTGAGCACGTTGAGGGACCAGCCGTCGCTCACAACGTGATGCATGGCAATCAGCAACAGGTGGTCATCGGGTTTGATCTGCCAGACGATGGCGCGCAGTAGTGGTCCACGCGCAAGATCGAAAGGACGCCGAGCTTCTTCCCGAGCGCGACGCATTGCTTCCGCAAACGCGTAGTGTCCCGGCAAACCCGACAGATCAACGACGGGTAAGTGCCACTCCTCGCACGGCGCAATTACCTGTACTGGATTGCCCCCGTTTTTGCTAATAGTGGTGCGCAGGATTTCATGACGATGGATGATCTGTTCCACACATCGTCGCAACAACGATAGGTCCAACGCTCCTGCGATGCGGAGCAGAACCGGCATTATGTAAGCGGCGTTACCCGGTTCAAGCTGATCGAGAAACCATAAACGCTGCTGGGGGAACGAGAGTGGCAAATGATCCAGTTGTCTTGAGCGTTTGACGAGCTGTAATTGCGTGGGCTGGCCCGAGCTGCGGGCGATGGCTTCTGCCAGGCCGGCCACAGTCGGCGCCTCGAACATCTGGTGCAGCGGAATATCAATGTCGAACAACTGATTGATGCGAGCCACTATTTGTGTCGCCAGGAGTGAGTGCCCGCCGAGCGCGAAGAAGTTTTCATGCACGCCTACGGTTTCCAGGCTTAGTACCGAGGACCAGATCTTTGCTACTTCGATCTCAATGTGGTTGCGTGGTCTAACTGCGTGGCGCGTTGTGGTTTGTTCGACGGACGCAGCGGGTAGGTTGGACCGATCGATCTTGCCGTTTGGCAAACGTGGAATGGTGTCGACGGTTACAAACAACGACGGCACCATGTATTCAGGCAATCGCTCTTTCAGATGCTCTCTGATTTCTCCCGGCATTACCCGCTCGCCGGCCGGGAGCACATACGCGACCAGGCGCATATCACCCGGCGAAATCTCACTCACCGTAACTACACATTCGCGCACACCCTCGTGGGTGCTAAGCACCGTCTCAATCTCTCCAGGCTCGATCCGAAATCCACGCAATTTAACCTGTTGGTCCAGGCGGCCCAGATATTCGATGACTCCACTGGCGTCATAACGTGCCAGATCGCCGCTGCGATAGAGACGTGCGCCGGGCTCTTTCGCGAATGGATGTGGCTGAAAGCGCTCCGCTGTTAAATCGGGTCGATTCAAGTAACCGCGACCCAACCCGGCGCCGCCGATAAGTAACTCACCGGCGATTCCTACTGGAGCTGGCTGGTTGCCGGAATCGAGAATGTAGATCTCGGTATTTGCGATCGGTCGTCCGATCGGGACACTTTGTCGTTTGTCGTCTCGCTCACACGCATGGTAAGTGACGTCGACGGATGCTTCTGTCGGACCGTAGAGGTTGTATAGCTCTGCGTCCAGTGCGGCATGGAAATGTTCCTTCAGCCCGTATGACAACGCTTCGCCGCTGCATATCACGCGTTTCAGAGTTGCGCAGTGGTCCAGCTCCGCGGTAGCCAAAAATGTTTGCAACATCGAGGGCACAAAATGAATTGTCGTTACCTGCTCGTGCGCTATCAGTCGCGACAGGTAGATTGGATCCTGATGACCACCGGGCCGCGCCAGCACCATGCGTGCGCCTGTGATCAACGGCCAGAAGAATTCCCAGACGGAGACGTCAAAACTGAAAGGGGTTTTTTGCAGGATGCAGTCCCGCTCAGTTAGTTGTAATTGCGCTTGCATCCACTGCAGCCGGTTCACGATCCCGGCGTGGGTGTTCATCGCACCTTTGGGTCGACCGGTGGAACCGGAGGTGTAGATCACATAAGCAAGATTTTCGGCAGCGGGGGCAAGCCCCTCTTCCTGACTTGTTCTCTTTTGCGATGATCGAGAAATGAACAAGTCAGGAAGGGTGGCTTGCCCCCGCTGGTCGACAAAGAGCACATCAGCTTTTGTTTCAGGCAGGTTTGACAGTAGCTCTGGTTGCGTCAGCAGCACTCGTGGCCGCGCATCCGCAATCATGAACTGCAGTCGCTCTGGCGGATAACCCGGATCGAGTGGCACATACGCGCCACCGGCTTTGAGCACTGCGAGCAGCGCCACTACCAAATCCAGCGAACGCTCCATGCACACGCCCACCAGCACATCCGGCCCAACACCGCGCCGGTACAATTCACTCGCTAACGCAGGCGCACGTCGATCGAGCTCAGCATAGGTCAACCGTTCTTGTTCGAAGATCACGGCGACATTATTCGGAGTTCTTAAAGCCTGCTCAGTTACGAGCTGATCGAGTGTTTTTCCTGGCCCATAGTCAACGCTTGTCTCATTCCACGCGCTGAGCACCTGTTCCTTCTCGGCTTCCGCCAGTAGCTGGCAGTCACGAACACTCCTTCGCGGGTCGTTGACAATGCCTTCGAGCAGCGTCTGGAAATGCCCCAGCATGCGCTCGATCGTCGTCACCTCGAAAAGATCGGTGCTGTACTCCATCGACCCGACAAGGGTGTCGCCGCTCTCCGCCAGAGAAAGTCTTAGATCAAAGAGTGAGAAACTTTGCTCCAGCACAAACGGTTCCAGCCGTAGATTGGGCGCCAGTTGTCCTGCACCAATCGAACCCGACTGTTGCATTACGAACATGTGTTGGAACAGCGGACTGCGGCTCGTATCGCGCTCGGGGCGCAAGCGTTCTACCAGCAACGCAAATGGAAAATCCTGGTGAGCAAAAGCATCCAGAACCGTGCGTTGCACGCGTGCGAGCAATTGGAGAAAGGTCGGATCGCCGGAAAGATCAGCTTGCAATGGTAACGGATTCACAAAGTAACCGACCACGCGGGCAAGCCCCGCGGAGTCACGTACGGCAGTGGGCGAGCCGATGACAAAATTCCGTTGGCCGCTATAGCGATAGAGCAGCGTTTGAAATGCAGTTAAGAGGACGAGGTACAGCGTTGTGCCCTCTGAGCGCGCCAGTTGTTTGAGTTTCGCGGCCAGTATCGGGTCGATTCGGAATGACTTTGCCGCGCCGCGGAATGTTTGTACTGCTGGACGCGGTCGATCGAGCTGAAGGTTCAATGATGCCGGCTGTGGTCCAAGCTGTTCGCTCCAGTAATTCCAAAGTTCTTCGCCTCGCGTGCTATCCAGCTTCGCTCTTTCCTGCCGAACGTGATCGGCGTACTGCATCGTTAAGGCCGGCAGGCTCGCGCGCGTGCATTGCCGTTCAGCTTCGTAAAGCACGCCCAGTTCTTTCATCAGGAGCGTGAGGGACCAGAAGTCGGCGACAATGTGATGCACTACGAGGAGCAGTAAATGCTCGCGGTCTGAACGATGCAACAGCGTCACGCGCAATGGTGGACCATCGCTCAAATTAAACGGGCGCTCTGCCTCCATTGTGAGGCGCTCCTGAACAGTCGCTTCGTTCCATGAAGAAGCGTCGAGATGTTCGAAGCAAACGGGTAGATCTCGTCGTACCCGCTGAACGGGTGCGCCACCGTTTTGCGAGAAGGTGCTCCTTAACGCATCGTGACGTTGGACCAGCGTCTCAAAAGCACGATGCAAAGCCGCAGCATCCAATTCCCCATGCAACCGCAGCGGAGTAACGAGATTGTAAGCGCCGCTATCGGGAGCTATCCGGTGCACGACCCAGAGTGACTGCTGCCCGAAAGACAGTGGATATTCGCTCGCACTCTCAACGGAAGTTGCGGCAGGACTGCAAAGTGTGCCGCACTTCGCCATAGTTTCGGCCAGACTCGCAATCGTCGGATTATCCAGCAACGTTGCCAGTGGTACGCCAATACCAAAACTCGTCTCAATGCGATGCGTCAACTCGATCGCCAAAAGTGAGTCGAGGCCATAACGCAGAATTGACTCGTGAACATCTATTTGTGATTGTTCGATTCTCAGTAGCTCGGCGAGCTGTGCGCGCAGCCATTTTTCGGGTTCCTCTAAATCACGAGTCTCTGCTACCGGGGTCGGTTCAACTAAACCCTCTTGCCATTCGGCGACGACTTTCAAGCCGCCTTCCAGGAACAGTTGTCGACATGCCTTCCGTTGAATCTTTCCACTTGAGGTTTTCGGAATCGTGCCGGCGCGGATGAGCACAATCGCATGCGCCGTGATTTCGTGCTGCTCCGTTATGGCCTCTTGAATTGAGCCGATGATGGCTTTTGCTTCGACAGCTTGCCGCGCCTCTGTCTCCTGGGCCACGACTACCCACTCTTCATCATGGACCAACACCGAAAACGCCGCGCCGCAACCACTTCGCAGTGATGGGTGGCATTGCTCGACGGTTAACTCGATGTCTTGCGGATAATGATTACGACCGCGAGTGACGATCAGATCTTTGAGCCGGCCAGTCAGGAACAGCTCACCGTCTTGCAGGAACCCGAGGTCGCCGGTACGCAGAAATGAGCCCGTACCAACATTGCCGGGAACAGCGCGGAATGTATCAGCTGTCTCCACCGGTCTGTTCCAATAACCCGCGGCTACGCTTGGCCCGCTCACCCAGATCTCACCGACCCTATCGCCCGCATTTGGCGTCAGAGTGCCGGGATCGACAATCAACACCTTGCCTTCGGTTAACGGGTGACCACAGCTAACCAGTTTGCGATTTTCGGAGCTGTCGTTATCAACCTCGACGATCCGGTTTTGCTCGAGTGCTTTTTTCGAAACGACTTTGACGGTTGGACCATTTGCTTCGAGTTGTGCCGAAACGAGCAACGTCGCCTCCGCCAATCCATAGCACGGCCGAAAAGCTTTCCGGGAAAAACCGCAAGGCGCAAAAGCTTTAGCAAAGCGGTCCATCGTCTCGGGCCGAACAGGCTCAGCGCCATTGAACGCCACCGTCCACGAGCTCAGGTCGAGTGTTGCTCGTTGCTCACCGGTGATCTTCCGCACGCAAAGCTCGTAGGAAAAGTTTGGACCGCCGCTGGTGGTTGCACGGTGGTGCGAAATGGCCCACAGCCAGCGAAAAGGCTGCTGCAGAAAAGACACCGGCGACATGAGAATGCATCGTGCTCCGACCGATAGCGAATGGATCACAATGCCGGTGAGGCCCATGTCGTGATATAGCGGCAGCCAACTGACGATGACCGATTGCTCCGTTTGTCTAAAAGCCTTCTGCAGGAGTCGATCGTTGTGCAGCAGATTGTTATGAGTCAGCATCACGCCCTTTGGAACCGAGGTGGAACCTGACGTGTACTGCATGATTGCGAGGTCGTCAGCGCTCAGCGCTGGTTCCTGCCACCGTTCGCTCACTGGCTGCGACGTCAACCAACGAATTTTGGCGAGGGCAGGATTGCCGGCGAATGAAGTTAACCGCGAAAGGATGAAAGGAGTTGTTAACGCGAATGCGGGTTGGGCGTCGTCAATTACCGACTGCAAACGGAGAAGGTTGCGATTGTTTCGCGGAGGATAGGCGGGCACCGCGACCACGCCTGCATACAAACAACCGAAAAATGCCGTGATGTATTCGAGTCCTGGCGGGTAAAGCAACAAAACGCGCTCACCGCGGGTGGTTTGTGAATGCAGCCACGCCGCCACCGCGCGTGCCTTTTGGTCCAGCTCTGAATAAGTGAGACTACTCTCTTCTGTTGCCCCATCCGAGAGAAATGTATAGGCCACGCGAACAGGCTGATGTTGACTCCGCCAGCGCAGGATCTGAACCAGTGTGGACCACTGAGCGACTGTATTCGTATGCATTTGAAGAAGCGTGAGGCAGAGCTACCGCATTTAGCACCGACGAGCAACGTCAGAAGCTAAAATGGAGATATAAACGAACCAGAAACCCAGACTAAATTCTGGCTTTAGCAGACTGCCTTATTTCTGATTATTACGAAGAAACGGAGACTGACTATGAGTGTGCAAAAACCTTCGGGCTGGGACTCTCAAGCTCGGAGCAATCCTGGAGACATCCTGTCCGTCAGGCGAAAACGAAACATTTAGTCTACAAATGCTTGGATTATACAGGGCCGGACGAGGATCCTCGGGGGATGGACCATCCGATAATTCAGAGCAAGATATATAAATACCTGATTTGGTAGAAAGCTGTCTGCCGGTAACTTGACTGAGTCTGGAATCAGACAGTCGCAAAAAACTAATAACCTCTGAGCCTGTTCCAGACGCTCGCTTCACCTTGACGCCGAATCGTTTCGGCAAGCAGTAAATATGCTTCAGCATAGAGCGTGCGCATCTCTTCTTGCGTCCGCGGGTGCTGTAGCCTTTGCTCCAGCTCGGCTTCTGCAAGCCGGTGCGGCATAGCGTAACGTGAGATCATTTGTCCCTCACCCGCCAGGTAAAGCGCGAAACCTTCTTCCAGCCAGCGCGATGCGCGCTTGTTACTGACCGAATCGATCACAACGTGCGCCAGTTCATGACGAAGCGTGGTGAAGAGCACTCCACGCTTTTTCAGGATCCCCGCCGGTTGCAATTCGATCCGATTCCCATGCGTCGCGGCAGCGGCCCACCGCGGTTGGCCTGTGCGCGCTGTGAAGTCGCCCGTGCTTTCGTTCAACCGAATTTCGAGTCGCGGAATGTTCTCGATACCAGCTCGTCGCAGATAATCGCTGCGCGTCGCTTCCAGTGTATTCAGAATCTGATTAACGAGGCGTCGATCGATATCGACAGGATAAGAGAGGCTAAAGTGCTCGGAGGAGATGGTTAGGAGCCGGAGTCCCGCCCGACGGAAATCTCTATAGCCGAACGGGCTTAGCAAAATGTCAGCCTTCGATTCACCTCGCTTCTTCACGACTGTCCCGGGATAATATTTCTCGAGAATCTTTTCATGGCTCGCTCCACGCGCAGCCATCACGTGTGCGCCTTCCTGGCAGAGGCCGAGCCCATGACCGAAACCGCTGCCTCGAAAAATAAAGCTCGATCCTGAGCGATCAATCTCGAATCGCGAGCTCTTTAAAACATTCCAGCCGAGGGCGCGCCCCACGATGATCTTGAAATCCCAGCCGCGAACAGTTTTGCGATGCTCACCTTCGAGCCTGATGAATTCTGCACGACCCGATTCGTCGTGCTTACTTACCACGACCTGGTCCAGCCTCTTGCCGACATCGGTTCGCGAATCACTTTGCAAAGCCCGCAGGAGATCGGCGCGGCTGATGGTGTCAGTCCACTTCGCGTGCGGACCGGCATCGCAGTATTCATCGCGCACGCCGCGGAGATAGGAGGTCGGAGTCGCTCCCCAGAGGTCGCGGATGTTGGCAGTTTGGCCACCACACGATGCGCCGAAGTAGGCATCGATCAGTTGACCACGGTCGTCGATTAGCACCTGACCTTCAGTGGCGCGAACGGCGGCGGAGATGCGACTGCCAGCGAGTGAACCGGTTGGCCTAACAAACCTTTGACAGTGAGTTGTCGAACAAAAGTCGTAGCCCTCGCTTGCATGACGGCCGCTGTTCTTCAGCGCGTACGTGCGAATCGCAATCGAGAGCGCCTTCAGTGCTTCCGGCTCAGCTTCAATTGTGCCTTCGGCGCGCATTACGCCCATGACGTAATCTTCGAGTGAAAGTGTTTGCGTTACGTTTTCGCTTACCAGATGAACTTTGACAGGTGAGGCAACGTCGGGGAAACTTGGAGTTTTTTTATCATTCGGACTTTTTGAAGTGTCCGGGTTTTCTGAGCTTCGGTAGTTTGCATACGCCTGGAAAATCGGACGCACCAGCTCGGCCGCCTGCGATCCGTGCGCGCGCGACAAGAGGACCAGCACTGCCAGATCAATTCGCGACGGGTCTAATTCGCCGCTGCTCTGAAACGGCGCCGCGAATCCAACAAACCAGCCGTTGGTGCGAAAACCTTCTGCCGGCTCTGCCGTCCCGGTCTTGCCAATGATCGTTAACGGCAACGAATCGAGTTTCGCGGTGCGCGCCGTTCCGTAGCGAATTGCGCCGCGCATGCCATCGACGATGACGGCGCGATGTTCTGATGCGATATTGAGGTTGGCCCTCTCCACCGCTTGAAAATGATTTGCTGAAGCGAGCTGTGGCTTGAACAAATGCCCGCCATTTACGAGGGCTGCGTAGGCGGTCAACAACTGCATGGGTGTCACCTGGACCAGATTGCTTTCGCCAACGGCTGCTCGCTCCCTGCAATCAGCGTTGTCAGTCTTATTCTCACATGGGCGCAGGACGCCGTTAACTTCTTCTGCCGCGATACCCGTCGCCTGGCCAAAATCGAACTCGCGCAGGGTTGCCACTAACTTGTCTCTGCCGAGTCGCTGGCCGGTGGTCGCGAAATAGTAGTTGCAGGAATAAGCGATCGCCTGCGAGGGCGAAAACGGCGGCAGGTGATCGGCGTGTACGCAGGGCAGGGAAAAACTCAATCCCGTGAAGCGACCGGGACAGACAGTGCGCGAGTCTTCATTGATCAATTGTGCGCGCAGGGCAGCGAGGGCCGTGAAAGGTTTGATGGCCGAGCCGGGCATCAAAGACTGCGCATAGGCCAGTTGGGGGTTGACGATCGCGCGGACGCGGCCCGTTTGCGCATCCATGACGATAATTGTGCCGTCACGATTCGCGAGCGCTGCCTCCGCAGCATCTTCAAGCGCGGCGTCGATTTCAGCTTCGTTTCCAGCAGCAGTCTCGCCGGACCAATCGGCGATCGGGCTGCTATGCGACGAACGAAGAATGAGAACCAAAATCGCCGCGCTTGCAAACAAAAGTAGCAGTGCATGCGCGCGAGTTATTTCTGGTCTAACAAATCTCATGGGCTCAGCGAATTTACGATCACGCCGCTGCCTCTGTCGGCTGCGCGACGACGGGGGACGAAACCTCTGTAGGCACGCTCAATACATTTCTCGCGAGGGCCGTCAACGTGATTACCCAGCCAAGCAGGCTAAACAGGAACGCCAGCAGCAACCGTAGCGCGAAGACCACGAACTCCGTCTTGTTACCCTTGACCGTGAACGCAGGTACCAGCGCAACATAAGGCAACACAAAGAAGATGATCAGACCGAGGCCATAGATCAAAACAGAATCTGACGAAAAGGCGGCAGCGAGTGCGGAGCCTATACGTTTGAATCTAAGCAGACTGCGGAATCCACCACCGGCTACCGCAATCCATAGATGAATTGTCGCAAGCGGAAACGCCACACCCAGGAGGGCAAAACGCAGGGTGGAGAAAATCAAACTTGGCCAGTGAAGAGCAGGGGTTACTGGCGGAGTTGGCGTTGCCGGGTGGGCCGCTGGCGCCACTGCTACGATTGGAGCCGGATATCGAGCCGCGACCTTGTTCAGCAGGTAATAAAGTAGCCACACAAGCAACAGCACCGGAATAGTCACCGCGAGGAATTTCAGTGTGTCGATCAGGATCGCACGCCAATGTAACTTCTGATCCAATTCACGATTGATGATCGAAGCTTGCAGGGCGAAGAAGCTGGGTGGAATCAGAAACATCAGCGCGTAAGTGAGGAGCACTTGCCATATCGTAGCTTCGCGTATCGAGATAAAGAGGTAAGACGAGAGGAGCAGAAACGCGTAGATGGCGGCAAAGACCAGTAGCGCGCCCAGGTTTGCGAATATTGTCACGATTGTGCTGAACCAAAGTTTCAGGATAGTAGTCATAATCGCCTCACGGATTGAAATCTTCTCTGCGTTAAAGTAAGCCGTGGGTCATATTTAACGCAGAGAACGCAGAGAACGCAGAGAACGCAGAGAACGCAGAGATCGCAGAGAAGACTTGCTCTCACTTCTTGTCCAGAATCCGTAACCAGTCATTTGCTGTGTTCGCCTGCACTGTCGGCTGGTACATCAGCTCGGCACGCGCAGGGGCGATCTTGAATTCGCCCGGCACCTCGACGCGCATTGCGTATTGCAGGGTCGCGTCGCCGTCAAAGTAATTCATGAAGATGGCCGTGCGGTTGTCGCGGAACTCACGATTGCTATACCAGTCAGACCATTGGCCCAACGAGTAGCTCAGAACAATCCCGCTCGCGCGCGCCACTTGCTCTGCACCCGCGGGAATCGGATCTTCGATCATCACATACTGCGCGCGCGCGCCAGTCAGCCGCAGCCTCACGACAATCAGGTCGCCTGAACGCAACTCCCCGGTTAGCGGCTCAACCTTCCAGCTCGCCTTGCCGCTCTCATCGTCGGAGACGCGCAGCCGCAGATACTCACGCGTGATCTTCAATCCGGCCGTCGCTTGCGCGGCCACGTTTTCGTCGGCAGTAAAGTATTCAAGCGCGCTCGAAACATACAAAGCACCCTTGCCGTGTTTCACGATTCGGATCTGATTTGATGGACCAATTTCGGTGCCCTTCTTCCAAACCGTCACAGTCTGTGCGTTGGTGGCCTCACTTTCGCCCACGTGTTGTCCCGCAATCTTGACGCCGTTCAAATAAACTTCGAACGTGTAGTCGGGCGACAGCTCCCGGCTGACTTTCAGGTAATCAGTCAGCCCGTAGATCGCGAAGGCAGTTTCTTTGGTCGACGTCCAGTAGTAGCCGTTCTTCCGGTTTTGTACTAACCAGCGCGCAGCTTTGGGCAACAGATGGGAGCCGGGATTGATCTGCGACAGCGCCTTCAGCGAAAGCGACGTTGCTTCGGCGTCCAGATAAACATCACGGCCGTAATCGTTCACTCGCGCCGTTTGCCAGTGCGCTTCGAACTCGTTCTGTTGCGCCGAGCTTTCGATCAGCTTCGCGACTTCCGGCGCGCGACTGTCTTTGCGCTCCTGCAAAGCGAGCGCCAGTAGCGCCCGCCCATATGGCCCAAGGTTGTTGCGCTTGCCGTACAACTCGTCGAGATATTGAGTATCGCCGTCACCGCTTTCGGTGAACGCGTAAATCATATAAGCGCGTGTTTCATCATCGATCGGATTGCCGTTATCGTTCTTGCCCGCGCTGAGCAGCGACGAAAGTTTTTGCCGTCCCTGTGAGTGCTGCCAGTCGTCAACCTGATAACCCGCGCGGCGCGCCATGGTCATGCCATCGATAACGTAAGCCGTCATAAACGGATCGCTCTTGTCGTCTTTCCACCAACCCCAACCGCCGTCGTCATGCTGGTAGGCATACAGCCGATCCAGACCTTTTCGGACTTTGTCGTCCAGATCGTTCGACGCGCGAATCTTTGCTTCCGGAATGTCCTTCAGCGCCTGGGCCACGACGATGTTCGGCAGAAAACTGGACATCGTTTGCTCAGTGCAGCCGTAGGGATAACTCGTGAGGTAATCGAGCGCGCCGAACAATGCACCAGCGATGGACGGCGACACTTCGATTCGCAGCGCCCGCGCCTGTTCATTCGCGCGGCCCGGCACATCGAGATTAAAAGTTTGCTCGGCGTCATTTTGCGTAACCGTCAGCGCGTTGCCGGTCGTGCGTCTTAGACCATGCGGCACGATGTCCATCGTCATCTCGACTGCGTCTGACTCAGTGTCAGTCAGCGCTTTCGCGAGCAGCGTCAGTTTTCCGACCGTGTTCGCCTGTACGCGCCAATCAACGCGATGTTCGCCGTTCGGGCGAATCGTCACTGTTGCATCAGCAGGATCGAGCAACTGCGCCCCGTTTAATTCCAGTGAAATTTTGGTGGACTTGTCGCTCTTAAGGAAGTTGTGGACCAGGCCTGAGATCGTGACTGTGTCGCCTTCCGTCAAGAAGCGCGGCATCTCCAAACGCATGATCACGTCTTTGCGCGCAATCGTTTTCTGCACGACTGAGCCGACGCGTGTGTCCGACGTCACTCCCCGCGCCGTTGCCCGCCACGTCGTAAGGTTGTCGGGCAGTTTGAAACTCACAGTAGCTTTGCCATCGCCGCCCGTTACCACATCAGGTTGCCAAAACGCGGTGTCTTTGAATTCTTTGCGAATCGTGGCTTCGGCGTAGGAGCTCTCGTTCTTGAAGTCAGCAAGCTGATACGGAGACTTGTTCTTCGCTAAAGCCGCTGGCTTTTCCCCACCATAACCAGTGAACGTGTAATGAATCGCGAGACTCGTCGCCACTTCGTTGTAGCGTCGACCGTAGAAGTCGCGCTTGATGTTGCCGGCCGATTCGGGGGCAATGCTGTAAATTGCTTCGTCGACAATTCCCAGACTGACTTCGGTGTTCGCGGCCGGTGAACCGTCTTCGTTGCGGGCCAGGATCGTGTAGGACGCGACGTCGCGCGGCTTAAACTCGCTCTTGTTTGGAACTATGTCGAGTTTCAGCATCTTGTCGCGCGCAGGGACACCAATAATCTGGTCCTGGCTGTACATGTCGTTGTTCTTGACGAACGACACGTCGAGGTAAACGTTGGGCGCGTACCTCTTTTCGATAGGTACGTCGATCACAATGCTGCGACCGGCGGCGTCGATTTGCCGCACGCTGAGGACTTCAGACAGTTCAGTAGTCACCAGCAGATGCGCTTGATCCACCGGCAGCATTGCCAGCACGTGCGCGGTTTCGCCGGGCTTGTACGACTTCTTGTCAGGTACAAGCTTGATCGATTTATCGTCGTAATTCTCATATGAGAAATCCGACCACTCACCCTTCTTGTCGGGCGCCCAAAACGAGCCGCCGCGATTCGCGATCTCCCTGCCGTTTTCCGTAACGATTGTTTTGACGTAGATACTGCCGGGCGACGGCACTGTAAACTCATACGTAGCGTTGCCCTCATTGTCGGTGTTGACTTCGCCGGTCCCTAACTCGCGCTCGTGGAGGATGTAATCAACGATCTCATACTTGTAGCCCTCATTCTCTTCCCACCTGCTTTGCCTTTCCCACTTTTGTTCGATGAACTTCAGCGTGACTTTTTGTGAGACAGGTTTACCGGCGTAATCCGCGGTCTTCACTCGCACCCTGGCGGCGTCGCCCTGGTAATAAAGATAGCGTTCCGGGTAGGCGTCGGCGACAGAGCTGCCGCGTGTGCCGATGAACGAGGCTGCGCCCTGCATCTCTCGTCGTGAGGCGTCAGTGACCTGCGCTTCCAACCGGTACGAATAATCCCATTCCTCTTTCGGATCGGGCGCAGGTACTTCGAATTCAACAAATGCCTCGCCCCTCGCATTCAGCGTGGCGTCGCCTTCGGTAACCAGATCGGTGCCATAGTAGCCGGATTCCTCTTCGTCGTCGCCTTCATTGCCTGGACCAGCCGCGTCGTCAAACTCGTCCGCATCGTTATCCCACCACCAGTGGTAATAGCGTTGTCTGTAGATGTAGTAATGCACGTCGGCATTCGTCACAGGCGCGCCGAAAAAGTAATTTGCGTTAATCGCAAACTGAGTTTTTTGACCGACAGCGGCAAATTGTTCTGGCGTCTTAACAGTGACTTTGAACTCGGGTTTCTTGTACTCCTGAACCTCGAAATAGCCGCCCGTGCGGACATCGCCGATTGATGCCGTGATGCTGTAGCTGCCGAGCGCGGCTTCGTCGCCCAGGTCTAACTGGCCGCTGAATGTGCCCCGGTCGGAAAGCGGCAGCTCCTTTTCGAAAAGCTTCCCGCTATCTGGATCTTCGATCGTTACATTAACGTTTTTACTATCGAGCAGTTTGTAACCGTTCGAGGTCCACTGGCGCAGAATGCCTTTAAAGAAGACAGATTGCGCAGGGCGGTAGACTGGACGATCGGTGTAGATAAAGCTGGTCACGTCCTCGCCGGTGAGCACGTCGTCTTCGCCGCCCCCACCGCCATCGCCGCCGAAGTAAAACGAATCCAGATCGGAGATGACGAAGTTGTCGCGCTCGCGAGCCATGATCAAAAACGGATTGCTCTGCTGTTCTTCCGGGTTGACGTCTTCCTCGGGCGTCTCCGGCTTGTCTGGAGCCTTCACGTCCGTTTTGTAAATACCGGATTTGTCAGTCTTACCGGTCGCGAGGGTATTCTTCGCGTTTGTGACTTCGACTGAGACGCCTTCATGTGGCGCGCCTGTCTTCCGGTCCACGATGTAGACCATGACCTGACCGTGACGGTTCGTTTTTTCGATCATCGTGAGGTTAGTCACGATTGCGATCGAATAAGCGCGCATACCTTCGTTGACGCCTTCGATCAGGTACACGCCCGGCTCCATCTTGCCGAGGGGGATCATGCGGCTGTCGTATTCGTTTTCCAGGGCGGGCAATTTCTCGCGCCAGTCTTTCACCTTCTGATCGGGATTCAGCAAAGGCACGCGGGCATAGTCAGCCACGTTCAGCGGCGTGCGCTCAGCCGGTGGCTCCTGGCGAAACTTTTGATTGAAAGTGTCGCGATGATCTCTCTGCAGGTGAGTGCGGACGTAATCTTTGACTGCTCCGAAAAGTGAAATCTTCAAGCGGTGCGTGCGCTCAAGGAGAGACGGGCTCGCACCGTAACCCTGCGCGATTTCCACCTTCTCTTTCTCGCCCATCTCGTGCGGATTATCGAGTTGCTTAAAGAACATCGTCGGATCTTTTACTCGATAGAGACGGAAATCGAGATAGTCGATGTTTTGGTAGTTGGCCCACAACCGTGCCGATTCGTTTGGCGAGTACGAACGATTCGTCGTCAGCGAAAAGTAGGGCTTGCTGACTGCGACTGTGGGAGGCTTCTCCGGTTCAGCTTGCTTCACCGGCTGGGTAGTGCGCGCGCGGATGAGGTTGAAGCCAAAGACGGAAGCGACGAGCGCGAGATAGATTATAATGGTCGCAAGATAGCGACGGATTTTAGTGCCAGACACGTTAATAAATCCTCCCAGGCAGAGAAGAAAAAAGAGTCGCGTCGTACCACTTACTGCAAAATTTTCAACCGGTAGAATCCGAGAAAATTTTTGTTACGCTCGACCGGCCGCCAACGCGGATCCGGATGCTGATCGAGCACTGAAAGCTCGACCTTCTTTATCGTTCCTTTGTCGACCGGCGATGAGCCGGTGTGATAAACAACCCAGTCCGGCGCGCCATTGGCTGCAATATGCGCCCCGCCCAAAAAGATCATCACGTGATACGGAAACTTTTGGACCCATGGCTGGTAATAGAAGAGCAAATCACCCGGCTGAGCTTCGCGGCGATCGCGGCTAACGAATACGACGTTGAAATTCTTCAGCGTGCGAGCATCGGCGAATTCTGAAAACCGGCCGTTGCGAATGTCGGTGTCAGCGAATGATCCGAAATCGGTGCGAAAGATCTTTTCGCCGAATGGGTTTTGATCCAGGTCAAAACTCTTAACGTCGGACGCGACAGTTTGGTACGCGGGTCCCATCCTCTGAAACCAGAGACGATCGTGCTGGCGGAGGGCCTCGCGCATTGCGAATCGCGCCAGTCCGGCACAGTCGCGCTGTTCGGCATTCCATTGATCGCTGAGTTGATAGAATTGTGTTTCGGCGATGGCGGTGAACCAGCGGCGAAAGCTGTCGCGGTCCTGAAAGCTGCGCAGCTCGATAAGATCCGGTATTCCGTCGTTATCAGAATCGGTTAGCTCAGTGCGATTATTTGAGGACGGCTTTGCCGTAGCGGAGGCTGCTTCGATTTTTTTGCTGTGATGAGTGCGTGAAAGACTCCAGGCAAGCGCGGTGGTGGATACGATAACGACGCCTGCCAATGCCAACCAGCGTTTCAAAGGGGCGCGCATTTGCGGGGGTTCCAGCATTGCCACTTGGATTTGGCTCGAGCGAATACGCGGATGCTATCACGGATACAGTTTAGGCAACACCATTTATGACTTATACTTCTTCGACCTTTTCGCTTTCCTCGTCGGGCTTCTTCTTCTTGCGAGGGCTGAATAGCTTCTTAACTCGAAGGGCCAGCCTGACAGACAGCCCGTAAATACGATCAGACTCTTTTGCCAAAAGTGGCGACGCGCTGGCGAGGATCAGCACATACAGAGCGGCAAATGGCTGCAAGACCGGCATCAAGCCCCCCGCGATAGCGAGGCTCACGATGATGATCGCGAACTCACCGCGGGCCAGCAGTGTGAACGAAATATTGAGTGACCCCACGGGTGAGAGCTTCGCGCGTGCTCCTACAATCATTCCAGCGATCACGACGCAAACGAGCGAAATCAGAGCCGCACCCACAGCCAGCCCGGCGGCGCCACCAAGACTGAAAGGATCGATCGACAGGCCAAAACCGAAGAAGAAGATCGCGCCGAACGAATCACGAAACGGTACGATCAGACGTTCCATGCGCTCACTGTGTTCAGTCTCTCCCAATATCAAGCCCAGGAGTAGCGCACCGATCGACTCGGCAACGTGAATCGTCTCACCGAGTCCGGCTAATAAAAACAAGCACGCGAAGATCACAATGACAAAGACTTCATTCGAAGAAATCCGGAAGAGTCGATTCAAGAGTGGCGTAGCCAACCGCCCCACGACCATCAGGCCAACGATAAAGGCGAGCGCAATACCACCGGATGAAGCCACTGCTGCAAACGAGCTCGCGCCGCTGAGAATGATGCCCGAGATGAGCGACAGATAGATGGCGAGAAAAACATCCTCGAACATCGTAATGCCCAGAATCAATTCTGTTTCACGATTCGCAGTGCGCCTGTAGTCGAAGAGAATCTTGGCTACGATCGCACTCGATGAAACAGTGGTGATACCGGCAATGATGAGTGTCTCCCGAAGCGGAAAGCCCGCGAAGTAACCAAACGAGAGGCCCACAGTGAAATTGATTCCGATGTAAAGCGAGCCGCCGGCCAAAATGGATCGGCCTGCTGCGAGTAAGCGTGTGACGTTGGATTCGAGGCCAAGATAAAACAGCAGGAACAGCACACCCATTCGGCCCATGAAGGAGATGAGCGATTGCGTCTCGATGAAGCGAAAGTCGAAGACGCCAAGCTGGGGAGCGTGCGGCCCGACCGCCATGCCAATCAGAATTAAGAACGGCACGTTGGATAATCCGAGTTTATGGGCAACCGTGACGGCAAACGCGATGAGCACGAGCGCCAGGCCAATTTCCAGGATCACGTTATCCATCCGCTCACTCCTCAGTTCCTTTGTTCAGCAGACGCTTGAGAGCATCGATCGTACGCCGATCGCCGGCGACGATCAGTGTCGCGCCTGCGTTGAGAACGGTGTGGGCTTCCGGGTTAGTGCGCTTCGTCTGGTCCGGCTCGATTATCGAGACAATGGATGCGCCGGTACGTGTGCGAACCTGGAGCTCGCGAATGGTCATGCCGATGCAGGCCGCGCCTGGCTCAATCCTGAACCACTCCAGCACTAAATCTTCCAGGACAACCTCCGCTATCGGCAGACTGCGCGGCACGTAAGTCAGTCCACCAATGATGCCTGCGATCTGCCGTGCCTCGCCGTCCGACAGTTGCAGGACAGACGCAGCTCGATCCAGGTTGCGGCGAGTGAAGTGGTACAGCTCACGCGTGCCGTCGTCGTGAATGACTATGACTAATCGATCGCCGCTGGTTGTCTCAATCTGAAATTTGCGTCCCACGCCGGGAAGAACCGTTTCGCTGATAGACATGACCGCAGACTCCTTCCGTGTTCATTCAGAGCGTCTGGATCCTTGCTGAATAAAGTGGCGAAATTGCTTCAGTTTCACGTGCTTCTAACAACTTCGCGGCTTTGCGTCAAAAGTCTTTTATGCCACAAAAAGGCACAAAAAGCTCAAATAGGTTCTGCTGATTTTGAGCTTTTTGGGCCTCTTTGTGGCTAAAATTGCAGCGAACGAGTCGAGCGTGATCACTTTTGAGGCAAAGCGGTCATCAACATCGAGAGGGGAGGATTAACATGGCAAAGCCAATGCCTGTCATTTTCTTCGGGCACGGAAACCCGATGAACGCGCTACAGAGTAATGCCTGGACCAAAGCGTGGTCCGCTATCGGAAACAGTATTCCAAAACCGAAGTCGATCGTCTGTGTCTCGGCCCACTGGTACCTGTCTGCGACACTGGTGACTGCGCAGGAGCAACCGCGCACGATTCACGACTTCGGTGGCTTCCCGCGCGAGCTCCATGAGATCAAGTATCCGGCGCCGGGCAACTCGGAGCTTGCGAATCGCGTAATCGATTTGCTTGGACCAGTCTCGGTGGAATTAGATACGCGGTGGGGATTAGATCACGGAACCTGGTCCGTGCTCTGCCACGTCTTTCCTGAAGCCGACGTTCCCGTTATACAACTCAGTATCGACGACACGCAGCCCGCGGAGTTCCACTACGAAACTGCAAAGCGACTCTCCAGCCTGCGGGATGAAGGGGTGCTAATCATGGGAAGCGGGAACATCGTACACAACCTGCATGCTTACGCGTGGGGTCGTCAGCAGGTTGAGCCGCTCGACTGGGCGGTGCGCTTTGAAGAACAAGCTCGCGAGCTATTGCTGACCGGCGCACACGATCCGCTCATCGCTTACGAGGCGTTAGGACGTGACGCGACCCTCTCGATTCCTACTCCCGACCACTATCTGCCACTCCTTTACGTGATCGCTCAAATGAGGGAAGGGGAGCCGGTTAGCTTTCCGGTGGAGGGCTTCGATGGAGGGTCCGTCTCAATGTTATCAGTCCAAATCGGCTGAACGTGTTGGCCCAATAACAGGTCAGAGTCGCGGCTAAGCTGATAAGGCCGCCGCCTCAATCTGCTTCAACTTTTCCGTTAGTAGTTCCTGTTCCCGCAGATTTTTCGTCGTTGCGATCGCGCGCTGGATTTCCTTACGCGCCTCAGGGAAGTTGCCCATTTTCATCAGCAAGTCTCCGCGAACACTGTGAAGCAGATGATAGCCGGCCAGCGCAGAGTCAGTTGCGGGCGTGGTTATGGCATCGAGGGCATCAAGTCCAGCGGCCGGGCCGTGGGCCATACTCACTGCAACTGCTCGATTCAGTGCCACGATGGGAGATGGCGTGGTTTGCATCAGCGCGTCGTAGAGAAGAACGATCCGTTCCCAATCAGTCTCTTCGGCTGTGCGAGCTCGCATGTGACATGCAGCAATCGCTGCCTGCAAAGCATAGTAGCCAGCGCCGCCACCGAGTCTTTGCGCGTGTTCGAGCGCAGACATTCCTCGCTGGATCTGCGCGTCGTCCCACAAAGAGCGATCCTGGTCGGGCAGCAAGACCGCCTCACCGTTGCTTCCACGGCGAGCCGCTGTGCGCGCCGCATTGAGTTCCATCAGAGCCAGCAGTGCGTGAGCTTCAGACTCGCCGGGAAGAAATTGCACCAGCATGCGTCCGAGCCGCAACGCCTCGTCGCAGAGTGCAGCCCGCATCCACTCCTCTCCTGAGGTCGCGGTATGCCCCTCGTTGAAGGTCAGGTAGACCACGGAAAGTACTGACTTCACCCTGCGGCGCAACTCGTCTCCGCGCGGCGTCTCAAAAGGCACATGAGCTTCCGAGAGAGTCTTCTTGGCGCGAAAGATCCGCTGTCCTATCGTCTTCTCAGGTACGAGAAAGGCCCGCGCGATCTCCGCCGTAGTGAGTCCGCCGATCAAACGCAACGTAAGCGCGATGCGTCCTTCTACCGCGAGTATCGGATGGCAGGCGGTAAAAATCAGCCGCAGCACGTCATCGTCGATCACCTGATCCAGCGCCTGGTCCATCGCTTCTCCGAGCCGCTGCTGTTGCACCTCAAGCTCCCGAGCAATTTCTTCGTGCTTTTGTACAAGCATCTGCCCACGGCGCAGACTATCGATGGCACGCCGCTTTGCCGCCGTCATTAGCCACGCAGCAGGATTTTCAGGGATGCCTTCTTCGGGCCACCGCTCCAGGGCGGCAACCAGCGCGTCCTGGGAAAGTTCCTCGGCCGTGCCGATATCGCGGGTGACACGGGCAATCGCAGCGATGAGCCGCGTAGACTCGATCTTCCACACCGCCTCGATCGTCCTGTTCACATCGCTCATGTTCGCCTGACGACATCTTAATCGTCGTCAGGCAAACTCGCTACTGATGTACATGAGCCGCCGGTGAAGGAAGATATTCCGTGCCGTCTGACCACCGTTGCGTTGGAATGACGAACTGCGTCAGGTGTTCCGCAGGGGCGGCAATCGCAACAACTGGAGAACCCGCCAGATTCGCTCCCCACGTTGCGGGGTCAGTATCCGAATAGAAGAACATGAGGTGAGGAGGCCAGTGGTGTGCTGTCGCCACCGTATCCTTCCTTCCCCATCATGTAGCACATGGCTCCCGCCTCCATTGGCGGCAATTCTTTCTTCTCGATGGCGGCAAGGACGGTTTCTTCCATCTGGGCCTTCGTGCGTCCCGCCAGAATGAGGTCCGTGATCCTGGTGATTCGGAGAAAGTAGGATCGTGCGGCTGCCGCGTTGACACACATCGGGACCCGCACCTTCGAGTCTGAGAAGTCAGCGTCCGCTGCCGAAGTCCACGAACGCCCCACAATACACACGAAACCGTTCTTGCCTTTGACCGCTGTTTCAAAACCATGACGTCCGAGGATCAGGACATCTGCAGCGCGTGAGATGGACTCCGGCGCGGCACTTCGGGCCAGGGCGATCTCCGCGTCTCGATCCGCCATGAGGTATTGGTCCAGCTTCGGATAAGTTGTTTTGGCATCCTGTGCCATCGCCTGGTAAGCCGTACCGAGCACAACAAGGAGTACGAAGCACTTGATTACGATTGCACGAGTCTTGTTTTTTCGCACAGTTTTACCTCTTGAGATGGCCTTTGTGTTACGCAAAGGCCATCCCTCAGCACTTGTATTTCTTCGTTTGTTTAAGTCTGTCGCGAGTTCGCTGTTGCTGTGACGCTCAGCTCACTTCGGGGGCCGGCATGAAGAAAATCTCTCGCACCTCGATCGACGTACGGCACGCTTTCGCGCCCTTGCTGGCCCATGCCAGCGCCTCGTCCATGTCTGCGGTTTCAAGTATCCAAAAACCGCCCACGTGCTCCTTGGCCTCCAGGTAAGGCCCGTCAGTGATGAGCACTTCACTATGGGGCCCCCCACGCAGTGACTTTGCCTTACCCAGGCCGCCGGCGAATTTCCTGACACCAGCAGCGATCATCTCGCGATTGAGCGCGTGGATCGCCTCGATAGTCGCTTCGTCCTGTGTGGACGGGTCAAAGTCGTCGGGAAGGTAACCAGAAATAAGATATTGTGGCATGTCGTCTCCTAAAAAATGATTTTCAGCCGGGCTAAGTGCTCCGTCTTCACTATCACGACGAATGGCGAGACCGGAATTCTACACATTGTCCAAAAAATTTTAGTTTGTATGTTTGTGACACTTCGGCGGTCTCTCTGATAACGTTCCACCGGATCTTTATCCGTGTCACTCGCGATTTGATGTTTGTCGAAATCGCTGTGCGTCGTCCGTCATACTACCGAGCGTGGCTCAACCACGAGGAGAACGAGATGCTTTATGTTTTATTGATTTATGAGAAACCGGACGACTTTGCGCGCCGTGATTCGCCGGTCGAGTCGGAAGCATACGCCGGCGCCTGGCGCGCGTATCACCGTGCCTTGCTCGACGCTGGGATCTTCGTCGGCGGCAAACCACTGGACGCGCCCGAAACCGCGACGACCGTGCGGTTGCGCGATAGCAAGCGCGATATCCAGGACGGGCCGTATGCCAACACAAAGGAGCAATTGGGCGGGTTTACGCTGCTCGAGCTGCCTTCGCTCGATGCTGCGTTGGAATGGGCGGCAAGATGTCCGGCGGCTTCCTACGGTGTCGTGGAAGTGCGGCCAATAGCCGTCGAAATGGAGCCACGCGTCACCGTTGCAAACTCGAATTGAAGAGCCGGCGCACCGCGCGGTCGAAGCGGTAGCGCGCGAATCTTACGGGCGCCTCGTGGCGCTGCTTGCAATGCGGACGCGCGATGTCGCGGGCGCTGAAGACGCGTTGGCCGACGCGCTGGTGGCCGCACTGACGACCTGGCCTCGCGACGGTATTCCGAAGAATCCGCAAGGTTGGCTCTTAACGGCTGCGCGCAACCGCCTTCTGGATCATGCGCGACATCAGCAGGTACACGAACACACCACTCCGACTTTAAAACTTATGACGCGCGAGTTTGATGAGACGGCTGATCCCGACAGGTGGCCCGACGAGCGTCTCAAGCTCCTGTTCGTGTGTGCGCATCCTGCCATCGATCCCGACATACACACGCCGCTCATGTTGCAAACAGTGCTCGGGCTCGATGCGGTGGCGATTGGACGGGCTTTACTCGTCGCGCCGAAGACGATTGGACAACGATTGGTGCGCGCCAAGACCAAGATCCGACAAGCGCGGATCGCGTTTGAGATTCCTTCGCCAGACCAGATTCCCGAGCGCCTGGAAGCAGTGCTGAACGCGATCTACGCTGCGTACGGCAATAGTTGGGAGGACGCGAGTGGCGCCGACGAACGCATCACCGAACTCGGCCAGGAGGCAATCTGGCTCGCGCGCGTGCTGCGTGAGCAGCTTCCGGACGATCCGGAAGTCCGCGGTCTGCTGGCGTTGATGCTTTATTGCGAGGCGCGGCGTCCGGCGCGTCGCAGTGCCGGTGGCAGGTTCGTGCCGCTCTCCGAGCAGGATCCAAAAGACTGGCGCATGCCAATGATCGAAGAAGCGGAAGGTGAACTCACATCAGCCTTCCAAATGCGGCGACCAGGACGATACCAGGTCGAAGCTGCCATCCAGTCAGTTCACGCTGAACGCGCTCACACAGGTCGCACTGACTCTGCTGCCATTGCTGCGTTCTACGATCAGTTGATGCAGCTCGCGCCTTCGATCGGAGGTGCGGTCGCACGCGCCGCGGCGCACGCCGAAGTTCGTGGACCCGAAGCAGGGCTGACTCTCCTTGATTTGATCGACTCACAGGCCGTGATTTCCTATCAACCGTATTGGGCCGTTCGCGCGCACTTCCTGCGACAACTCGGCCGCCCGCAGGCTGCTGCCGAGGCGTACGACCGCGCTATTGGACTCAGCGACGACCCCGCCATCCGTGCTTTCCTAACCGAGCGTCGTAATTGGTTGACGCTTCAGTAAGCGATTGTTAATCCGCCTGTAGAAATTAGTCCGCCTCGACCGTCACTACTGTGAGAAATCAAAAAGGAGTGAAAGACCATGTGTCCTATATGCATGATAAACGCAGTGCTTGTGGTTGCAGGCGCTACTTCGGGGGCCGGCGTGCTCGGTTTAGTGGCGGTGAAGGTTCGGGCTTTGCGGCGGCATCGTCGCGAGCCACGCACAGCGCAACGGGATTCAAGCAAGAGTAAACAATGAGCGAGTCAACAGTATCGGCAAGAACACAACAGAGAACAAGGAGAAAAACGTGAAGCAGAACAACGAGAGAAACGTGGCCGAGCGTGTCGTAATGAAACCGCCCCCTATTGTATCGGCAGAAGAGTGGGAGGCTGCGCGTCAGCAGCTTCTCGTGAAGGAAAAGGCTTTAACCCACGCCCGTGACGCGCTCGCTGCCGAGCGCCGGCGAATGCCGTGGCTGGCGGTGCCCAAGAAGTACGAGTTCGAAGGGCCGAGCGGCAAAGTGAGTCTGCTCGATCTGTTCGAAGGCAGGCGTCAGCTGATCGTCTACCGCGCGTTCTTCGAGCCTGGCGTGTTTGGCTGGCCTGAGCATGCCTGCCGCGGCTGTTCCTTTGTGGCTGACCAGGTTGCACACCTCGCGCATCTGAACGCTCGCAACACGACGCTCGCGTTCGCTTCGCGTGCGCCGCAACCTGACATCGAGCGCGTGAAGGCAAGGATGGGGTGGCAGATGCCGTGGTACACCATCACGGACGGCTTCGACAAAGACTTTGGCGTGGACGAGTGGCACGGCACGAATGCATTCATCCGCGACGGCGAGCAAGTTTTTCGAACCTACTTCATCAATAATCGCGGCGATGAGCAGATGGGGAACACTTGGAACTATCTCGACATAACTGCGCTGGGACGGCAGGAGGAGTGGGAAGACTCGCCCGAGGGTTATCCGCAGACGCCACCGTACAAATGGTGGAACTGGCACGACAACTACGATGCCGAGGCCTCACCTGATCCGAAGTGGGTCCAGATTTCCGACGTTGGAGAAGCTGCCTTCCGAAAGCGCGACGCGGATTGATCTCGAGTTTCTCTGCGGCCTTGTGTTAAGAGTGTTTTCAACACAGGGCCGCAGAGACCGCAAAGTATCACTAGCATGTCCTGGCGCTCGTTAGGATAAGATGAGGTTCTCAAATCTCAGCTTTCATCGAATGACTGCTGACAAAAATTGCAGAGTCTTCTGCTGCGAGTCTAAGTGGCTTTCCTTTCTGCATTGAATGATGAGCCTGATTCTCTATCTCCTTCGACACGGACAAACGGCGCTCAGCCGAGAGGATGTTTTTTGCGGATCAGGATTGGATCCAGAACTGACTTCTGAGGGTATGGAGATGGCCCAGGTTTTCGCGAGGACTTACCGCGAAGTCGAATGGCGCGCAGTTTATTCCAGTATTTTGCGCCGAAGCATTACAACCGCACAGCCTCTCTGCGATGTGGTAGGAATCAATCTACAAGTACGCGCCGAGTTAAATGAGATTGCTTATGGTAAGTGGGAGGGTCTGACAAAAGAAAAAGTCAGTCAAGAGTATCACGATGAATATCTCAGGTGGTTGGCTGATCCCGGTCGGCACGCAACAACCGGAGGAGAATCGGCAATTGCAGTTGCGCGGCGTGGCTTACAAATGATCGAGGAGATCCAGCAGCAGGTAACAGAGGGGAATGTGTTGATAGTCTCACACAAAGCAACGATAAGGATTATTCTTTGCAAGCTTTTGGGCATCGATGTTGGGCGCTTTCGTTATCGGCTGGCTTGTCCCGTAGGCTCCGTTAGCATAGTAGAGTTTACGTCCAATGGTCCGATGCTCAAGACGCTGGCCGACCGGTCTCACTTAAGTGAGGATCTGAGATCGTTACGCGGTACTTGATAAGGGCCAACGATGTTTGGCTCGATCCATCGGAATCAATGAGCAACTTCCCGCAGGCGCTCCGTGGTGGTCCAACGAACGGCATCCCTAAAATTCGGTGAGTCAACTGGAGAATTCTAATATAACGTGTGACTTAGATAAGAACGAAAAGAACATAATGCGGTGATGCTGGGATCTTTTAAGGGCGCACCTCAATGATCGTAGCTCCATGAGTCAATTCTGCTACTATGATGTTGATATCAAGAAAGTTTTTAATGACCTCAATATTTGTTTGCGTATGCAGAGAAACTCTCGTCGTGGCGAAACTACCGCCGGAACAGAGCGCCAGTGGAATTAGCAGTTGATCTGCTAAATGCTCTCCAATGGGTGCTTGTGCTCTAAGGTAATCGAGTGCCTCGTCTGCCGCTTGCTCAGCAATTACTTCGGCCCTTACACCTCGCTCGCCGATTCTGGTGAATACTTCAGTGAGATGTTCGCTTTGGATCTCTATCATCACAGCGGTTCCGCGGCTTATGGCATTGTCCGAAATTTCAGGCTGTAGTTGTTCATCGCTTAACCCCATTTTCTCTTTCACAACTGTGAGCTCTCTTTCAGCCATGCTGGCGGGAAGATTGACGACCAACGCACGAGCACGTTTCGCAAGTATCCTTCCACGTTCAGTGAGGTCCAATTGAAATCGGTGCGTGGCGGGTTCAATGAAGACGTCAAAGCGTCCACCACCCGGAGGATAGAAACCGTAGCGCCCAAGCTCGATCAGGATCTGCGGACCCATTCGACTAACGAGAGGCAGAAACGCGCGCTCGAGAAAATCATAAGGAGGTGCATGCACGTTATGCGTACCACCCTCGAACCGCAGCACACTCGGAGCTGACGCTATCATGAGAGGAGGCAACACAGTTTGAAGTACAAGAGTGGTGCTGCCGGCTGTGCCTACATCGAATGTATAGTCGCCCGGTGTGACGGTGCCGGGATGAAACGTAAATTCAGTTGAGCCTACAGCCGCTCCTTCAACCTGAGCATTCCCGATTGCTGCCGCTGCTCTTACTGCCGTGAGATGTTGCTGGCGAAGACCAGGCTTTGCTCGATTGGCGCGAGCATGTTTGATGTGAAACGGTTGGCCGGTAACGAGAGAGAGCGCCAGTGAAGTGCGAATAATTTGGCCGCCACCTTCGCCATGTGAACCATCGATCGCTAGCAAGTGATTATCCTCACATGGATTATGCCGGGTGTGGACTATATTTACTTGTCTCTCGACTTCTTTGTTGTTTGGACGGTCACTTTCTTCGGACTGGGTGTACCTGATTTCGCGGACCCCTGACCCCTGCGACCCTGGTCCGGTTTCGCTGCCTTCTGGAACGTCTGTTCGTTTGTTCGTTTAGGTTGGGTGCCGGTAATGTTCGGGCTTTTACCTCGGTCGCCTCCCTGATTCATATGTTTGCTCTCCTTTACTCCAGACTTTTTTCGTTCTCAATGTCAAACGATCTAGCAACTGCAAGGCCAATATTTCAGGGCTGGTGAAGCGAAGGATGGACCACCTCTTGTTCAACCGCAGCTTCTCAGATCGTTCGGCATTACTGTTGCCCGCTGATCGTCACGTAAATTGTGTTTGTCGACCATTCTGCGATTACCAACTGCTTGTCGTCAGGTGGATGTTGAACACCTGTATGTTATGTGTACGCAGGGTGCAGGATACTGAACCACTTATTAGTTTATGGAGGGCTAGGATGGCGAATAAGAATCGTAATCGACTCAACCAGCCGCCCACAGGAGAGGGCAAGAAACAAAGCCCACGCTCCGGCGAGGGGAATAAGCTGCATAAGCGCGCCGACGTGCTACAAGCCGGTCAGGACGAACAAAATATTGGCACTGCGGAAGAAGAGGAGGCTTTAGGATCTCAATCCGTGAATCCGAAGCGTCCTAAAGCAGGAAGATAGCTCGAGATTTCCGGCAGCAAATCTTTTCGTAGTATGTGGAGCTGCCAGCTGTGCGAGCATATCCGTATCGTTTTGCCTGCGAAGATGGCTATGTATAATCTAAACGAGAACATCGTAACCTTCCTCCCGCCTGAATCGATTGAGCCTGAGGCCAAACAGCAACTTATCAATATTGCTGAAATGCCGTTCGTATTTCACCACGTGGCGGTGATGCCCGATTGCCATCTTGGAAAAGGCGCGACGGTTGGTTCGGTCATCGCCACGAAAGAAGCGATCATTCCTGCGGCTGTGGGCGTAGATGTCGGCTGCGGCATGGTGGCCGTACAGACAAAGTTCTTCGCAAAGGACTTGCCTGACAATTTAGATAAATTACGACAGGGAATCGAGCGGCGAATCCCGCTGGGCGCAGGCGCCGGAAATAAAAAGCTGACAGATACCGCAGTCGAGCGCGTCAGTGAACTCAAGGCGATTGCCACGCAAGACTACGACAAAGTAGACAGCCATTGGACCACTGCACTGGGGACGCTCGGGTCGGGTAATCATTTCATTGAAATTTGCCTCGACGAAAATGATCAAGTGTGGGTAGCGCTGCATTCCGGTTCTCGTGGCATTGGTAACCGGTTAGCAACGAAACACATCAGGATTGCTCAAAAACTGATGGACGAAAAAGCCATTCCGCTCAAGGACCGCGATCTAGCCTATCTAACGGAAGCCACTCCGGAATTCGACGCATACATGAGGGATCTCCTCTGGGCGCAGGACTTCGCGCGGCTCAACCGCGATGAGATGATGGACCGGGTAATGACAGAACTCTCATACACTCTCTACGGCGAAGACGGACATCAATCGGAAATAGAGATCGAACGTATCAATTGCCACCACAATTTTACTCAGCAGGAACAGCACTTTGGTAAGAGGGTCTGGATTACCCGCAAAGGTGCGATCCAAATGAAGAATGAGCAAAAAGGTATCATCCCTGGTTCCATGGGAACACAGAGCTACATCGTTTCCGGCTTGGAGAATTCTCTTAGCTTCAACTCTGCGCCACATGGCGCCGGCCGCCGTTTTTCTCGCTCAGAGGCTAAGCGCAGATTTACGATGAATGATCTTGAAGCAGCTATGGGTGACATTTCCTTTAGACATTCCAAATCGCTGATCGATGAGATTCCGATGGCTTACAAAGACATCGATGAGGTCATAGAGAACAGCAAGGAATTAGTGAAGGTCGATCATACTTTAAGGCAAATCGTCAACATAAAGGGCGATTAGTCTAAAAACCTATGCGACGGTTTGGGTCATGGCCAAACCGCCGCAGTTTGGAATTGTCAGGGTTATTTCTCCCGATTACCCACGTCCACGCATATCGCCTTGGCCCCGTTGACAAAACAGGTGCAGACACCAAATCTCCCCGGCGTGCATGGTCCCGGCCCTTGGGGACAAACGGCAAGCTCGCAGTTAAAGCACTCCGCCTTCCGCTCAACCCCTATCTGTCCGAAGATGGCGAGCAGCATGAGGCACGTTAGCACCAGCACACGAGCCAACGTAATCTTTCTATAGAACATTGTAAGTCTCCTTTGTGAAGGCAAAGCATATATGTGAAGCCAGGCCAAAACGGGGGAATGGCGCAACCATACGTCGCGAAAAGATAAGTGTCAATTTGTTTGTCGAATGGTTGAGTTCACGTGATGCCCGAACCACAGATTGACTAACCCGCGACTGAATGTGCGTCGTTTTCCTGGAGTTTTTTCTGACATTCGTCAACTGATACTCGCGGGCTGGCTGCGCTTGGGATTTCCCGGCATCCACTTCGCGCAGCACCTTGAGTTTGAAATCATCGACGCAGCCACGGTTGGCGATGGCTACCGCATGCCTCGACTATTTGGCCTACCGATGAACGATTCAGCCGAGCGAAAAGATACAAGACCGTGCGTTCTCATTGACGTCCTGAATTACAAATTCCTCTGTATCGACATTGTTGATACATGGCTTAAAGCGGGCATAGTAAGGCTATATAACGAGGGAACGATCAGGTAGATGAAAGTCACGGTAAAAATGGGGAAACAGCGCCGCTGTCCGACTTCCCGCTGCGGTGATGCAGGCAACACAGCTGGAACTTGATGAAGTGGTTGAAGTGCGTGAGGAGCGAGGTCGAATCGTTATTGTGCGAGTAAGACCAGGAAATATGAGATGTCCGAACTGTTAAAGGGCATCACAAACAAGAACCAGCATCGCGAGATTGATTCTGGCCCGCTGTCGGTGGAGAGATTTGGTAATGCGGCCGAGGTACGTACCGGAAGCCGGTGATATTGTTTGGTTAAACTTCACGCACCAAGCTGGCCATGAGCAGGCGGGACACCGACCGGCCCTGGTATTGAGTCCGCGCGCCTACAAGGAGAAGACCAACCTGATGGTCTGCTGTCCCATGACAACGCAGATTAAGAAATATCCTTTCGAAGTGCAGATTGCGAGTACGACGCCCTCAAGTGTTGTGCTCGCGGATCAGATAAAAAGCCTCAATTGGCGTGTTCGAAAAGCAACGCGGAAAGGCGCGGCATCGGCAGACGAGTTGGCCGATGTGCACTAAGACTTTCGCCCTCATTGGATAGACTCAACTTGAGGTCTTAACTACAGTTGACAAGAACGGCGATTAGGTCTCACCGCATGTCTCGGTCGATTCGTGAACGTGCCCCTCCTGATTTTTGCAAGTCTTGCTTATGTGTGAAGGGTAGGTAAAGGCTCTGACTCAGGTCGGACGCTCGACCGGTTCCTCTGCAACTGCAACTGCAAGGCAGGGTTGCTGCCCTGCCCTACGTCATTGATTCTATTGGTGGAGCAGAGGGGGATCGAACCCCTGACCTCCGCATTGCGAATTAGACGCCCGGCAAAAACGTAAGTGTTTGCCTTTTCCACAGTTGCAGCCACCGAAGAAAACCGAGGGGTTTTACATTCTTTCCTATTCGTTACTATAGCGTATAGCTCGTGTGCTGTTATTTTTGGCCACGTATTGGCCAGTTGGATTACTAATTTTTTAGGAATATTTTGACGTAATGTGAGTGAGTAAAAGACTGGATAGAGGAGCATTACGTTTTCAGATCGTCGTCCTTACTTAGTCCCTTTGATTCAATCTTCTCGGATCACTCTATGTTTGTCGCTAGTACGTTGGATACTTTGGACCTCGCATAACAACTACCGCTTTTGACATTAGCCTTGTACTTCCCTAAAAGCTTGTATCATCTGTGCAACATACCGAGCGGAAGCAACGAGCCGAAGAATTGAACTATCAGTTCGGTCATAACCGAAAACGTCAAGGAGCCTAACATTTATGCCAACATCGAAGAAGCCACGGAAAATCCGAAGTGACGCTCAAGTGGGAACCGTTGAGAAGAAATTAGGTCTACCGCCTGGAACAATTCGTAACGAAGATGGTCGTAACACGAGGAATGACAAACTAGTTGGAACTATTCGCAAACAGGCTAAGAAGGGTAAGAAGTGATATGGGACGTTTCACAGAAGAATTCAGCAGAACTAAGAGCACTTTAGCTCGACATCAAGCTGCACGGCACCGATGAAGACTTTGTAACGTGTGAGTTCAAATCTCAGTGCCCGTGAGGCAGAATGCAAGTTGCCCTGCTCAGGGTGCTTGAGTGCTACCAAGCGATTATTGGCCCACCCTGGCCCGGCCATTTTTCACGGAACCAGATAGTCACAAGCCGAACGACCACTAGTGGGCGAGCCAGCGTTATGCGTGACGTTTTGTTAGCTACAGCCACAAGGATAAGGACTGGGTGAGAGGCTACCTGGTCCCTCTAGTTAGCTCATGGGGACTCACTGTTGCGATCGATCACGCTGACTTTCTCCCAGGACAGCGTCTTATACGAAGCATCTCACAGTCTTTAATGAGAATTGCCAGAACCCTTCGGCGTTTACCATCGATTTCTTCATTTAGAGCAATCTCCAGCTCTCTCTTTACCCAGCTTGAGCCGGCGGAGTTGCTAGATAACACAGCACCAACGAAAGCTGTAGCTTCGATCCCCCTACCTATCTTCTCTATGAGTGAATCGCCAATGAGTATCTCTGCTTCATCAAGCCATACCTTTACTCCGCTATCAATTAAGTCGGACGCAAGCCTTCTCACAAAAGGCTTATCCACATGACTATGGCTGAGAAAAATACTTGTCATTCAATACACCTAAAAATCTATCTTAAAATCACTCAGCGGCCATGCGAGGTATTGCGCACCGGTTGAAGGTTTAGGCGGGCCCTAAGCGGAACACATTATTTCAGCTTTCATGATCCAGTACGGTGGACAAAATATATTTCGACACCAGTGGATTATGACTTCATCCGGCATTGCTACGGACCGATATATCAGATACACGATTAGAACGGCTTTCGACTGACGCCGCGGGTTGTTCAACGGGTGGTAAAGGTGATCGGATCTCCGCTATCAGTTGCTTAAAGAGCCGCACCAACGTAATGGATTCTTGAAGCAGGAAACGAGAGGCGGTGATTGAGAGAAGCATGGCCCCTGCTATGTAAAGGATGATGTGTTCGACGGACATAACGGATTTTCTCCTTAAAGAAATCGTCATGTCTGAATGAAACACCCGTTGCGTCGCAACATACAATGTAAATCAGATTAGCGCAACTTGTTTCTCAGTCCTGCGGCACTGCAAACCACCTGCCACCCGCAACATTAACGCCCTCAGTATTTAAATAAACCTTCGTGGTGGTTCGTGCGCCGCTAAATCCCAAAATCACAAGTCATTTAACTCTGTCGACATCACAAACCTTTCATAGCCACCCGAATCGATCAATCCACAGCGACCCATGTAACAGTTAACCACTTGATAGCTAACGAGATCAATTGGATTGTCCGTCGTGGGTTTCTCGTAAACAAGCTTGCTGGTCCCGTACGAGCGTGCTTGCTCAAAGCTTTGTAGCGTTTCGCTCAGGAAGTTTTTGTTTGATGATGTCGGCCTGAATCGTCACGTCCAGGTGATTTGCCTGGCTCGTCAGATCGGCTGAAGCGTGCATGTCGCCTTCCGGAGTTTTGAACTTTGAGTTGCGCAGGTAACACCAGAGAATACAAGCCATACCCAGCTCGTGAGCTTGCGCAAAGGCCTCGCTGATTTCTGTTATCTGTCGGGTCGATTCATCGGAGCCAAAAATATATGTGGCCCCGACAGCAACGGCCCCAAGATTGTGTGCCTCTTTGACTGTTCCAAAAGGACCTGATCAAACTTGTTCGACAGCGTCAGCAATTCGTTATGATTTATCTTGTCGATGAACGGAATCTTGTGCGTATACTTTCGTGCAACCGTCCCGACCACTCCAAAGGTTGAAGCAACTGCATTGCATCCACCCTCAATGGCAAGCTTCACGATGTTTTCCGGATCGAAGTACTGTGGATTGGGCGCAAACGATGCGCCGGCCGAATGCTCGATCCCCTGGTCCACTGGAAGGATTGACAGATAGCCAGCAGGCACGGGCATCACATCCTCGACGTCGCCGACGCCAACAGTCCCGACGCGCGCTTCTTTCGCGAGGTTGCGGAGCGACGTCCCAATCATTTTTCGAGAAACGTCGTCGTCGCTGGGGACTTGCTCGAGTGCCTCCAAATCAAGCCGGACGCCGAGTTCGGGATTCTGTTCGTAAGCCTGCTGCGCCTGTTGATTCAAGTACAGAGCAAAGGCCGACTTTCGTTTCGTGGCTGCGATCTCCGTTTGCTTGGCAGTCTCCTCTCGTTGTTTAGCCGCAATCTGTGTCTCTTTGCGCGCATCTCTTTTGAGCCTGGTCTCTGGCCAACTCGGCCGTATGCTTTGCCCCGTGACCGTTGTTAATTCGGTGAGCGCGTTGTTTCGGGCCTCCTTAGCGATCGCCTCTTTGCCCTTTGCCTCTGCCTCTGCCTGCTTTGCTTTGTAGGCTTCGTCGCGTAGCTGAAGCGTCTCGGCTTTTGCCTGATTCCTCACCTTAACCGTGTACACCGCCGAACCGGCCGCAGCCACCGACATCGCGAAAAATAACAAGCCCGCGGCAAACAAGCCTCCGATGGTTTTAACCCTCTTACGCGTGAACTCGTAGGTTTGCTCGATCTTCGGCGCCACGTCATCAGAGGGGTTCGCCTTTTCTAGTACCGCTGCACTCTCCTCAATTCGGCTTAGATCTCGCAGCGCGTCCCACGGGGGAGCGTCGAGAGAGATTCCATCGAGTGTATTGGCGACGTTGATTGGGACAATCTTTCGCTTGTAAGTGCTTGCTAGCTCGAGCTCTTGCGGAATCCAGGTTGATTTGGTGATGTCGTCCCTAGCGATCAGGACGAGCATCCGGCTTCTGCGTATGGCCCGCGTAATAGTGCCCGGTATGGACTCCCCTCGGTGCAGTGAACTCTCATCGATGAAGCAAGTCAGCCCACGCTTTTCGAGCCAACTTCAACGCATAAGGCTTCGGTAAGAGATAAAAATGTCGTTCCCGGAAAGCAGTTGAGTGAAGAACTTGATATTCATCGGGGTATACCTCGTAATCTGTAAGCAAGCCGTTGTCTGCTCTTGCCCAGGCAAGCATCAATTTAATTGGATTCTGGCCCATGGCTTTTTATGCTCAAGCAAACCGCTGGTAATCTCGGTGGTTGGGCTTTTGCAGGATTCTTTCCGCAGTCTCGCCGCGTGTCAAGATTGAGTAATTCACAACTTCGAGAGGCGGCGAGCACTGCGGAAAGAATCAGTTAAACTAAACCGCGGGGCCACTATGAAGATTGAATATCACAGGTCGTTTTCCGCAGTCCTGCCTATAAGAGCAGCACGCGAATGAAAAGGTGGATGGGCTTTCGGAGCAGGACTTACAGGCGCATCGGGTGGGCGAATTGGTGAAGGAAGTGACTGCAAGCACAGCGGCGACCTGAATTTGATCAAGGAAACGGCAGCCGGCAGGCAGACTGCGACGACGAGCCAAGCTGGCAGAGCTGGAAAAGCTGGGCATGAGACGGGTGTGTCAGTCATACAGTCTTTAGGAAGAATCGAATAGAAGAACCGGCCATTGTCCACTTTCTATTTTTCCATGGTTGCCTGCTCCGTGTGTGTGTGCGAGTTGTGTGCGAACACGATTAGAAGATCGATAAAGAGGTTTACAGTAGGACCATATCAGGCCGATAAAACCTTGATAATTAGACAGAGAGATCGATACAGAGCTATTATGACTGGCAGTCCTCAGCCTATCGTTCTGCTAATCAATAACAATTAAACAGGTTGCAGCCAGCGAGGATTTTGGGGCATTTCCCGTTTTGTTACAGATGGGTGGTCCAACGTAACGAACGGTATCGGTTTCTTCCGGCCACAATTTGGCCACAAGTTTTCACAGTTCATGCCGCTTTACTCCGCAGGGATGATGAGTAGCTATCTGGCGGTCCTTTCGAGGAGAATTTCTTCTACTCGACCTATGTCACGTCGGTAGGATAACCCCGTGTCCAACGCATCCGAGACAGCGACTGCTTCTTGTCGAGCGGAATGAAAGTCGTGAGCCGTACCTGTTACAAGTAGAGTTCTTCCAGGGCCAGTGCAGAAAGTGCGACCGTCGTGCATGATGTTACCGAATAGAACGTTTTGCGACTCAGTGGACCATTCCGGTAGCATAAACCGTTGTCGTCGAACACTACCGGGATAGGTAACGGGCACGTGGTAAATACATACCGTACTAGAGGTGTTAGTCTTAACCGCGGTCAAATTATTTTATTAGGGTGGCTTGTATGATTTCTGACAAAGGAGTATTTAAGGACGCCAAAATATATTTACGAACTCCGAATCGCCGGGTCGAACATCGAATTCATTGAAAAACAGAGATTGCTTTGATTGATGAATTGGCCCGCGAGCACTCCACGAAATTGGACACCATACAAATAATTCAATCGTTCCAAGGCCATTTTAATGTAATCTTGGGCATCTTTCGTGTCCACGGGAGTAATGTCGGGAGGGATATCGCCGAAGCTAATTGATCCCATTCCTCCGGTTTTCTGGTGGGAAGTTGCCGATCTGAACGGGAAGTCTCTTACGACTTTGGGAAAGAAGGAATTGAAGCCATCCGTAAAACAATATTGGGTGAACTCGTTGCCGCCAATATACTTCTCAATCAACAGCGATGCGCCAATTCTCAGTCCACGCCGAACTTCAGCCATCGCTCCTTGAGCATTGTCGCGAAAAACCTGTAATTCAAACTCCAACACAGCACTGCTGCCCTTTAGGACGATGCTCGAACCATGCTGTTTTATGAAGGCTTCCGCCGTGGAGATATCGTGAACAGCGCTGAATGGACAAACCATTTCGGGCCGAACCTGACGGACGAGATTCTTTGTAAATATCCGGTTCTCTTCTAGTTGAGCAGCTTCGATAACGGGAGCGAAGCACGGAATTCGATCACTGTCACAAATATCGGTCAGCCCTCCAAAATGGCCTTTTCGGTACCAACAATGACGACGTCTTATTCTCATTTTCGTAGTAAAGGCCTGAAAAATTATTGACTTCCCATACTGCTTGGCATAGGATGGCCGCGCAAAGCAGAAATTCAGAGTTGCCCTCGACGAGTTGCCATACAACTTCCGGTTCTGCTTCTACTTAGTAATTTCCTTCGCTTAACGAATCAGGAGTTTGCTTTGTCTCTAAGCCATCCTCGGCTCAAAGGGCGGTAGCCTGTTTTCTTCACACAAAACCGTCTCTCATCTCGCACGGATTAGGTTGTACCACCGATGACGCTTCTGCGACTGTTGGAGGAGTGCGTAAACCCTACTGACTTGTTTCACATTGTCGCTACCGTCTAGGAGTCACGCCAATGGTTACTGATTGTCTTATCATCGGTTATAACGACGGGTGTCTTGAAGATGAGATCCGTAGTCTGCGCGCAATGGGAGTGGACCATCCGAACTACCGGGATCTCAGCCTCAACATAATCGAATATGAAGGCCGGCCCTACCGGGCAATGGATATCTTCAATCGCTTTTACTACGAAGGTAGAGCTCCAACAAAAGGCGACAGGAGATGGCATAACGCGGACGTTC
>Ga0126311_10000049_pt1 | contig 61805 bp, 47 predicted proteins | sample Plot61_FD_92539 | JGI IMG/M metagenome (GOLD analysis project Ga0126311, IMG submission 92539) | Serpentine soil microbial communities from UC McLaughlin Reserve, CA, USA - Plot61 | ecosystem: Environmental > Terrestrial > Soil > Grasslands | place: USA: UC McLaughlin Reserve, Lake County... | reverse complement strand
GAAGTTGCTGCATGACGAACGAGACTCGCGTCTGGTTGCGTGGTTGAAGCGTCGCTACGCGCGAATACTCAACTGGACCCTGCGACATCCTTACAAGATCATCAGCGCATCAGCCATCATGCTGTTGGTTGCCGTGCTGCTCTTCCCATTTATGGGCCGAGAGTTTCTGCCGCCGTTCAACGAAGGCGCGCTCAATATCAATGCCAGTTTGCCGCCCGGCACCTCACTTCAGGAGTCAAATCGCATCGGCAGCATTATCGAAACTGCACTTCGTGAAGTTCCCGAAGTAGTTTCAACTACGCGTCGCACCGGCCGCGCCGAACTGGATGAACACGCAGCGGGAGTCAACTTAAGTGAGATCGAAGTAGTTACGAAAGAGGGCGACCGTCCGCATTCTGAAATGATGGAGGAAGTAAGGCAGAAGCTCGCAAGAATCCCAGGTGTCACGGGTGAAGTGGGCCAACCCATTTCGCACCGGATAGATCACCTGCTTTCAGGCACCCGCGCACAGATTGCGATCAAACTATTCGGTCCCGATCTCGCGACTTTGCGAACGAAGGCGGGAGAGATTCGAGAGGCAATGGCGACTGTGCCTGGTATTGTCGATCTTCTTGTCGAACCACAGGTCGGTGTTCCACAAGTGCAGATCAACATGAACCGCCAGGGCGCGGCTGCTGTCGGAGTCAGCGCGGAGTCGTTAGCAGAAACAGTTGACACTGCATTCAACGGACACGTCGCTTCTCAGGTCCTGGAGGAACAGAAGACTTACGACGTGCTGGTGCGCTTTGATGATTCCGCGCGGCAGTCAGTCGAGACCATTAGCAAAACACTCATCGATACACCTTCCGGCGGTAAGGTTCCGATCGCACAGGTTGCGGATGTGCGAGTGGATCAGGGGCCAAACACGATCAATCGCGAGAACGTACAACGACGCATCATTGTGCAAGCAAACGTTGCCGATCGTGATTTAGGAAGCGTGATCGCGGACGTGCGCACAGCTATCGGGCAGCGTGTGCGGTTGCCACAGGGTTACTTCGTTCAGTACGGCGGACAGTTTGAGTCGCAGGAAAAAGCATCGCGCCAGATCCTTTTGTTCTCGATTGTCGCCATCGCAGGGATCTTTCTCCTGCTGTACATCGCCCTAAAATCCGTGCGTTCCGCGTTTCTCGTTATGGCCAATTTGCCATTGGCTTTGATCGGTGGAGTCGTAATGGTCTTTCTGTCCGGCGGGACGCTGTCAATCGCGTCGCTGGTTGGCTTCATCACGCTCTTCGGCATCGCCACACGAAATGGCATCATGCTCATCAGCCACTACTCTCACCTGATGACGGAAGAAGGCGTTGGTTTTCGCGACGCGATCGTGCAGGGTTCGATGGAACGGCTCAGCCCTATCCTAATGACGGCACTCGTCACCGGCGTGGGATTGATTCCGCTAGCGCTCGGAGTAGGAGAACCAGGCAAAGAGATTCAGCAACCGATGGCGATCGTAATCCTTGGCGGAATCTTTACTTCAACGTTCCTGAACATGATCGTCATCCCGGCGCTTTATCTGAAATATGGGCGGGCCGAAGCGTATGCCAGGTCGCGCGAGGTCCCGCAAGGTCCGGAGCTGGCTGCGCTGTCAGACTGAGCGATGGTCCTGCTGTTGCACGCGAACTCTTTTCTCTACGGCATCAGCATCACCATTCTGGCGTGCGCGGTTTTGTGGCTCGTCCTTAAAGTCTTGCTGTCTCGCGGCCGAACAAAACTCAATAAGCGACGCTTTAGAGGCAAGAGCAATCGGGCCACACGACGCAAAGAGCAGGCACTTAGCAGGCGAAGAAAAGATTAAGAGATGTCTGAATGGTTCTGGTATGCAATTGCAGCGGCTGTCCTGTATGGCCTGCATCAGGTCTTCACCAAGCTCGCCTCGCAACATATAGGAGATGGAGTTGGCGGTTTGGTAGTTGAACTCACCGCGGCTTTGATCATTGCTCTATATCTCGCGTATCTGAAATTCTTCGGTGAGTGGAAACAGGCTCTGTCGTCACGCGGTGTCTTTTATTCAGCTCTCACGGGAATATGCGTCGGCGCAGGCACGGTAACCTTCTTCTTACTATTCCAAAAGGGCGGGCCGCTTTCTGCTGTCCCAATGGTTTTAGCCGGAGGTGCTGCGTTGATGGCTGTGGTTGGAATCCTCTTCTTTCGTGAGCCCGCTACACTGATCCGAGTATCGGGAATAGTGCTCTCGCTGTTAGGATTGTTTCTACTTCGCTATTCCCCCGCAAAATAACACCCTTCCTTTTTGAAATGCGATGACGTATTTGGCTCGCAAGATTGGACCGCTGCTGTTGGCTTTTCTTCTGGGAGTGGCGGCCAAAACCGCATGGGACCACCGGCATCAGATCCGCAACGTTTTAGCTGAGCCTTTTGTCTACTACCAGGATTGAGTCGCAGCATCGAACCCTTCGAATCCAATCCCTTAATAATTAATCACGCGGGGTATGAAAACTTAACTGATTGATTTTGAATCAAAATACACCCTCCTGGCGTTGCTGGGTTTTTTGGCCTAACTCAGTGCTTTCCTAGCGGCGCTTTGGGTGTTGCGTTCGCGGTGCGCGAACTTTCGTTTGCCGTGCTCGTCGTAGTCAGCGAGGACTCCGTTGTAGACGAGCTTGCCATTGCCGTTGCGTTTGTAGACACCTTCTGTATATCTCATTGAAGTATCTCAGAGAGCTCTGGATGCTGGATTTAGTGGAGGGATATCTCTACGTGGATGGGTGGAAAGGAGCTATGAGGACTGTACCAATCCTCTCGATCCGTTCTGATGTTTCATACCAGCCGTCCTGGCACTGAACTAGACTAAACGCCACTCACGTTCTTGACGGTTCTCCCGGACTCTCTTCCGGTCTAGAATGACTCTTCACCATGGCTCACGATCAGATTAGCCAAATATTCGTGCTCGCCAACGAGCTCAAAGAGGGTGACCTGAGCGTCGGCGGCACACGCGATGACCACGTACGCCGACAAGCCCGCGCCACCCTCGCCTCTCTGTCACTCGGAGATATTGCCACAGCGGACTTCGTTGATGATCAGGTTACCGAGGCTCTTCACCGGTCTTTGGATCCGCAGCTGGCCGGCAAAGTGGCCCACCTTACGGTTGCTGAGCTCAAGCAAATTCTTCTTTCCCCTAAAGGCGCGAGTTGGATCGAACATCATCGAAATGGTGTCTCCAGCGAAGCTGCTGCCGCAGTGGTGAAAATCATGAGTAATGAAGAGCTTGGAACCCTCTCTTGCAAGCTATTCAATCCACTGCCGGGCACGGGTGTCGCTATCGGATCGCGGGGGCATTTCGGCTCGCGAATTCAACCTAATTCGCCAGGCGACGATGAAACGGAGATATTGCTTTCAGTTCTCGAAGGCATCGCCTACGGTTGCGGCGATGTGATTCTCGGTCTCAATCCCGCCAGCGACGATGTCGACACAATCATTAGGCTCGAGCAGTTGCTGGAGAGTGTGGTCGAGCGACTTCAGTTGCCTACGCGATTCTGCGTACTGTCCGACATCGTTAAGCAGACCAATGCGCGCTCCCAAACAAGAGTGGATGTGGGCTTTCAAAGTCTTGCTGGAACCTCGAAGGCAATATTGGGGATGGTGGGACTCGATGTTGATGGGTTGCTCGCTCTTGCGCCCGGATTTCACGGTCTCTACTTCGAGACAGGTCAGGGCTCCGCAGTCACCAATCAGGCCGCCGAGGGTGTTGATATGGTTACGCTCGAAGCGCGAGCGTACGGAATTGCGAGACTCATTCAGCAACAGACAGGCAGTTGGATGATTGTGAACGATGTAGCCGGATTCATCGGACCCGAAGTCTTCCGCACCGGCGAGCAATTGCTACGAGCGTGCCTCGAAGACACCGTGATGGCCAAGCTTCACGGCTTAACGATGGGACTCGACGTCTGCGCCACTTTTCATATGGGCATTGGACCAGCCGAATTACAGACCCTGACGGAACAAATCGTAGTTCAGGCTGCCCCAGCCTATTTGATGGCGGTCGCGGGAAACGCGGATCCGATGCTCGGATACATGACAACTTCATTTCGCGAGCATCCGAGGTTGCGCCGCCAAACCGGGCGCCACGTCGCCTCCGCGATGCAGAAGAGATTAATCGAGCTGTCCGCGATGGCAGAAACCGGGGCAGTATCAGGCACGAGTGCGAATGCACTGTACGCGGTCTATCACAAAGCCGGCGGTGACACTCGTTCGCTCGATACGCTCCGCGATGAAGGAGCAAAAAAGATTGGTGCGCTTGCGGAACGCGGTTTCGATCTTGGTTACGGCTGCGGCCAAAACTACGATGACCCGCCCGATGCGAACGCTCGAATTACGCGCATCTACTCAAATGCCAGACGTGCGCTCTACTCAACAATCGATGAGGCGGTGATCTCTGATTCGTCGCCCTCTTACATTCGAGTACACACAAGATCTTCGAACCGAGATGACTACCTCGCACACCCAGCAACAGGCGAGATGATCGACGACAAAGATACGGCTCGTATCCAGGCACTCTATCCCGCGCGCCGGCCGCAAGTGCAGGTTGTCGTTTCCGATGGGCTCAATGCCGATGCGATCAATGAGAATCTGCGTTCGGTGTTACCGGGCGTACGAAGCGAACTTGTGGCAGCAGGGCATCATGTTAGCGAGATAGACATCGTTATTGAGAATGGGAGAGTGCGGGCGGGTTATCATGTCGGATCTTTGCTGGAAGCGGAAATGATCATTCATCTGATCGGCGAGCGGCCTGGGACAGGGATCAATACGCTTTCGGCATACTTAACCTACGGTCTGGACCACAAAGATCAATCGCGCTGGGGATCGCGATCGGCGGCATCCTTCGACCATTCGTGGACTACGGCCGTTTGTGGGATTCATCGCCGGGGTAAGCCTCCCGAAAAAGCGGTGGCAGAAATAGCCGGGTTGGTGGATCGAATATTCGCGGAACGGTGCTCGGGGGTCGCTCTCTGACCCGATTATTGCCGCAGGCGTATTAACGTTCGCGTCACCTCGTACATTATCGTTAGATTGCCTGACGGTTTGCCGGCTGGAAACCTGCCGCTAGTCGTAACCTTGCGTGGTGTTAACAGCAGCAACACATCCACACTCGCCATTTGACCATGATCATCGTTCCAAAACTGCGGCCGTCGAATTCCATAATCCCTGTAGTAAACCCCAACTGAATTGCCTGCGCTTCCACGATCTGGCGCCATCGGCTTCGTAGCTCGCATCCCATGAAGGAAGTAGCTCGCTGTTCTCAGGAATTGCGATCCGCTCGCCTCGACTAAGAATTGAGTGAACTCCGGGACGAAAGTGACAACTGGCACATCCTTCGAGAGAAACAGGCAACATGCGGTTAAGCTCGCCCACGTTCTCTTCAAAAAGATCGATGTCATGTGATCGGAAGAGTGGGAACTCTGTATCAGTCTTTGTTAGCGAACGTAGACCACCATCTTTACCGGCAAACAATTTCGGTCGCGTTAGCTTGAATTCATACACATCCAGAGCGTCACGCGCTTCATTTTTATCGAGATCCAGTCCCTTCGGAATGAAGCGTGGAATCGTACGGTGAACGCGAATCTGAACATCTTCGATTATGTTTGTCGGTCGAAACTCTCCGTTTGCATCGATTAGGACCATCCGTCTAACTAAAGCGAGTTGGGTGCCCGTGGGAAACTGAGGTAGGTTCGAATTGGGCAATGGTCGTTGCGTTTCCGGATCGAGTAGCCAGGGATTGCGAAAGGACGCCAATGTTTTCAGGTAGTCGAGTGTCGCCTCTCTGCCTCCGGGCAAACGCATGAAGATCATGAAGACGGATCGACCCGAGAAGGCATTTACATGTCCCGGCGCCACGAGACCGCCACCGCGAATGCTCAGCGCGACCCACGGACCTTCCGGATCAAACAGATCAGGCGGTAAAAACGAGTGGTCACGCTTAGTCGAATCGTAAGCCTTTGCGAATGCGGCTGCGTCGATAGCTTGTTTGTACGTATTTGGAAGCGCCGCGATCTGCTCCTGCGAAAGAGCCAGCTTCTTTATCACCTGGACCAGTCTCGTTTGCAGAGTCAGATTTGCCGCTGACGTGTTTGCTGATTGTGTGGTCCAATCGAAGATGGCCCATAAGTCTCTTTGTAGCATTGCTCGTTTCAGAGGATCGTTGATCGCCTTTTCACCATGCGTCGAAAGAAATTCATCGAGGACTGTGAGGGCCTGGCGATTAGCCGGGTCGGTTAGCAGATATTTGGTTCGGGTCCAAAGCAACGGATCGAGCTCATCGTAACCGTATTCATGACCGTCTCGGCTCTCGCGTCGATAAAACGCGCGATAGAGTCGATTCGAAATGTGATTTGGATTAGCATCGTACACCGTCCATGGCTCGGGTGCGGTGGCATTTTGGTTAACATGCGAGGGATTGAGAACACTAAAGACGACAGCCAAAGCTAACGTGAAATTTCTCCAGGACAACTTAGTCATTGGTTAGCGAGAACGGGCGTGAAGATCACTGTTGATTCATTCGCGTCAGTGACGATCACAGTCTGTTTCATGGTTGGGAGAAGACGCGTTTGCCGCGGCGGTGGACGAAAAATATTCAGGGCGAGCTCATACGTCCCCGCTGCCAGGCCCGAAATTACGAACCGGCCGTCTTGATCGACCTGCGCATAGCCGTTTGCGAAGTGGAGCTTGTTGCTTATCGATGCGGTGATACGTGCGCCGGCCGGTAGCGTCCCGCCCTCAACTTTAACCTGCCCGCGAATGACCCCAGTTCCGTCCGCGATCATGACGCGCAAATCGAGAATATCTTCGCCCGGTTTGATCTCGATTCCTTGCTTCAGTTCTTCGCCGTTTCGCTCGATTCGCAGGATCGACAAGCCGTTTAAGGTTTCATTGTCAGCCTTCAAATTGATGAGGGCTTTCCCCGGCCGCAATCCGGTAAATTGAAAACTTCCGTCCGGTCCAATGTTGGTGACATTGGCAATTCCCACTCGCAGGTTTCCGATGCTGGGCACGGCGGCCACGACTTTCACAGAAGACAACCCCGCTAGTGCGGTCGCGCTTGTAACACCCGCTGGAACCACGAAGCCACTTAGTCTTGAGCCATGACGAGCCTGAACTTCGAGGTTCGCTATGTCTGCATCGACGACGTCAAAACTGAGTACATTGCTGTATAGATCGCTGCGGTCCAGGCTCGCTGAGATGTACAGCGCGTAATGACCGGGCTTAAGGTGTTGCAACATAAACTCGCCGGTGCTGTTGGTGAGTCCTATCTTAAAGTTCACGAAACCGCCGTTGTCGATGCTGTTCGCGGGCTGGCCGTAAACGAAACGTACTCGCGCGATCGGTTGCGCCGTGATCGCGTCAATCACACGGCCAGTAGCACTGTACACTTGCGCACTTGCGTCCGCGCACATCAGTGACACCAACAACAATGCTGCGCGAATGACGAGTGAAAACGTGCTGTTGTTCCGAATGGACATTTCAGATGATCGTCTCTGATCGACGTTCAAAGATGTAATAACTCTGAGAAGTTAACGCCGAAGGCGTCGGCTAATTTTAGCCCTGTGATAACTGAGAAGTTAACGCCGAAGGCGTTGGCTAATTTTAGCCCAGGGTTCGAGCTTGCGAGAACCCTGGGAACCGCCACACCAAAGCGTACTAACCCTGAAAGGGTTCTCCAACCATCGAACCCTTTCAGGGTTTCATTGCTAATGTAATCGTAACCCAAGGTTCTCGCTTCGCTTCGAACCTTGGGCTGAAATTAGCGAACGCCTTCGGCGTTAATTCACGATTGTTCAACTACCGTAACCCAAGGCTGAAATTAGCGAACGCCTTCGGCGTTAATGCACGATTATTCAACTACCGTAACCCAAAGCTGAAATTAGCGAACGCCTTCGGCGTTAATTCACGATTGTTCAACTACCGTAACCCAAGGCTGAAATTAGCGAACGCCTTCGGCGTTAATTCACGATTGTTCAACTACCGTAACCCAAGGCTGAAATTAGCGAACGCCTTCAGCGTTAGTTCGCAATTGTTCAACTACTCGTAGCGCAATGCAATCAACGGATCGACTTTGGTCGCACGGCGTGCGGGGATTTGAGCAGTTTGCCAGCCAAGCCGACCGGATCCCTTCGAGCTAATTATGTGAGCGCAAGCACCAGGCGCGCAAGTGAGTTTCGCACGCGTTTTGTCGGTAAACCGTTATCAACTATTATGAGTTTATGAGCACTGAAGGTCCCTCAAATTTTATTAGAGACATCATCATCGAGGACATCAAGAGCGGTAAATATGATGGGCGGGTACAAACCCGATTTCCTCCTGAGCCAAATGGCTACTTGCACATCGGCCACGCTAAAGCTATCTGCCTCGATTTCGGGTTGGCGGCGGAGTTTGGCGGCAAGTGCAATTTGCGTTTCGACGATACTAATCCGTCAAAAGAAGAAACAGAGTACGTTGATGCCATCATGGAAGACGTGCAGTGGCTGGGCTTCCAATGGGATGGACTCTTTTACGCCTCGGATTACTTCCAACAACTATACGACTGGGCCATTCAGCTGATCACGTCAGGGAAGGCTTTCGTATGCGATCTCAGCGCTGATGAAATTCGCGAGTATCGCGGCACGTTAACTGAGCCGGGCAGGGAAAGCCCGTACCGCAACCGTTCTGTTGAAGAAAATCTCGATCTGTTTGAGCGCATGAAAAAGGGAGAGTTCCCTGATGGCTCGCGAACCCTGCGAGCCAAGATCGATATGAGCTCTCCAAATCTTAATTTCCGCGACCCAGTCATGTATCGAATCCTGCACATGGACCATCATCGGACGGGGAACCAGTGGTGTATTTACCCGATGTACGATTACGCGCACGGGCAGTCAGATTCGATCGAGCGCGTAACGCACTCCATGTGTACGCTGGAGTTCGATAATAATCGTCCTTTATATAACTGGTTCATCGAACAGCTCGGTATATTTCCTTCGCGGCAATACGAGTTTGACCGGCTGGCCCTCACCCACACGCTGCTCAGCAAACGCAAGCTGCTGAAGTTAGTTGCGGAAGGACATGTCGAAGGTTGGGATGATCCGCGTATGCCAACGCTCACGGGCATGCGCCGGCGCGGTTATACGGCAGAAGCCATCCGTAGCTTCATCGCGAGTGTTGGCGTCTCGAAGACGAATGGCATTACTCAGTTACAGCAACTCGAATACTTTCTGCGCCAGCACTTGAACCAGATTGTTCCGCGGGTGATGTGTGTGCAGAAACCATTGCGCGTCGTGATCGAAAACTATCCCGACGACGTGGTGGAAGAGATGGATGCTATCAACAATCCCGAAGATAGCGCTGCGGGAAGCAGAAAGATTCCGTTTTCAAACACGCTTTATATTGAAGAAGAGGACTTTCGTGAAGATCCGCCGAAGCAGTTTTACCGGCTCGCGCCCGGTCGCGAGGTGCGCCTCCGTTATGCTTACTTAATCACCTGCCAGGAAGTCATTAAAGATAGCAGCGGCAGAATTGTCGAGCTCCGTTGCACTTACGATCCGGCCACACGCGGTGGTAACACGCCTGATGGTCGAAAGGTAAAGTCCACTATTCACTGGGTCTCAGCGACGCACGCTCTACCGGCAGAGGTTCGTCTCTATGACAATCTGTTTGTTAAAGAGGATCCGAACGAGGTTGAAGAGGGACACGACTTTACCGAGAATTTGAATCCGGATTCATTGCAGGTGATGCAGGATTGCAAAATAGAACCGAGTATGCGCGACGCAGAGCCCGGGACTAAGTACCAATTTGAGCGCCTTGGCTATTATTGCGTTGACCGCGACTCGGGCGATAAGTTGGTGTTCAATCGGACTATCGGCCTGCGCGATACGTGGGCCAAGATCGAAAAACGCGCCGGCAAAACATAGCCACAAAAAGGCACAAAAACACAAAATGTAAGATCACGCTTTTGGCGACCTGAAGTTTTTGTGTTTGGGGTCTTTTGGTGGCTAGAACAAGACTTAGGCTGCGACCATGCGTTACCTGTTCCTCTTCACAAAAAAGGCTCAATAGGTTCTGCTGATTTTGAGCTTTTTGTGCCTCTTTGTGGCTAAGCGTTACCGGCTAGACTTAGGCCAAGTCTGTTGTAAGGATTTCGCAACCCGATTCCGTTGATTTCAAGGAGAACACTATGCCCAAGGCTCGCGGTTTGTTGTCCCGCTTATTATTCATCGCCCTAATTTTGTTTGGTATTCATACCAACGCGCAGGAGCTGTCGGCGGAGCTTCGTAGCAAGATCGATAAAGTGGCTACCGATGCGTTGGCGCATACTGGTGTGCCAAGCGCTTCGATCGCGGTGGTGAAAGATGGAAAGATTGTTTACTTGAATGCTTATGGTTCCGCGCGACTCGAGCCAAAGACGCCGGCGACTTCCGGAATGCGTTACAGCATTGGTTCCATCAGTAAGCAGTTCACCGCGGTTGCTATGTTGCTCTTGCAGGAGCAGGGAAAGCTGTCGCTCGATGACAAAGTAGGGAAGTTTATTCCTGATCTAACGCGCGCGAATGAAGTGACGATCAGGCAGTTGTTGTCGCACACGTCCGGCTACCAGGATTACTGGCCCCAGGACTACGTCATGCCGATGATGCTGCAGCCTGTGACGGCCGCGAAGATCCTCGACGCGTGGGCGCGCAAGCCTTTGGATTTTGACCCGGGGACAAAGTGGCAGTACAGCAACACCAACTACGTCATTGCCGGCGTGATCATTGAAAAGGTCAGTGGCAAACCGCTCCTGCAATTCTTAAAGGAAAAGGTATTCTCGCCTCTCGGCATGGCGAGCGTGGCTAATATCGATGAAAACAAGTTAGGCGATACGGATCCGACGGGTTACATGCGTTATGCGCTTGGGCCATTGCGCGTGTCGCCCAAGGAAGGACCAGGTTGGCTCTTCGCGGCCGGCGAGCTGGCGATGACGGCTGAAGATCTGGCGAAGTGGAATATCTCGATCATGGACCAGAAGCTGCTGCGACCAGCTTCGTATCGAGAGTTGCAACGCGAGGCGCAGCTCAACAACGGTATGGGAACGCGTTATGGACTCGGCGTTAGCCTCGCGACGGAAGCCGGGCACCGCGCGGTCTCACATGGCGGCGAAGTGCCGGGGTTTGTCTCGGAAAGCATTGTGTTTCCGGACGAGCGAGTTTCGGTGGTGGCGTTAACGAATCAGGATGCGTCTTCCGCCGCCGATGATATTGCGCACGGCATTGTTCCATTGCTCTTCGAACAAAATGATCCGGCAACGCCTGGGAAATTAGAGCAGGCGAAGAAGATTTTTGAAGGACTACAGCACGGTACGATCGATCGTTCGCTATTCAGCGACAACGCGAACGCATATTTCAGTGAGCAAGCGTTGCAGGACTTTGCGAGTGGTTTGTCGCCGCTGGGTACACCGAGACAGTTCACGCAGGTGCGGCAAGGATTGCGTGGTGGAATGACATTGCGAGTGTACTTAGTGCGTTTCGAGAAACAGACACTACGCGCGTGGACCTACGAATTGCCCAACGGCAAGTTGGAGCAGTACCAAATCGCCGTGCAGAATTAACAGCGAGCTGCGTCCTTGGTAGCACTACCCAAATGACTCCGTTGCAACCGATCGTTCTGCTTGCCGATAGCCAGCTTCTGTTTTGGCGCGAGAACGGGCAACTCCTGCTTGAGAAGGTGCTGAAAGAGAAACCGAAAGCAGCTTACATAGGCGCATCGAACGGCGACAATCCGGATTTCTATGCGATCTTCGTAGCTGCTATGAACGGAGTTGGCGTCTTCGATTGCAGGATGATCCCTGCCGCTGTCTTTGAAGCTGATTTGGCATTTCTCAACGACGCTGACATCATCCTGCTGGCGGGTGGTGATGTTGAGTTAGGATGGCAAACCTTCGTTAGCAACGGATTAAGTACGCACATTGTCAGGAGATATTCTGAAGGAGCGACTTTGATCGGTGTTTCTGCTGGAGCCGTGCAACTGGGCTTGTGCGGTCTTGCAGCAGACGGTTCAGTGATCGAAACACTTAAACTGGTACCCTTCGTTATCGGCGCCCATGAAGAATCCGATAATTGGAAAACTACCACCGAGCTCTTGCGGTTATCAGGACCCGAAACGAGAGCAATCGGTTTGCCGGCCGGTGGTGGCGCCATTTACCACGAGGATCAAACACTCGAACCTTTACGTCATCCCTTTGTGGAACTGGCTTAGCAGGTTGAAACTTAATCCGTGTTCACACTACTCATCGGCGCGCTTTCCTTCGTTGCTTTTGCCTGGCTTGTGATTGTCGTTCTCACGCTTCACGGTCTAGCTCGCCAAAGGCCTTTGTTAGCAACAGCCAATCTGCGTTTGACAGCCAGTGACGCGCCGCTGGTGTCGATTTTGGTACCTGCTCGCAACGAACAGCAGCGCGTGCTCGAGCCCTGTATTCGCTCAATTCTCGCTCAGGACTATGGAAACTTTGAGGTGATCGCTGTTAATGATCGTTCGACCGACAACACTGGAACGATTTTAAAAACACTCGCCCTGAGGGATGAGCGACTCCGCGTGATTGAAGGCGAAGAGTTACCGCCGGGATGGCTCGGTAAACCTTACGCTATGCAGCAAGCGTTGACTCACGCTCGTGGCGAATGGATTCTCGCCACTGATGCAGACATGATCTTCGACGCAGCCGCCTTGCGCACCGCCCTTGATCGTGTACTCGAAAGTAACGCAGATGCGTTGACCCTGATCCCACGTTTTGAAACTGGCTCATTCTGGGAGCGCGTGATGATACCCACGTGGGAATGGGTGTTTCTGATGTTCACGATCTTTTACCGTATCAATGATCCAAAGTCGGACCGCGCGGCTGCTATTGGAGGGTTCTTTTTGATCAGGCGTACGGTGCTCGATCGAACCGGTGGTTATGAAGCGCTGAAGGATGAAGTAATGGAAGACGTGCGTTTGGCAGAAAGAATCAAGCGTTCAAACGCGCGTTTATTGATTGAGCGAGCTCCGGCATTGGTCCGAACGCGCATGTATACAAACTTTAGTGAGATGTGGGAGTGCAGTACCAAGAACTGGTTCTCAGGCGTAAACTTCTCATTTTCGTTAGCGTTGGCTTGTGTAGTGTCGATGTATTTGGGAGCGGTCGCGCCACCGCTCATTGGTCTGGTATCGGTGTTAGCCACCGTGCTGGGCATAAGTGAAGGGCTTGGGCTGGTTATGATCGCGGCGGCCTCATCATGGTTACTTCAGGTGCTTGTCATGGCGATTGTTAGCAGACGTTCCGAAGTCTCTATGATTTATGCGTTAACAACTCCACTGGGCCTCGCCCTCATATATGCGATGCTGTTTGACTCGAGTGTCAGGATCACCACCGGTAGAGGCGTCACCTGGAAGGGACGCAGAATCTATGAGCGACGTGGAGTGCCGCCGCCACGATTGCATAACGCCGCGCCGCGTGAAACGCAGAGAAAGAAAGCTTGTACTTAACTTCATCGTTCACGTAATATTCCAAACGAGAGTATTTTCTCGTCAGGCGATCTCCCGGTTTTGTGTCCTTTCAATGCGGTAGCCCAAATCCTTCCCTTTGGTTCACCTAACCTGAATCGTTGCTCAAAAATTATGTTAACTAATCAATCTGTACTTGAAGCCTCTGCGTCACTGCGAGCAGTCATCTCTGCTACCACCAAAGGTCTGGTGGAACGTGAAGCTCTCGTCGAAATGGTCGCGCTTTCTGCGGTCGCGGAAGAGCACGTACTCGTCATCGGACCGCCTGGAACAGCGAAAAGTGAAGCCGTGAGACGAATCGCACGCGCGACTGGCGGCCGTTACTTCGAGTATCTGCTCGGTCGCTTCACTGAACCGAGTGAGATCTTCGGTCCAGTCGATCTGCACAAACTAAAGGACGGCCTGGTTGAGACCGACACGCTGGGCATGTTGCCCGAAGCAGACATCGCTTTTCTCGATGAGATCTTTCAGGGCTCGACGGCAATTCTGAACACGCTGCTCGGTATTTTGAACGAGCGTGTGTTTCGCCGCGGGCACACCAATATGAGATGTCCGCTGCGCGTTTGTGTGGGTGCGTCAAACAGTTTGCCCGATGACGCGGCCCTCGCAGCCTTTGCCGATCGATTCCTCGTGCGTTGTTTTGTCGATCCGATTCCGGATCCAATGCTGGAACAACTACTCGAGAGTGGTTGGTCACTCAACCAGTCGCCGGGACTCGTGACTGCCCGCTTGAACGACATCGAAGTATTAACCGTTGCCGCGCGCAAAGCTGACATGTCAGGCGTTAGACAGCGTATCGCTCAGGCTCTTCGTACCTTACGTGGAGCTGGAATCAGTCTCACCGATCGCCGTGCAGTAAGAGCTCAAAAGCTGATTGCCGCTGCCGCGCTGATGGCCGGGCGTGACAAACCGACCGAGGCGGATCTTTGGCCCCTCATCTTTGTTCTGCCGACACGTGAACAGCAAAGTCTCGGGCGCGACAGTCTGCGCGATCTGTTATCCGCCACCGAGAACCCAACTCTGCCGGTTGCAGCAGAAGAAGCGTCACTTGGTCCACTGGCGCGCGCGACCAGAGTTGCTCAAGCTGCACGGGAGATCTTTGACGCCCGACCCGACAACCGTGATGGGGAACAAGACCGCGCGTGGCGACTGCAACTGGAAGGCATCGCCAGGGAAATCGACGCCGGTTTCGCGCCGGATCACATGCCCGCCGAATTAATCGAGTTGCGCGTTCGAATTATTGAGGTGTTGGGACAATCAACCTAGAGACGTCGAAATCCCTTATCGAAGTGACATGGCGGCCGCGATTTACTCCACTCGTACCAGTCGGAGTAGCTGCTCGTGGCGCGGCTGCGACCAGTCTGGCCCATCGTCTCCTGCGCGATCCCGTTTCTCTTTCACACTACAAAGCCGTGGGGGCGCCAGGTTTACTCGTTATTCTTGGAGAAGATAAGTGGTTGCCCTGGGTGGATGGTGTGGTCTACCTCGGACACGATCCGCAATCACCTTCATTGTTGTTTCCAACGAATCTTGAGCCGTCTGTACCAGCGTCGCTGCTGCAACGATCGCTGGCACTTGTTCACAACCAACACGGTCCGTGTGCCTTATTGCTCGACCCGCCTGCGATTGTTCCACTTTCAGAAGCTCGCACGATTGCACGAGCGTCACTAGTAAAATGGCTGGAGGCTGACTTATGAACCTTCCGCCATCGCTCGCACCATGGGCAGGATATCTCAACTTCTTTCCCGAAGAAGTAAGTCTGGCGCTTGGTCCAATGATTCAGCGCGTCTCAATGCTTATCGGTTCGCCACAACCGCGACTCAATGAGAAAGACGGCGAGCCCGATGGTTTTGACGGGCTCAACCGGCGCGGAACTTACGAGCGACTTTTGCTCTCCGAGTGGATGCTCGCGGATGAGCTCGAAGATGAGTTTATGCGACGCGCCGTGATGGGCGAACACCTGTTTCTGAATCCCGCGCATTCATCCCCCGTGGGAACCAGAGCATCGCTGGCGCTCTTCGACGCCGGCCCGAGTCAGATCGGCTCACCTCGCATCGCTCATATTGCGGCACTGATCGTATTAGCCAACCGCGCTGATTCGGCACGTTCGACGTTTTCGTGGGGGGTGTTGCAGCAACCAGAAACGCCGGCGTATCGAGACGTAAATGCCGGCAACATCATGAATCTTCTCGCGGCGCGCAGTCATAACGAGGTTAGCGATACTCACGTGTCAGCGTGGGAGGAGCAACTTGCGACCTGGAGCGGACTCGACGACGTTTGGCTCATCGGCGGACAGCGACTGTCGCGAATCCAAACTGAGAAACGATCGTCAAGGCTGTATGTTGAGGACATTCTTGATCCTGATAAGCGTGAGCTCAGACTGTCGTGCAATAGCGCCTCGGGATCTTTGTCGGAAGTAACTCTTGAGCTTCCCAAAAACAACATCAGCACGCGTCTCCTGCGCGACCCATTTGCTGCGGCAGTTCCTGAGATTCAGAAGACTCCGTCTTCGACCTACACCGGTTCCAGTCTTCTTTTCGACATGACCGGAACGAAGGTCTTCACACGAACAGCGAAATGGGGCGTGACTACGTTCAACGTTCCTAACTCACCGCGAGCGGGCGCCGGACGACCGAAGCGCTATCACACGCGCAGATGGCAACCGGTATGTGCGACCGGAAGAGTAGGTCGAGCTATCGCTTTGGTCTCGCCTGACGATCGTTTCGTCCACCTTGAATACTGCCGCCAGGCCCCGATCAAACTTCCGCCTGGTGACTACACAGGCTACAACGGCAACGTGTTCTTCGCACCTTCGGCGGATGATGGTCCACTTATGCCCTGCTTTTCTTTGCCATGGGAAGGAGAGATGGCTGCGATCGATGGCGTGGGCTCGTTGTTTCGGTTTTCACCACTCAAAAGCGACTCTAAGTACATCGAGGGAAGGCGATTGTCAGGGACGATGCAACTGATTGCGACTGATGTTCTGGCGGTGAACATTTTCAATTCTCGTCTTATCTATGTTGGTCGTGAATGGCCTGATAATGCGTTTCGCATCGTTTCTATCGGATCTGCGATTTCAAGGAATACGCCATTACAAGAAAAAGCGCGTCACGCCTTCTTTGGACCAGCGTCAAAACTTGCTCACCCGGAGTTTGGGTTACTCGCGCTGGAACAAAACGAATTTCAGTGGATTGTAATTTATTCCAAGGGGCAAGAGGATTTGGTTAAGCCTTATGGTGCGAGAGTATTCGGAGTAATGCTCGACGCGAGTAGCGTAGCGGAGCCCGGTTTACTCGCGCTCGAAGACGATCTTCAGACTGTTAGCCTGAATGGACGTAATTGGCGAAAAGAAATTCTCCGCGCTCACGCACAAATTAAGCACATTGCCTTGTGCCAACGAGAGTCCTACATCGCCTACTCAACTGTCGATGGTGAAATCGTAATCTATTCAGTTCATCATCGTGCGGATCTTTGTCGCTATTCTCCGGAGGACGAGAGATGACAAAGCTGCGCCCGCATAAAGTTGCGCACAAAGGTCGAGTTGAGGCGGCAGGGTTTTTATTCAACACCGATCTGATCGGAGTTGCAGAAACTCGACGACGGATTCTCAGCCTCTGGGAATCAGGAGTGCAGGTTTTTGCGGACGGACCAAATTATTTCGTTCGTTTGTCGTCAACGATCAGAGTTGACTCCGCCAACTGCGTTGCGACGCCTCTGGTCCAAATCGAAGATGTGCTGTCGGCACTACCGTTGTCAAAGGATGAGTTTGAGCTGTTGCAGGCTCCATCTCATTCAGTTGTATTCACAAAGGGTGGCGTTGTGCACCTAGCGCAGCTAAGTTCAGTCAGTGCTGAAGCTCCTGAGAAATGGCTCGATGTTACAGCTTTCGAAGTTGTGAAAGTTTCTACGCTGGGTGCGGCTTTTGCGGAGCCGAAGGTAGTGGGCGAACCGCTGCCATTTGACGCTCGGGCCAAACTCGACGGTGTACCCGCGGAAGCTTCAGAACGTCGCGAAGCCCTTGCGGCGATCAAGTTGGCGGCGTCTGGAAAGGGTCAACAGTCCGGCGATGGGAGTCCTGTGCAGGAGTTGCTCGGTTGGTTAGGAGGACTTATTGGTTTGATCCCCTCGGGCCTTGCAAGGCTTGCGCGATTTCAACTCTCCGCCGATCGGGGGTTCACAACCCGGTATCGCACCAGTGACGATCAAGGACCACTTACTAAAGAGAACCCATGGCTTACGCGTCTTGGCCTGCGCCTGTTACACACTTCACGTCTCGCCCGGCTACTGGGTCGCCGGCAAGCGGCGTATCTCGGCAAGATGATGGACATGTTTCAGCGTGGCGATCTCAATGAAGCACTCAAACACGCGATCCCGCTCGGTGATCTCACCTCGTTGAATCAACGGCCTGCGCTCGGAGCGCCGTCGCCGAGAAATAGTCTTTCTATTCTTCCGTGGCAAGGGCGGAGCTCACGAAGTATTGGCCTGGAAAACGATGTTTTGTCTTACCTCTACCAGCTTTACCGCGCGTCTTTCCAAAGGCTCGAGGCTCAAAATCGGATCGAAGAAGCCGCGTTTGTTCTCGCTGAGTTGTTACGAGCGAATGAAGAGGCGGTCGCGTTTCTGGAAAGACACGGCAAACTAAAGCTCGCCGCGGAGCTGGCAGAAGGGCGTGAGTTGTGGCCCGGGCTGGTAGTGCGTCAATGGTTTATTGCCGGCGACATCGATCGGGCTGTTGAGATCGCGCGACGGACTAATGCGTTTGCTGATGCGGTTCTGCGACTTGAAAAGAAAGACAAGGACCAGGCAGAGAAACTAAGGATCGTGTGGGCTGCGTCGCTGGCGGAGGCAGGCAATTACGCGGGTGCAGTTGATGTCATTTGGCCCGTTGAGGCTCACCGGCAGACAGCTCGTAAGTGGATGGAAAAGGCAATTGAAGTTGGCGGCCCAGTGGCCGGGCGGATGCTCGCTCGTAAGTTATCAATTGTTCCTGAGGACTTCGACGATATTCGTCGCAAGGCTCTGACTTTTCTGGAAGATGAAAGTTACGAGTTACGGGAAACCCGAATGTCATTCGCCGAAGCCCTCTTTAACGGTGAAAATACGAGGGAAGCACGAACGTTAGCTCGAGTCGCAGCGCGTGCTATTTTGCGCGACGCAGGGCAGAACAGCAGCGCGCTGAACGCCAAACAGTTCAACCGGCTAGTCAACTTCAGTGGTGATGGTCCATTGCGAACAGACGTGCCGCTATTTCCGGTCGAGCACGATCAGCCGGTTACTCCATTGTTCGCAATCAGGTGTGTTGCCGCAGATTGCGGCACTATGCCGGTCCATGATGCTTTGCTGCTGCCGAACGGCCGGATGCTGGTCGCGCTTGGAGAGATCGGCGCCAGACTCTTAACACGAGATGGTCGCACCGTCACACACTTCGATCAACCTGCTGAAAAACTCGTGATTTCGGATAATGGCGCGCGGGCCATCGCACTCGCCCGCCGTGGCGAAGTGTGGCGATTGTCACGTCTTGATCTGATCGAGTGGCGAGCTGAAGACTGGTGCGACGCGCAGATCGATGCTTTTGCTCCGAGCTACGATGGCAGCCTTTGGTTTCTCGGAGCCAAAGGCGACTTTTATGCTATCGACGCACACGCAAAAAGTTTTGAGGCGCTCTGGCGAGTGCCGGAAGCCGGCAGTAGAGTTCTGAGCGTTGCTCGTTCTGAATCGTCGTGCAGTTTTCTTACTGCTTCGAGTGACGGATCAGATTTGGAGCAATGGATCTATGCGCTTCCATTATTGACTTTGCGGCGTCGTTCATCGCCGCCGAGGCTACCGGAGAACGTCGTTCGTATTAATTACTGTGATGCGTTCTCTCCAGAGGGTGTTTATGCAGATCAATCACTTTACTGCGTGGTGGACCACAGTCAACCGGAATCCATGCAGATGATGCCGCTCTCGTCTCTTAAGCTGCGTGTGTTTGAAGGTGAAGTGCAAAAGCTCGATTTTACCGTCGGTAACGAGTCGTGCGCACCTTTAGTCCCTGAAGTATTCGGCAGATGGGTTGTTTCTCCGGTGCTGGCGAACGACGTCATGAGAGTTGGTGTTATCAACCTTCAGTCGCAGGACGTTACGGCTGAACTATTTTTGACGAATGCAAAGCAAGTCTCAACCAGGTTGACGGAAAACACACTTACAGTCGCAGACGATCTCGGTCGCGTGATCGTCGTCGATCTGCGTCGCAACTGCTCGATACGCAACTTCCGCATTTAGATATGAGCCACAAAAAGGCCTCACGATAACCAACTTTTGAGATACCGCCATATTGCCCCGAGCGGTCTACTAACGTGAATCTTATCGTCGAGGAATTGTAACGAGTACACGACAAAGATGATGAAGACAATTACCTTAAAAATCCGGTATTGCCAGTCATCAAGAAAGTCTAATCTCTCACGATTTAATTTCCTGCGTTTTGATCGAGGCTCAGCACACACGCATTACACCCGCTTTCGTTCAGAGTGGTGGGTCTGAAAAAGCCGCGTTAATACTATTGAGTGGTGCCTTTTTTACGGGATTGAGGGGGCCGTTACTATGCCGATTTACGCCGGGGAGTTCGGCGCGGAATCTCTTCCGAGTGCCACATATCCACTATCTTCATAACATCATCTCTACGTTCCTGCGACAGCTCTCTGAACCTTGAAAGCAGATGCAGCTCGTCTGATTTAATGCCAGGGTCGATGAGTCCAGCCGCACGCGCGAGCAAATCTTCCGGTGGAATGCCGAGACCATGCGCCAATTTACGGAGGGCAACAGCTGTCGGCTTCCGGGTTGGGTCGTTCTCGATCCGACTGACGTAGCTTGACGCTATGGGTGGTCCAAAACGGCCGCTTTGATCGGCCACATCCTTCAACGAGAGACCCTTCTTATTTCGAATTCGGCGAACGAAGTCCCCGAGGGGTTCTGGACTTCTGGTTGCCATCCTAATCGGCTCCACACTCGCTTCAAGGCGAGGACACGACGGAAACTGCGTAATTGACAAAAACGACACACCTCCACACGAAGATCTTTGGTGGGGCGGGTCCAGACGCTGGAAAATGGCTGTTACCTTCCGGTAATGATTCGTTTATCATGGGTAGCGATTACTATGGGGCTTTAGTCCTTGCCTATGAGTATTGATCTAATATTCGTCTGCCGCTACGCCCAGTTGCGAACTGATTCCGTGCATGACCATTGCCGAGGTTTCAGAGAAGAGTGTTTGACTTAAAAACCTACACAAACGGCGAAAAGTGATCTATTATTCCCGGCAAATCCGAATCTCTCCCTGAATAGTCGAAGCACTCTCCCCGATTGCCGTCCCACTGAACGGCAGAGGAGTCTCCAACCCGAAGGAGGTGCTATGAAATCGATCCCGCCCAGCTCAAAGCTTTCGCTCCTGTTAATAATTTTGATTCTTGCGCTTACGGTGTTTTCTCAAACGCGCGAGCGAACGGTCACGCCGAATCGCACTGAAGCGAACATAAAAGTCGCCGATATCATCAAGACTGACGTCGATCTCGTTACTATCGACGCTCTCGTGCTACAGAAGAACACTGCGCGAGTCGTCGGTGGTCTCAAACAGGAAGACTTTCTTCTGGCCGAAGATGGAAGCAGGCAAACGATCACGCATTTCAGCCAGGACACACTGCCGTTGTCGGTGCTGTTGCTGATCGATCGTGGTGATTGTTTGGATCCGTTCGGTGAGGAAGTCAGACGGGCCGCGAAGGATGCATTGTCGCGACTGAAACCGACTGATGAAGTCGCCGTGATGACGTATCACGACACGGCGGAGCTGCGACAAGGATTCACGCACGACCGCATACTACTCGAGCGGGCGATAAATTACGTGCCTCCACATGACGAGCGCGCAAATCATTGTCTGAATATCGCCTTCGATGATGCGGCCAATTACATGATGAAGGCTGGTAATCCCAGCGGCCGCCGCGTGATCGTCGTGGTTACTGGTGTGACTCGCAACTGGGATTGCAGAAGTGGGCCTTCAAACAAATCGGTCACGCATACGGTCTTCGAGTCTGGTAGCGTTGTCTCCGCCATAATTCCGAAGACGCCCGAACAAATAGCGGAGAACGGCGTGATGCGTTGGGCCACTCGCTTTGGAAAGCTCGCTGGTGCGCCATATATCGATATCCAAAAACTGGCTGACGAAACGGGAGGCGAGATCCTGCGTGATAAGCCGGAAGAGCTCGACCAAACGTTCAATACGCTCATCACACACCTGCGCACGCGCTACAATTTTTCCTTCGTCTCGACCAACAAGAAGCGCGATGGGACTGTTCGAAAGCTCAAGCTCGACCTCGCGGACGGCGTCGAAAAATCTCAAGGCAGGTTGGTTATCAAAGCGCGAAGGAGTTACGTAGCACCGAAAAACTAAAACTTTCTCGCGCAAAAGACGAAGAAGGATAAACACAACTAAAAACAGAACAAGTCTTCCTGACTTGTTCCATTTTTGCTTTCCTAAATCTTCCTAACACTGTGTAAATTTAAATTGTTGGACCACTAACGCCTCACTTATGGTAGAGTAGTGCGGGGCCGGAGTTTCGGCCCCGCTGTTTGTTGGATCACTCAATCTCACCACTCTCTGGACCCCGCCAGTTTCGATAAATCAACACAACTCTACGCAAACATGACGAGAATATTTCTTTATCTGCTCGCGTTCTGTCTTATCTTGACTTGTCTCAGCACGACTTTTGCCACGGCCAAAACGTTGAACTTGCGTGATTTCGGCGCGACCGGCGATGGCGCTACCGATGACGCGCCGGCTTTTCAAAAAGCGCTGGACGCACTCGCCGCCGCAGGCGGTGGAACACTCTTCATTCCCGAAGGAAAATATGTAATCGCCACGCCCGTCAGTAAAAACTTTAACGGATTGGCGTCGTCGATCACGATCACGGGCGTCGAGTCGCTGACGATGCCGGCGCCGCCGACTGCGCGCGGTGACCAACTCTGCCTCGGACTCGATCTGCCGACTGAAGTTTACCCGCGCACAGGAGAGGCAAATGTCGCGATCAGTATCAGCGGCTTGAAAAATCTCGTCGTCAAAGACATCGCGTTCGTCGGCACGCCGGCTGCTCGCACAGATGCTGCGATCACGCTGCTCCTGACCGATATCGACAAAGCGCAAGTCAGGCACAATGAGTTCTATGGACTGCTTACGCTTGTTCCGGGCGGCGGTATTGTTAAGGCGGTGCGCTCTGACCTGGAAATCTCGCTGAGCAAATTTCTCGGTTCTACGGCGACAAGCGGTTGGTATATTCCACTCGTAGAGAATTTGGAATGGCGTGGCATCACCGTCACTGACACCACGTTCCTCGACTACGGTTGTCGCCCCGATTTCTTCAGTAAGACAGGTATCGCCGCGCCGATCTCGTGGATCAACATCGGAAATGCGGCGCAACCTACCAATCTTTCACCGCGCCGCGAAGTGGTGTTGCGCAACGTGTTTCTTGACGAAGGTGGCTTCTGGGGAGTGAGCAGTTTGCCTTATCGCTACCTGCCGGAGAGTGCGCCTATAGATCTCATTTACGTGACCGGCCTGTACATGAATGTGTCCAACTTTGGTCAATTTGGAAATCATATTTACGACGCGCGCCGCGTGTTCATCGAAAAATCCCATTACGGTTGGAGTCATAATGCGACGGCTGCTATTGGGCTGAGAAACGTCGGCACTGCAATACTGGACCAGTTAACTTGCGTCGCCGCTGCCGATCACCTCTTCGCTGATGAAAACACCGGCGAGATGATCGTCATCAACTCAACCTACGCGCAGTTGGATTCATTCGCAAAGAAGACAGTAACAATCGATACGCCGGCCGATGAAGACGATCCGGTGCAATACGTCCGGGCTCGCTTTGCTGATGCACTCGGACGCGACTCGGATGCGGCGGCTCATTTCTATTGGTCGAATCTGCTGATCCACTGTTTCAACGATTCAGCCTGCAGCGATGCCGCCAAACAAGCATTGGATGATTACTTGTCGACGCTTCCGTCACCGACCTTCACCATCTCCGGTGGCATCACAGACAACAATGGGGCTGCACTCGCAGGCGCGACTGTAACTCTCAGCGGCTCGCAGTCAGTAACAACCACGACTGATGACAGTGGCAATTATTTCTTTACTAATCTGCCGACCAGTGGTGATTACGTAATCACGGCAGCGAAGAACGAATATACATTCAACTCCGCAACCGCGACGTTTATCACTCCGCGTGGAGATCAGACCGCGGATTTCACCGCGCAGCTCACGGCCTCGCTCAAAAAGTTTGCGATCAGCGGACGTGTCGTGAGTAGTAACGGTGAACCAATGGCGGGAGTGTTGCTGACTCTCGCGGGCTCGGTTAATCGCACGGCCACCACAACGGTCGACGGCGCCTACTCGTTTACCGACCTTGCCGCCGGCTCGAGTTGCACGGTGACAGCAGCGAAGGACGGCTACGTGATGTCGCCGCTGGTCCAAACCTTCGATAATCTCGACGCCGACGCCATCACCGAATTCGAGGCGACGAAATTGCCGGTACTGTTGACCGTGCCTTACTCAAATCGCGCTGTTGCTTTGGAGTTAACACAATTTCTTAGCGGGCCTTTTCCCATCACTTCCACGCTCTTATCTGATGGACGCAACCGCACACGCATCATTGTCTTCGGAACCGACGTGGGATTGCTCCCCGGCGAAGATGTTGAAGCTATCATGGCTGAAGCAGAGGATGCGGCGGGGGGTCGTTATCCGTTGCGGGTCGAGTTTGTCAGTGCGCTTGCGGAATTGCCGCAGGTTTCTCAACTTGTGCTGCGTCTGACCAGAGACCTCGAGGATAGCGGTGAAGTGCTTGTGACCATCACGGTCCATGGGCGTATGAGCAACAAGGTGAGAATCGCCATCCAGCCCTGACAAAAGCCAAAACAGGCACTGAAACGCACAAGAGGCAACTATCTTGTGCGTTTTGTGCTATTTTGTGGCAACATATCGGACCGTCATACAGGCATAAACGTTGTAACCTAAACCATCAGAGGACAACAGATGAGTACTAACCCGCACGATGTTAATTCGGGAGGCACTCCGCCCCCATTTCGAATCGCCCCGCAACTGCACCAGATACTTTATAAAAGACCGGGCCGGGAACACTTAGAGCCGAAACCCGACGAAGTCCTGCCCGAGCCGCCGTACCCGCAGCGACCCGACGCCAAAGAGATGACTCATAATGAGTATCTCAAGCTGAATGGCGTTCGCATGTGGAAGACCTGGGGCGCGCCGTATTTCAAATCGCGATTCCCGAATCATAGAAACGAATTGCGACCGATCATTCCGTACCTGTTCACCGACTGGAAGTGCAATCTCGATTGTCACTATTGCTGGTCGTACGACAACAAGGTGAAGGGAATGACCGAGGACGTTGCGAAACGTTCGATCGACTGGTTGCACTCGATTGGCTCGCGCGTGTTGGCGTTGATGGGTGGAGAACCTCTGTTGCGACCGAAGTTCATTCACAAGATCGTCTACTACAGCGCGCAGAAAGACATCTTCGTCTACCTGCCGACGAACGGCCGCTTGATGAAACCGGATGTGATCGATCGGCTCGGTGATGCGGGACTCGCGACCGTCAACCTTGCGGTCGACTCAGTGAAAGAACGAAAGTCTCTGCCGAAAGCGCTCGATCCGATCCGGCCTTACTTCGATTACCTCGTCAAGAAGCAAAAGGTCTACGGCTACACGGTGATGTTCAATATCAACATCTGTCACAACAACATGGACGATGTCGTTGAGCTGACCGAGATTGCGCGCGCGAACGGGATCGCCACTGATTATCACATCAACGAAACGCCGATGACCGAGCAGGATCACTTCAAGCACCTCTCGGAGAACGAGACTTACCTGACGCCGGATGATTGGCCCAAGGTCGATGCTCTGCTCGACTACCTGAACGATAAGCGACGTAATGAAGGCTACAAGATGGTGAATCCGATCCAGCACATGGAAGACATGAAGCTCCTGATGCGTGGAAAGGTTCCGGAGTGGCAGTGTCGTGCTGGCCAGAATTCGCTGATCATTCGTACTGATGGATCCCTCGCGCCCTGTTTCCCGATGTACTCGGCCACCCACGATTGGGGCGTCGTCGGCGATCACAAGTTTGACGTGAAGCAGCTCGACGAGATGAAACGCGAGTGTTCGCAGCACTGTTTGTCGACGTGTAACTACATCCTCGGCTACTGTTACGACACCGCCCGCGTGATTGGCTGGATCATGAAGACGGCGAAGGGTGGATTCCGAGGCGTCGAGAGCTTCTAGCGCGCTGATTGCTGACTCAGTCTTAGACAGGATTTACATGATAATCATGTAAATCCTGTTGTCATATTGCTGTAAACAAGCATCTATTTGCGATAAACTGCACGCATGAATACGCAGGAACTAATCAGAAAAGAAGTAGAGAATCTACCCGAAGACTTGCAACGTGAGGTCTATGATTTTGCTCGATTCTTGCGTGAAAAGTCCGACGCTGGATTCAATGGGTTGCTTGTAAGTGAATCGGCCTTGCGTAAGGATTGGGATACGCCAGAGGAAGACGCTGCGTGGGAAAACCTGTAGCCGGCGAGGTCGTGGTCCTGCCTTTTCCTCAAACAGATCTGCAAACTGGAAAGCGTAGGCCGGCTCTCGTCGTCGCCGATCTGACGGGAGACGATTTAATTCTCTGTCAAATAACTTCCCAGTCTCGTCGCGACACCTACTCAGTTCCGCTCGCAAGCAGCGACTTCGAAAAAGGTCGCTTGAACGTCGATAGTTTCATTCGACCTAATCGCCTCTTCACCGTCGATCACAACGTGATTTCTTATACAGCGGCGAAGATCAAAGCTTACAAATTGGACGAAGTTCGCGGGAAGATTCGTCAACTTTTCAGTTGATTCTTTCCAGTTTCCTCACGATCTCGGTCTTTTCGGGTGCGGATGTTTTTGCGGCTGCTAGTCGCAGGGAGGTCAGCAGCTTTTTCAAATCCGCGCGCTGCTCGACTGCGTATTTGTCGCCGCCTTTCTCGTTCGCGAAAGTGATGACTTGATCGGTTAGAGCTTCTGTGATGCCCTTGAGAGCTTCGGGCGCGTGTGCTCCGGCTGGGTACACGCTCAGATATTTGATGTCGCCCTCTGAAAGAAAGAAGGCGCAGACCTCGTCACCTTCACAGTCTGATGGCGGCCACATTTGCGCGGCTTCCCATGCAATGCGATCGGCAATCGGCAACGCGTGATATTTCTTTTCCAGATTCCAAAGCACATCAGCGCGCAGTTGGTAACCACCGGCAAACTCGTTGTATACGACTTCAGCTGCGTGCTCTTTCACCCATTCTCGATACGGCGATACTTTAGTCTCGTATGGAAGACTCAAGGCCGAATTAGCGAGTGCGAGAACTTTTAAAAGCTCAAACTCAGCCCGCGTGCTCGCGTCTTTGGCTTCATTAGCTGAACTCGTGGCGAGATTGTAGATTTCCTGGCGATCAGAAAAGTCTGTGTTCTCGGCTTTCAAACGCGCTTCGATGATCTGTCGCACGCGCTCTTGTCGTTTACTCGCGCTGTAGTCGAGCAATAGCCCACCGAAGAGCCAGCCAGTCTGACTATTTGGCAGGTTGACGCGATACCAGTAATCAGTCTTGCCGCCGATCGCGTCTTGATTGGTCGAACGTGCGATCGCGTTGACAACAGTGCCGAGCTTCAGCCGCACGATCTCCTCAGCCGTAGTCTGCGGAGCCTTGCGTGCGCGCATGGCGGAGACCGTCGTGATCTTAGCTTGTGTAGCATCGAGCTTGATCTCTTCTGTTTGGGCCGCCAGCGACGATGCATTGCCGATTGCGAACATAACGACAGCGAAGATTAGGGATTGGCGTTTCATCACGTGGTTCATATATACCATTTCTGCTAATCTTCCGTGACGATTTTCCCCGGCAGCAGAGGAGTGAAGGTGATCGATCTCAATTCTCAATTCGAATACTGGAACACAACAGGCACACAGAAACCCTTCGCGCATCCGGTCAATCTCCGGCGCCTTCGACAGTGGGTATCTGATGAAAGCACCATTCTCGATTACGGTTGCGGGTATGGACGAATTTTAGGAGAGTTGTACAAGGAAGGTTACGAGAGCCTGATTGGTTTGGATTTTTCGCCGGCCATGATCGCCGCCGCTCGCGCACAATATCCGGAGATTGCGTTTGAAGTTGTTCAATCCTCGACCATTCCACTGCCGGACGCTTCGGTCGATGGTGTGCTTTTGTTCAGTGTCTTAACCTGTATTCCCACTGACGATGGACAACGAGCGCTCTTGAAAGAAGTGCATCGTGTGTTGAATCGCGGTGGGCTCCTCTACATCAGCGATCTCTGGTTACAAACAGATGAGCGAAATCGGGTTCGCTACGCGCGTGACGAACATAAATATGGAAACTACGGAGTTTTCGATCTGGATGAAGGCGTCACCGTGCGTCATCACGATCCGAAGTGGATCGAAACTCTCACGAGCGATTTCGAAATGGTCGCGCTCGATGACCTTGAAGTCGTGACGATGAACGGGAATCCAGCAAAGGCATTTCAGTGGTGTGGATTGAGTCTCGAAAGGGACCAGTGACTGCGAACATTCTTGCCGTCGAGATCGTTTACAGCAACGTCTCATCAAGGCAAGAAGATGCACCTCCAAAAAGTAGAAGCTTATTCAAAAGAATGTAAGCCTGCTGATGGCCGGCAGGAGCTCAACCAGCTCAAACTGTCCGGCTTAACACTAACCGAAACACTGCACGCGCCTTCCTCCAGCATGCCGCTTCACGTGCATGAGGCGGCGAGCATTTGTTTGACGCTAACAGGTCAGGTATCGAGCTCATTGACGGTGTTCGGGTCGTCACCGAACCCGGTTGTGTGATCATGCGCGGTCCCGGAATGATGCATGCCGACCAGTACGGCGCGTGGCTCATCCCCGACGACGGCTTTGACGGCAGGCAGAGCCAGGCAAACACCTTGCGCGTCCAACAAGCGTGCCGCAAAGAATTAAATGCACTGAAGTAGCCACAAAAAGGCACAAAAGGCACAAAAGTAAGGAAGTTCAGAGTTCAAGCTTTAGCTTGCGGGCCTAAAAACCCGAGACTACAGCCTAAAGGCTGAACTCTGAACTTCCTTACTTTGTGCCTTTTTGTGGCTAGTTGGCTGCTACCCAGCCACTGGCTGAGACGAATTCCTTAGTCTCGGAATTGATCGTGATTATGTACGCGCCCGCGGCGCCGACGTGGCGGTTGGGACCAAAGATGAGCTTTGGGGTCAGGCCGGTGTCGTATTCGTAAAGACCTTCCAGCGCTACGACGAGTTGCTCGCGGCTCAAATCTGCTCCGGCGCGCTTCAGTCCTTCAACGAAAGTTTTTGCTGCCGCGAGGGCTCCAAGCTGCGCCGCTGTGTGTTGCGCCGGCAGCTTGTACTTCTCAGCCAGCGCGCGATATTCAGCTACTGCATCCGGGGTCACGTCAGTGGGCACGGTCGGAAACGCGAGGAAAACCTTTTTCGTGAACGACGCGGGAACATTCGCAGCCAGGTCTCGCGACGTCAATGCCCCTAGTGACAAAACATTCGGTGTCCACTCGATTGCACTGGCCGCGCGCAGGAAGTCGGCCACGTCAGTGCCGCCGAATATGAATACGTTTGCGGCGCCTTCGGTTTTCAACTGCTGCGCAAGTTTGTTTGCATCGAACGGGTCCGCTGAGTAAGGCAGCTTCACGATGTTGGTCCAGCCGGCCTCTTTCGCGCGTGCCATCGCTGCTTCTGCCGCCGCTGACGGCAATTCGGTAGGCGGGAACAGGACCGCTGCGCGTTGTTTCTTCGCGCCTAATTGCTGGTCGGCAAAGTTGATCAAAGCCGCTGCCTGTTCAGCCACTCCCGGTAGTAAATAGAAAACGTAACGGTTAGGCGGGTGCTCGACTGGCGTCAGCAGCGTTGCGGGACCGATGAACGGAATCTCCTCTTCGCGTGCGAGTGCTGCAATTTCCTTGTCGGCGCCCGCACTCACGCCACCGATAAATGCGAAGACCTGGTTCTGACTACTCAGATTGCGCAGACTTGTCGACATGTCCGCGCCGCCTTCGGTGAAATGAAATTTAATTTTTCGGTTGTAGATGCCGCCGCGCGCGTTCAGATCGTCGAAGTAGGCCGACATAACCTGACGTATGGCCTGACTCACTCCCGCCAGTGTGGTCGCGGCGGGCAGCGGCACGCCGACGTCGATACTTTCTGAAGTGAGACCCGGATCTCGATCAAGCTCAAGCCGTTTGATGTAGGCAATGAGGTCGTTCATGTCCTCGATCGAGAGGCGATATCGAGGCATGGCGACGTTGAGATTGTTTCCCGAAGGGTCGACACCCCGCACCACGGCGGTCATAAACGATGATTCGTTGAACGCTCCATGTTTGCGTCCAGTCGGATGTGTGTGACCGTACGACTTGGTGAGGTTGGACCACGTCAGGTTTCCCGCCGCGACGCCGCCCTCCGTTTTACCCTCACCTCTACGTCCGTGACATCCGGCGCAATTTATTGTGGCCGCGGGCACTTCCAAATCACCAACCATCGCCATGAGTGGTTTGTTACCCGGAACCTCACCGCGCAGGTAAATCGCACGCCCGCGCCGCTCCGCCGGTGTCAAAGGACGCGATTCCGGCGACGATTGAACCGCCGAAACGCAAAGTGCAGCCGCGATCAAAATGAGTATATGCAGTCGCATTGCGACGTTACTGTACTACACCTGAAAATACAGCCACAAAGAGGCACAAAAAGCACAAAGTTCATTTTGAGTCTTTGGTGCTTCTTTGTGGCTGGAAACTTCCTTGAGATCACTCTCGTGAACGTTTCTTCCACTGCCACAACCCGGCGGTGACTTCGGTTGGCAGCCGATGGCCCAACTGTCGCGCCAACACGCAGAGTTGTCCACGATGATGCGCCTCGTGAGCGACAAAGTAGTTGAGGAAGTGGATCAGATCGGTAGGGAAGTTTTGCCAGCTTGCCGCTGGGATAGTACCGCCACGTGCCGCACCGAGCCGGATCACGTCAATGATGCCTTTGCTGCTGCGTTCAAGGGCACGCGACAAGCCTGCTGATTTAACCGTTCGGGCGTCGACAGTCCGCGGCACTGCGACGCCATGACGCGCAGCGATCATCTTGATCCACATGCACCTGGCGTTGTGAATGTGCGCTGCGAGGGCGCGAATCGTGCGGCGAGACGAACCGGGAAGGTTCATGGACCAGAGCTCAGGTGGCAAATTCTCGATGAGATACACCGTGACTCGATGGTTGGTATGCCATGCGTCGATCAACATCTCGATAGGGATCTGCATGGGAAGGAATGATTAGACCTGGCTAGGCTTTACGGCGGATCGAGTAGAGCCTGTGCTCTGTGCGTATCAACAACCGCTCGCCAACCAGCGCCGGTGAAGCCTGGGTGAAATCATCGAGCTCATTCACGTGCGATAACTGAAACTGCTCGCCCGTCGTGACCACAAACGTCTGGCCCTCTTCACTCAAACAGAACAGTTTGCCGTTGTAGGCCCAGGGCGAAGTAGTGAAATTAGCGGCGGCGGGATCGATGCGCGTTTTGTAGGTTTGCTTTCCAGTCTTCGCGTCGAAGCGATTCAGGATGCCGGTTTCCGTCAGCGTATAGATCGCACCCTGATACGCAACGGACGACGGCAGATATGTCCCGCCGCGCGGCTGCGACCAAACTATATACGCGTTCGAAGTCTCACCTTCTTTGAGTGTGATATCGCCAGTGGCGCCGGGACGCAGCGCCAGCAACGCACGACCGCGCCCGCCGTTGATATAAAGCAGACCTTCATACGCGAACGGCGTCGGCACCGGCGTCAAAGACATCCCCTTCATCCGCCATAACTCTTTTCCCGACAGGTCATAACTAACCACCGTCTCTGGTCCAATCGTCACGATCTCGGTTTGCGTTGGATTGCGCCAGATGTATGGCGTGGCCCATCCCGAACGTTGGAAGGGTGGTTCTTTGCCGCCGAGATCCCGTTCCATGCGCCAAACCCGCTTGCCTGTTTGTTTATCGAAAGCGGCGACGTATTGCTGTTTCTGATTGTCGCACACGACGACGAGCAGGTTACCCGCCAGTGCCGGCGAGCTACCGTTACCGAGCTCAAGATAAATCGGATACGGCTCAAGCGGAGTGGTCCAAACCTGGTTGCCTTTCAAGTCAAACGCCCACAGCCCGAGATTCGCTACGTAGACGTAAATAAACTTTCCATCAGTGACGGGAGTCTCTGAGACAAAGCTATTTTTCCGATGACGGCCGCCCGGAGGTTGTCCGGTGAAGAACTCCTTGCTCCATTCCACCTTGCCGCTCTTCAGGTCGAGACGGTAAAGCAGGTAGTGCAGTTTTACTTCGTGCGGCAGCTCGATGTCGCGCTCGTTCAGGCGCTTCATGATCTCCTGCATCGAGAGTCCCTGTTTTTGTAGCTCGGCGGCGTACTCGTTGCTGTACTCGGTGCCGGTCTGCGGTGACTTCGACTTACCCTCAGTGGTGACGGTGGTGATGTAGACCTTACCGCCGGTCACGATTGGCGACGACCAGCCGCGCCCCGGGATCTCCTGAAACCATTCGACGTTCTCTGTCTTTGACCAGCGCTCGGCGAGTTTTGCATGTGTGCCGACAGGATTCGACTCCGGGCCACGAAACTGCGGCCACACGTTCTGCGCGCTTGCGATCGCCGACAACAGGAAGACGAGACTCACGGCATTCAAAAGAATGTAGACTCTGCGATTATTTTGTATTGGGCTCATCAGTTTTCTCGGAAGGTTCTGGATTGATCGAAAGACGAAGCTTAGCTACGCACCGGCGTTGAAATTAGTTTCTCAAGCCATCACCTTTTTAAAAGAAAGCAGAAACTGCTTCATCTCCTCGCCGGTGCCGATGGTTACGCGCATGAAATTCGGCAGGGCGGGGAAGAGACGGCCGACTTCAACCCCATGATTGCGCAAGGCATCGAGCACCGGCCTCACCTCCCGACGAAGATCGATCATCATGAAATTCGCATGCGACGGAATGTAGCGGTAGCCAAGCGCGTCGAGCTCCGCGCAGACGCTCTTTTTAACTTCGCTGTTTAGTTTGCGCCCGCGGGTAATGTGCTCGATGTCTTTCAAGCTCGCGAGTGCCGCGACGAGCGCCATGATGTTCACGCTATCGAATATCTGATGAGTCTTCAGCCTCTTGATGTTTGCGTTTTGTGTGACACAGTAGCCACAGCGCAGCCCGGCCATACCGTAGATCTTCGAAAACGTGCGCGCGACGATCAGGTTTGGATACTGCTTCACGAGAGGGATCACGCTTTCGTAATCTTTGCTCTCGACGTAGTGGTGATACGCTTCGTCAACCAGAACAATCGTTGTTGGTGACAGCTTCGCAAGGAAGTCTGACATCTCGTTACGAGGCGTGATGCTCGCGGTCGGATTGTTTGGGTTACAGATATACACGAGACCAGAGCCACCGGCGGACGCGAGCATTTTCTTCAGGTCGTGACTGTAATCAGACGTGAGATCGATCTTCACAACTTCAGCACTCGCAACGCCGGCATGACGCGCGATTGCTTCAAACGTCGGATTCGCGATCACCAGCTTCTTGTCTCTGCTCGTAAACGCAGCGGCGCACAATTTCAAGATCTCTCCCGAGCCATCGCCCAGCAGCACCTGGCCTACCGGAACGCTGTGCAATTGCGCCAGCTCTTCAGCCAGCAGGTCGGCATACTCATCCGGATACCGCCATGCGAGACTGAAGCCGTCAGTCATTGCTTTCAAAGCGGCAGGCGATGGACCGTACGGATTCTCATTCGAGCTGAGACGGACGATCGGCGTGGGCCGCAACGACGCTCTCACCTCGTGCCGTGACCGCAGTGTTGTGTAAGCCGCTCCTGCTGCCAGGGTTTTAGAAAAGCTGCGACGAGAAAGAGTTTGGTTGGCCATGATTTCTTCCTCTATTTAGTTTAGGTCCGGACGATCATTACGACGAAACGCTGATTTGGCAAGAAACAATCGTAAACGTTGCGGTGTCTAACTCCGCGATGTTCCCTAATACGACTGCCCGAGTCCTGATCACTTCTGTCAGTCAGAGATGTGAAAAACTGTCCGGATTTTTTTGCCACGGATTACACGGATAAATCCGCGCCGTGAAATCCGTGTTAATCCGTGGCTAATTTAGTGTAAGTCGCGATACCACCGTTGCAGCACGTAGAAGGCTTTCTTCTTCTCGCCGCGGTTGGAGATCAATCCTTTGCGGTTCCAGTAGTCCTGAATCTTCGGCAGTGGGCGGCGTGGGGAGCGGAAGTCAGTCAGGATCCATGGCGATGTACCACGCAGGAACGGAATCCCCTTCAACATCGCGATCTGGTGTTGATAAATACTCTCCTGATACTCCTCGGTCCATCTCGTCGCCGCATCTCCATGATGACCATACAAAGCATCGCCACCAAACTCACTCATCACCAAAGGCTTCTCATACTTCGAGCGCCACTCCAACCGGTCAGCTTTTTCCGGCAACCCATCGTACCAGCCGACATATTCGTTACAGCCCAGCACGTCTAGAAATTCGCCGAGCGGATCGTCGATCATCTGCGTCGTCTCGTTAATGTAATGACGCTCCATCGCGGCGGACATCAATCGAGTAGCATCCAGACTTCTCGCATGCGCGACGAGGTTCTTGAGAAACGTGAGCCGCGCATCACTCAGTGGCGTCTCGTTCGCCACCGACCAGATCACAACCGCCGCCCGGTTTTTGTCACGCGCGATCATCTCACCGAGCTGATTGCGTGCGTTCTCGAATGTTGCAGCATTCTCCCACTGGATGGTCCAGTAAACCGGAATCTCTGACCACACGAGAATTCCCATCCGGTCAGCCTCGCGAACCATAAACTCGTTGTGCGGATAGTGCGCGAGTCGAACGAAATTCGCGCCGAGCTCTTTGGCCCAACCGAGCAGCGTTTGGGCATCTTCGCGGCTATACGCGCGCCCACCGCGTAGCGGCGCTTCCTCGTGAATGCAGACACCACGCAGGAAGATGGGACGCCCGTTCAGCAGTATGTCAGTGCCTCTGGTCTCAATACTGCGAAACCCGATCTGATCCCTCACTTGATCACTCGCTGCTTCGATCACGACCTCGTAGAGCTTGGGACTCTCGGGAGACCACAGCTTCAGATCCGCGTTAAAATCGACTTCAGCAAATCCGCGATCATCCGTGTTGAAGGTCTTACTGATCCCAGCCTCAGGAATCCGCACAGTAACTCGCTGATTGAGCTTCTCGCCAGCGAGCTTCACCCATCCGCTGACACGTTGTCGCGAGCCTTTCTGAAGCTGGATCAGATAATCATGTACAAACGTCGACGGTGTTTCGATGAGCTTTACTTCTCGCGTGAGCCCGCCGTAATTCCACCAGTCAGTCATCAACGTGGGCACAGCATCACGACGCCGCTTGTTATCCACTTTCACGACGAGAAAATTACCCGTGTCGCGAACAAGCTTCGTGATCTCGAAATTGAACGGTGTGAAGCCACCTTCGTGCTGACCGATCTTCTCGCCGTTGAGATAAACGTCGGCGAAATAATTCGCGCCCCCGAAGTAGACGAAGAGACGCGTGTCCGGCTTGCGCTGGTAGTCGAACGACTTCTTGTACCAGACTGTGCCTTCGTAAAAGAACAACTGGTCTGACTGCGTATTCCAATCGCCGGGCACGTTCAAGGTCGCCGAGCTATCGAAGTCATACTCGATCAAGTCGGTCTTTGATTTCGGTTTAGCGTTTTTGAAGTAGCCGTTGTCGCTCGGTTGATAACGATAGTTGTAATAGCCGGACTCATAAGGATCGACGATCGTTTGCCACTGGCCATTGAGACTGACTGTTTTGCGACCGTCGGTGTTTGCGATCAGATCGATCTGCTGTGCTCGCACGGTTGGACCAGCCACGAGCAGAAAGATTAGAAGAATCAGTAGTTTCATTAATTTCCTAAAATAGACAAGAGAACAAGTCAGGAAGAGGGGCTTGCCCCCGCTCTACCAAGCGCTGTATCAACAGCGGGGGCAAGCCCCTCTTCCTGACTTGTTCTCTTCTGAGTAACTAAATTCAATCAGGAATGAACTCGATAGTATTAACGACTCGCTCTGGCTCGGCGAATCCTTCGACCCACTTGCGCGAGCCTTTTGTCGGGTATTTCTCACCATACGCCTCAGTCACCGCGTCGCGAATGCGCGCGCTGCGAACGACCCGGCCGCGAACGGGAAGTTCCAGATCGCCGACCTGGACCGTCCCACTCGCATGTTTCCGAAACGCCTGAAACCATCCAGTCGATTTGTCGTTCCACGATCGGGCAAAGACTCTGCCGTCCACCACTACGACCCACACTCCTGTGTGACGATGCTCGGTTCCGGCACGAACGCCCATGATCTTGGCTTTGCGAAATGCTTCGACGATGTCGGCCGTGAATGTGGCTGACTTTGACATGTGGACCTCGGCGTTCAATATACAGGATCCCCGCTATCGCAGGTGGTGCTGACCCGATCCCAGTTCGCTACTCAGTTTCAGCTGCGCTTCTTCGAGATCGCGACGAAGGAAGACGTCGGACGGTGCGCTGGCGCTGAGTTGTTCACGGATCTTCAAAGCCTCTCTATAGTTTCCAACCGCGCTTGTCTTGCGGCCCATCGCCGCTTCAACATCTCCGACTTTGATCAACGCGACAGCTTGATTGCTGATTAGCTGCGCATCCGAAGGATCCGCCGCAGCCATTTCTTTGACTAATGAAAACTGTTTCAGGTAATAATCCCGAGCGAGCTTTACGTCGCCGAACTTGAGATACATGTCGCCGACATAGCGATAACTTTCAACCAGCATCAATCGCAGGTCCGTATTGAGCGGATCGGCGGCGACGAGAGATTCACGCACTTGCAATGCGTGTTGTTGCAGCTCGAAGGCTCGTTTTGTGTCGCCGGCTTTGTCGTACGCAGTTCCGAGATATTCATAAGAGATAGTCAGCGTGCGGCTCGACCGCGTCCGATCCGGATCCAGCGCCGCCACCTCCTCTTTGATCCGCAACGTCTTTTCCATGTTCTCGATAGCCCTATTCACCTCACCCATCTGCAACGCCAGGTTACCGAGGTACAAATACGTGGCGGCAAGATTATAACGATCGACGAATGCATCCTTCTCCGCCGCCGCAAGCTGTACACGCTCTGGTAACTGACGGCGAATGATCTCCAGCTCCTGCGCCATGTCGCCGTTTCTGCCTACTAACGTGGCGATATACCAGTAGCTATCGAGCAGCTCACGACGATAATCGGCATTACCAGGATCAGCAGCAACGAGCGCCTCACGAAGCGCCGCCGCCTTGCGATGACTCTCGAGCGCGCCTGCCAGATCGCCGAGATGGGCCACCGACGGCGTGTACTGCACTTGCCCGAGTTTTTCATATGCGGCGGCGAGCTCGCGCTGTAATCCGCGATCGCCCGCGGCGTCCTGCGCGAGGCTGTCAAGATATTTCAAGCCACGTTGCACGATCAGCGAACGCGCAGGCGTCGATCCTGGCAAGTTCACAATCGCATCGTGAACTTCAAACACGAACGAGTTCGCGAGTTGCCTGACTTCTTCAAAGCGTCGTTCAGCACGCGCTCGTTCAGCACGCGCGACTCTTGCCTGCCAGATAGTGGCGACGATTCCGATCAGCAACGTCAGCGTTATGACTGCGGCCGCAGCCACACCGAATTTATGGCGACGAATAAACTTGCCCGCCCGGTAACCAACCGTTGCCGGACGCGCTCGCACCGGCAAGCGACTGAGATGCCTGCGGATGTCTTCCGCAAACTGCTCGGCCGTAGCGTAACGTCGCTCCGGTTCCTTGCGCATCGCCATCAAGACGATGTTGTCGAGATCTGCGTGCAGCGGTCGGTGGGCGGTGCTGGGCCGTTGCGGCTCGTCGTCGCAAATCGCTTTCGCAACCTCGTGTGCGACGCCACTCTTGAGTCGATAAGGTCGCCGGCCCGTAAGTAATTCATATAGGACGACGCCGAGTGAATAGACGTCAGTTGCTGTACTCACCGCGGTTCCACGAACCTGCTCGGGACTCGCGTAATCAGGCGTCATGAAAGGCATCGCCGTTGCGGTCACATCCATTCGGTCGTGATCGAGAAGCTTCGCGATGCCGAAGTCGACGAGTTTCGGCAATCCTTCTTCGCTGACGAGAATGTTGCCGGGCTTGATATCGCGATGAATCACGAGGTGCTGGTGCGCGTACTGAACGGCGGCACAAACAGTCGAGAACAGTTTGAGGCGGTCTTCGATCGAGAGCTGCTTCTCATCGCAGTACAGATCGATGCGGCGGCCCTCGACGTATTCCATCACCAGGTATGGCACGCCATCGACAGTCTCGCCACCGTCTAATAGTCTGGCGATGTTTGGATGGCTGAGGTCGGCGAGTATCTGCATCTCGTTACGAAAGCGCTTGCGGATCGCGTCGCCGCCGAGGCCCGGCTTGATCAACTTGATCGCAACTTGCTGGTGATAGTGCTCGTCGTCGCGCTCGGCCAGATAGACTGCGCCCATGCCGCCGCGACCGAGCTCGCGCAAGATCCTGTATGGGCCGATACGCGTGCCTTCTTTGGTTGCGACCTCGTCGAGTCGTCGTCGCGCGGCGGCGTCAGACACGCATTGCTCGATAACGTCTGGGCCAGTATCGATTTGCTGGTCCAACAACTGCTCGATCTCCGCGCGTAGCTCGGCATCGTTGGCGCATACGGAATCGAGAAACGATCGACGATGACCGGGGTCGAGCTCCAGCGCCTGCGAGAGCACGGCTTTTACTTGTTGCCAGCGTTCCGGGGTGATGGGGCGTTACCTCCTCGTGCCGAGCCGGCGTCGAAGCCAGAGTTTTGCGGAGTCCCATTCACGCTTTGTCGTGGACGGTGAGATTTCGAGCACTTCCGAAACTTCTTCGATCGTGAGTCCACCAAAGAAACGCAACTCGACGATCTGAGCCTGTTGCGGATCAAGCTGGGCCAACTCGTTCAACGCCTCATCGACGAGCGCCAGATCGAGCTCGGCCTTTTCGAAAAAGTTTACTGCGTCGTCGAGCGAGATGTGCGTAGCGTAGCCCTGACGCTTTTTCGCCTGCCGATCCTTTGCATGGTTGATGAGGATGCGGCGCATCATGCGCGCTGCGATTCCGAAAAACTGCGCGCGGTTTTGCCAGTCTACGGTCTTCTGATCAATGAGACGCAAATACGCTTCGTGAACCAGGGCAGTGGTTTGCAGCGTGTGATTCGAGCGTTCGTGACTGAGGTATTTCTGCGCAACCCGGCGCAGCTCGTCATAAACGACGGGCATAAGTTCGTCGAGTTCTGCCTTGGAATAAGCCACTGAATCCTGCGCGAGGGGCCAAAATACTATCAAATCAGCCGCGCGGAGGCACTTTTTTGAGCCAATTCGCGGCCGATTACTGCGCTAACTCATAAGAAAGGTTTTTGAAGTCATGAAGCTTATCGCAGTCATAATAATCTCGCTGTTGTGTTTTGCTTCGCTTGGAAATACTCATAGCTCTGGCTTTCGGAAAGTGACTAACTCGCCGAGCGCGCTGAATTTGCGCGGTATCCAGGAAGCTCAATCAGAGTCACAATAGCTTTTGTGTGGCGCAAGAAGGGTTGGATCTATCACGAAGATCCGCGCAGCTGGTTTCAATGGTATTGCCGCTACTACATGGGACGCCGCTGTGCCGATGATGAGCGGCAGATCAAACGCTGGCGCGCGATGCGACGTCACATTGCGCAGATCGAGAAGCACTGTCCGAAAGGTGAAGCCGAATGCCGCCTGCGGCAGAGACAAGCTTTACTCCACTGGGCCTACGACTCACGCAAGATCTAACCCCTTCGGAAACGCATCAGCAATCACGTTGAGCTCGAGGTTGTGTTCGAGTAGTGCTTTGAGTCCGGCAAGCACCCACGTGAAGCCGCCGGTCGAATCGAGCGCATCTCTCATCATCTTATCTCCGTCGCCCCGGAAACCGTAGTTCTTGATCGTGACGTAGGTCTTGTCGTCTTCGTAAGGAGTGAAGATCCACTCGACCGTCGTCATCTCACCGTAGTTTCCCCACTCGATCACAATCCGCTTATTCGTTTCAATTACCTTTACGTCGACAGCAACGGAAACGTCGTACATCTCCCACGTCCATGTGACGTGCTGGCCCGGTTCCAGCCGTCCCGTGCTTTTCGTGAACCAGAATCTCGACGTGATCGCTGGATCGATAAAAGCTTCGAACACTTCACTCGCCGGCCTGCGAATGAGCATTGCCGCCTTCGCCACCGGCGCCTGGGTTAATTCCGGATTATTCATAATGAGAAGTAAAAACCGAAAGACCTGGTTAAGTCCAGCCTAAACCTTGACTGCGTGGCGGAAAGGATTAATATCTGTGGCCATTATGTGGCGCTGCAGCAACTGTGGCAACGGAGTTGAGGACAAATACGCTCACTGCTGGCAGTGTGGTTCCGCGAAGGCAGTAAGACGGACCACGCAAACTGCTGAAGTCTCACAAAAAGCTGTACCGGCGTTTGCATCGTATGAGGAGCTTGCACATGTGCCGGCCCGGCCCATGTGGATCATGCGACGTGGTCCATTGCAGCGCATCGTCCTGCTGGTCGGAATTCTCACCTTCTTCAAAATTGCGTCGTCACGATTCCTCGGCATTTATGGTGTCTACATCGTGGCAGGCGTAGCCGTAATCGCGCTGGTGATCATTCTGTGGGGTTTCTTCCGCCGCGATCCGAACGACGGCGTGGGCGTCAAGCTCAACTGAATTAGCCGCGGATCTGAATCACAAATAATCGTTGACAGTGGTCCATATCGGGAGTATTGTGCGCTCGACCCCCACTCACACAATTCCCGAAGGCAGTCGTATGAAAAAGAAAATCAATCTCCGTTTGGCGTTGTTGGTCCTTGCGCTCAGTCTTAGTGCCATTACTCTTGCTACTGCAAAGATTCTCCGTCACAAGTCAGCCGCGGCACAGAATCCGGCTAGTGTCACAAAGCCCAACCGGAATGTGTATGTTCGACGAGCCCAACTGTCTCCGAGGTTAGTGATGAATTTGAACGCGTTGGGAAACCGTCTCGAAAAGGCGGGCCAGGAACGGCTGGCGCTGGTGGGGACGTGGCGAGTAGCCGGCACGGCGCAACCACGTGAGTTTGCAGCAACTCTGGAATTTCCGGACAGGCTGCGTCTCACTGTTGCTGGTCCACAAAATCGTGTAATCACGTTCGACGGACAGCAAACCAACGGCACGGCCGATGATCTCGATCTGATCGAAACGCTCGCTTACGACAGCGCCGAACACTTCTTTGCCGCGCAAATGCAGGGCAACGCCATGCGTTTTCTGGGCGCGCGCTTCCGCACGGATGATGGTTCAAGTCCGGATTACGATGGGCCATACTTCGATATCTACAAGATCGCCGACCAGATAAAAGCTTCCGGAGAAGAGCGCGCGGCGAAGCTTTATTATTTCAATTCCGACACCTTACTACTCGAGCGCGTGACTTACGACATTAATCGCGGTGGTTCTGAGATAAGCGTTGAGACAAAGCTGAGTGACTGGCGCCTTGTAGAAGATCAGCAAGTGGCGCGACGCATCGAGCGCTTCGAGAACGGGAAATCGGTGTTCGCTCTCACGATTCGCTTGGCCAGCTTGGGCCGCCGGGCCGATGACGGCATTTTCGCGCAGTAACCTCATACGGAAATAATTATGCTCAAAGCACTCTCACACTCAACGCACGTCCTCTTATCCACCGTATTCATTCTCATTCTGCCTGTCCTGGTCGTGGGTCAGGGGTCGACGCCCGCACGCGGCTTCCAGCCCGGCGGGTCTTATGCCCTTTCGGACATCGAGAATATAAATACCACCAACGGCAATCTCATGTTGAACCTGACGCTGGGCAAGCTGGCGCCCGGACGCGGCGGTCTGTCGGGGCAACTGAATCTCCACTACGACTCCAAGCTGTATGACAGTCGAACTCAGTATTACGAGGATTGGGAGCATCCGATATTCGGGCAACCGCAAGTGGTCATTCGCAACATGTTGATGACGAGCGACCAGGGTGGCTGGCATTACGGCACCGGCTACGAGCTGCAACTGATCGATCGTATGAGCCAGTATCCAACCGAGATCGCGCCGCAATATCCGGCCACGGAAGCCATCCTTCACTACAAAGTCAAAGTGGCTTTTCCGGATGGAAGTGTGCACGAATTTCTGCCGCGTGGCTTCGGCTCACCGATGGAGGAGGGCTATTACGACATTCGTCCGGACGGCTGGCGGTCGCAGTTTAATGGATCGTACGTTACTGATGTTCCTTATCTGACAAACACACTCACTTACTACACGTTTGACGGCACCTACATCAAGCTTGAGGTCCAGCACGACTCCGATGGTAACTGGTGGAACAATCCGTGGTCTTTGTATTTCCCTGACGGGATGAAAGTCACCAACTTCGGTACCCGGATAACAGACCGCAACGGCAACTATGTCGAGTGGTCCAATGTCACTTACAACGGCCATCCAGCGACCCAATTGATGGATCAGCTTGGCCGCAAGATCGTCATTGAAAATCAGGGCTTCAGCGGTGGAGATGTTATTCACGTGCCCGGCGTCGGCGGCGCTGACCTGACGTATCAGGTGTACTGGAAGAGCATCCAGGTGTTCAAGACTTATTCGACGGATGACCCTGGCAAGTACGACGAAAATGGCTATCCGTCTATGTTGGGCTATCAATTTGTCGTGTCACAGATTGACCTGCCGGCAGCGACAGGTGGACTGCAATATGTGTTTGGTTACAACGCGGCTGACTACGGTAGTAGTCCCTGTTGCACGCCTTCTTATGGCTGGGGTGAGCTGAGTTCCGTGACGCTGCCCACGGGCGCGCAGGCGCAATATCAATATCTATTGGATGGTCAGAATGGTCCTGGATTCGGCTACACGTGGACCGACGTGCTCAACAACCATGTGACGCGCAAGAGCTTGACCTACCAGCAGCAATACGATGGCAGCTCAACGCCGGTGACTGAGACCTGGAACTATGACGTCAGTATTGGTATGGCGACTATCGTTATGCCTGATGGTGGAGTAGTCAAGCAGCTCGGCCAACCAACCTATCGTACTGAGAACGCGGATGGCTCGATTAGCGAAAAGATCTGGCAGGCGAATCGGCCACAGGGGTTTCCCTCAAGCTACGCACCCGACCCGGCTACTGGTATCGATGCTTACGATCCGCAGCGCGCCAATCAGTATGTGAAGACGGAGTTTACTTCCATCAGAGACGCTGGCGGGACATTAACCAAAACTCAGATCAAGGATTACAGCTACGACAAGAACAGTAACGTCACTGCTGTTCGGGAATACGATTGGGTTGATTACAGTAGTGTGCCGCGCAACGGAGGAGGGCTTCCGACTGGCATTCCCGCTGGTGCTGTGTTGAAGCGCGTGACCACCAACAGTTATGCGAATTCAACGCCGGATGCGTCTGATATGAGCTCAAACGATGCTGATAGCTACTGGAACTCAACTGCGCCGGCTCTCAAGAATGTAATTACCTCTGCTGAAGTGAGTCATGGTTCGACCACGCTCACGCGCGCCGAGTGTTTCTACGATAATCCGAGCACGACCGGCAATCTGACGCAGCAGAAGCACTGGGATTCAACCAAGGCTGCCTACAGCAATCCACTCACGGGAAGCAATTCGATTTCAACGTCTACGCAGTACGACCAGTATGGAAACCCGACGCTCACGACTGACGCGCGCGGTGTACAGACGCGATTTGTTTACAGCCTCATCGCTGGCTTCACCGATCTTTATCCGACCCAGGTTCAGACTGCTTACCAGACCTCCGTTCAACGCACTGAATCGCGCGAAGTGGACTTCACGAGTGGTGTGGTAACACGTGTCACCGATGTCGACAACAATGTGGCTGTAGCAACAAGTTACGATGTGTTTGGCCGGCCCACGCTCGTTAAAGCAGCGGAAGGGAAAACTGAAGAGACGCGCATGGCAACCGAGTATTCAGACGTGAATCGACGTGTGATCGTGCGTTCCGATCAGGTCACGCTCGGCGACGGCAAGCTCGTTGCGATTCAACACTACGATCAGCTCGGACGAATCCGTCTGGCGCGCCAGTTGGAGGATGCGGCGACACAGAGTGCTTATGATGAGACGACGGGTATTAAGGTCCAAACACGTTACGTAGTAAGTAATCCGTGTCAGCCGGCGAGCACGTCCACATGTCTGGCCGCGAATAGCTCAGTGCTGGGAACTTATCAGCTCGTGTCTAATCCATATCGTGCAACTACTTCATCAGGCGCGAGCTCTGAGACAACGATGGGCTGGACGCGTTCGCGCAATGACAAAGGCGGGCGCACACTTGCGGTTGAGACATTTAGTGGTGTAAGTCTGCCGGCGCCGTGGGGAGCAAACTCATCGAGCACCGGCATAGTGGTTACTGCCTACGACGCGAATGCCACGACTGTCACGGACCAGGCCGGAAAAGTACGGCGCAGTCTTTCGGATGGATTCGGCAGATTGAGTCGCGTCGATGAGCCTGACGCAAGTGGCAGTGTGGGTTCTTTAACTTCACCGGCTCAAGCCACCAGCTATGCTTACGACGCGCTCGATAACCTAACAACAGTTTCGCAGGGGGTGCAGACTCGCACATTTGTGTATAGCTCACTGACGCGATTGACCTCAGCGATCAATCCGGAGAGCGGCACGATCAGTTACGGCTACGATAACAACGGCAACTTAACGAGTAAGGTTGATGCACGAAGCATTGCGACAACCTTCGTGTACGACTCGTTGAATCGCGTCACTCAGAGAAGTTATTCCGATAGCACACCGACCGTCACCTACACTTACGATGCTGCCGGCGTGTCGAACTCAAAAGGTCGCTTGACGTCGAGCAGTTCCAGTGTCTCAGCGAGCAACATTACAGCGTATGACGTGCTGGGAAGAGTGACGGCCAGCAATCAGGTCACAGATGGGCAAACCTATTCGATGAGTTACGGCTATAACCTCGCCGGCTTGCAAACCTCGTTCACGTATCCTTCGGGCCGCGTGATCTCGACCGAATACGATCCTGCGGGTCGCATGGCCGGAGTGCGCGATCAGCAGAGTGGTCTGTACTATACAGGCGCTGCTGGTAGCGATAGCACAAACCGAATCAAGTACGCGGCGCACGGCGGCGTTTCCGTCATGAAGCTCGGAAACAATCTCTGGGAGCACACTGACTTCAACAGCAGGCTGCAATCTTCCGAGATCGGCCTGGGGACGTCGAGCACTGATTCCAGTACGCTGCGTCTGACGTACAACTACGGCAGCACCAGTAACAACGGAAATTTGCAAACTGTCAGTTATCTTGGTGGTGGTCTGAGCAACACGCAGAGTTTTGGGTACGACGTCTTGAATCGCTTAACCACCTCCAGCGAAAGCAGCGGCGCCTGGTCGCAAACCAACAAATACGATCGCTACGGTAATCGCGCCATCGATCTTGGCGGCGGCAACCAAAGTCTCTACTTCAACGCCGCCAATCAGATCACGAACGCTGGTTATTCTTACGATGCTGCCGGCAACCTGACCAACGACGGCACCCAATCGTTCGCGTATGACGCCGAGAACAAAATCAAGACTGTGAACGGCGTGAGTGATGTCTATCGCTACGACGGCGACGGCAATCGCGTCCGCAAGAACTTCGCGACTGGCGAGAAAGTGCGGATGATCTACAGCGGTGGTCAACTGATCGCCGAATATGATCTCAACCATGGCTCATTGAAAAAGGAATACATTTACGGCGCAAAAGGTTTGGTTGCCACGGTGGAGCCCGGCAACGGCACGCGCTACACCACCTCCGATCACCTCGGCTCCCCACGCGTGGTAACAAACTCCAGCGCCGGAGTTGTCAGCCGTCACGACTACATGCCTTTCGGCGAAGAGCTCGGCTCCGGCGTCGGCGGCCGCACCACCGGTATGGGCTTTATCGTTGCAGACGGGCTCCGGGAGAAATTTACGTCTAAAGAACGGGACCTTGAAACGGGACTGGATTACTTCGGCGCACGTTATTATTCGTCAACACAGGGACGATTCACTGGGGCTGATCCTTTGTATATCGAGATGAAGCGCCTGCCTTACCCACAAGCGTGGAACCTGTACACTTACACACGAAATAATCCAGTGAAGTACATCGATGACACGGGTCTTGAGATTGGTATGAAGTGCAAGATAGACGACGAATGTAAAAAGACGGTAGATGATCTAAATGGCCGGAAGGGAGGCCAGTTTAAGACTGAACTCAATGAACGAAAGCTGCGTGTCGTGGGTGAGGTTGATGCAAAGAGCCTCTCAAAATCAGAGCGCGCCTTATACAACGCCATAACAAGTACGGAACGAACCGCCACGCTGGAAGTCGTCTCAAGCTCCGATGCCGTTCACTTTGGTTATTCAGCCCTAAATAATCAGAAACCTGTCACTGGTCTGAATTTAATAGACCGCTCCGATCTCAACGAATTGAACAAGGTCGATTCGGCGCTATCTGGTGAAATCGTGGCGCACGAAGCAATGGAAGCTTGGGGAAGTTCCGGCGGCCTTTCGAATTATCAACTCGCGCACGTCTGGGCCAATCAATTTTTTGGACAGATAGACACTTTATCTTCCGAGACGCTTCCAACCGGTGCGGCGATCGCTACTTCCAGCCGTTCAGTCTACAACTTCTCCCGGATTGGAACGAAGGTGACGGTTGATAGGATTTTTGTCACACCGCTACCTGCCGAAACCGTTCGTAATAACTGGGATCGAATAACTGGTACGATAAAAGTGATTCCACCTAACTCAGGACCATGAAACGAATCAGGAGAAGAATACATGAGACGCAGTTTTCACGCAGCGAGTTTCTCGTTGGTAGTAATCCTTTTCCTCTCTTCTAGTTTTGCGCAGACTCCTTTGGTTTCAAAAGAGATCAGAGCCGAGGGGGTAATCGTCGCGTTTCAAAAGAACTCGCGCTATCGAGTGATGCCCTACGTCGAAGGTATCGCTACCCCCGTCGAGTTGTGGATTGTGCGAATAGATCAGTGGCCGTATAACGCTGAAAAGCTGTCTCATCAGAAATACATACTGGTTCAATACGGGCTTTATGAACGTAATCTAACGGATTGTGACATCAATGCTAAAAAACTAAGTTTCACTCTCCGAAATCTTACTGAGAACGAACATACCGACTGTTTGGGCTCGGCTCCGACAAACAGCTCCGATGGCTATCTCTCCAAATACGTGCTAACGACTCCGGGAAAAGACGCTCAGATTCCGCCATTGTCGACGCTGCCATGCTTGATTGCAGTTCAAGCACCTGTCGTACGGGAGTAGGCATCGGTTGATTATTTTGGCGGTTGGAGTGAGACAGAGAAAAAGGTTCTATCGCGTTCGACTGTATTTTATGTTTCGTAATTGACCAAGCGAAAAGGCGAAGCCTCATCAGATCACTCAGAACACCAGCGTCTGTATCGAGTGCGGGAGGCTTTCGAGCTCAGCCGCCTGGCCGTCCATCCAGAGAAAATAATTCATCTTTTTGTCGGTCTTGTTCATCACCACTACTGCGACGCTGCCGTCGGGATTGAGGAAACCGGTTGATAGAAGGGGGCTGCGACTCGGGGAGCTCGCGATGCGCCTGGCGCCTGGACGGGCGAACTTCGAGAGGTGGCCGATGTAGTAGTACGAGTTAGTGTAGATCAACTCGCCGGTGCGTGTGTCCGCGTGCACCGGGGCGAAGCAGAAGTTCTGCACGTGATTCGGGCCACCGGTTTCGTCGAGGAGAACGTTCCAATCGGTCCAGCCGGCAGTGCCGCTGTTGAAGTCGTTAATCATCGAACGCCCGTAAAGCTCACCCAGCGCCCAATCCTTCAGCCGCTCGGATTTGAATGAGTCGGCACAGCCTTCGGTGAAGATCAGGTGCTTGTCAGGAAACGACTCGCGCACAAGCTTCACGTTGTCAAACATCGGCTCACCACCACTCCACGGCTCGTACCAGTGATAACCGATACCCCAGACATATTGCGAGGCTTTCGGATCGTCGAGGATCGTCCGCGCTCGCTGGTAAATTAGATCACGATTGTGGTCCCACACGATGATCTTCTTCGCGGCGAGACCCTCGCGCCTGATCGTTGGCCCCAGATGATTCTTGAGAAAGTCTCTCTCTTCCTCGGCTGAAAAAATGCACGACTCCCATTTCTGCGTCGCCATCGGCTCGTTCTGAATTGTCAGACCCCAGATCGGTATGCCCTCTCGCTCGTACGCTTTGATGAACTTCGCGAAGTAGTTGGCCCATGGTTGATAAAACTCCGGCTTCAACTTCCCGCCGCGAAGCATGTTGTTGTTATCTTTCATGAACGCCGGCGGGCTCCAGGGGCTTGCGAAGATGTTCAGCCGTCCGCCGGCCGCAGCCAGCGACTGCTTGATGAACGGAATGCGAAACTCCTTGTCATGATCGACACTGAACGACTTCAACGCCTTGTCGCCTTCTGTCACGTACGTATAGCTTCCGCTCGAGAAGTCGCAACTGTGAATGTTGGTCCGGGCGAGTGTGTAACCGATGCCGGTGTCGCGATTGAAATAGGCGTTCAGTAATTCCTGCTGTTTTGGTGTTGGTAACTTAGCGAATGTCTCGGCGGAGGCGTCGGTGAGTGCGCCGCCGACTCCCAGAATCGTCTGGAACGTCCGCGCCGGATCGACGAACACGCAGATCTGTGTTTCGAGTGGTTGGGCCATCGGCTTGAATTTAACCGTGCCGGTGCGCGAAAGACGGTGTTCGGTTTGGTCCGCTGTCGTATAAACTGTGACGTCGCGGGTTGCTGGTCTGCGATTCACCTGGGCCGTGATGTCAGATGGTTGCGCGTGAATCAGACGTTTGGCGAAGAGCAACGCTGACGACGAAGCAGCGAGAAACGTACGGCGGTCAATTTTCATGAAAGTGAATTTAACATTTAGATTGAAACTACTGCTAAAAATTTTAATCGTGCTGCTGGTGGCGCCGGTTTGTGTGTCTGCGCAGGATGATGACGACTGGCCGCCGCTGAGTTATTTGAGAAGTGACTATAAAGCGGTTGCTGTGGTTGCACACATTCGCATCAAGGAAGCGGAGATTACCAATCGCATCATCGGGTATGAGAACTGGAGGATTCGTGCGGAGGTGATCGAGTCGTTCAAGGGGAAGTTTAAGAAGGGCGATGCGATCGAATATGTGCATGGCGCAGAGGCGGGGTTCAGGAAGGAATATTTCACGGGTGAGAAGATCGTGTTTTTGTTGGCTGAGCGGGAACGCGATCGAAAGTATTATGCGGTGCTGGAGAATTCGACACTGCCGTACAAGGAGGCTACTGTGAAGAAACTCCGCGTGATCCGTGGACGGCGGAGATAGTTGCAATCCACAGATTACACAGATTGTTCAATCTGTGTAATCTGTGGATAAAGCTTACTTCGCCCGCGGATCGGCCCGGACGACTAACGGCTGCGTAAAACTCTTCCCACCAACCGTAAGCTTAACCGTATAAACACCAGGCAGAACGAGCGCCGCACCACCACGACCAAAACCACCACCACCTCCCCCCGCAGGACGCGGTGGCGGCGTGGGCCTCAGATCCCAGATCCATCGATGCATGCCCGCCGACGTTGAAAGCGTTTCAGGCGCCCGCACCCAGTAAGCAGGAATGTTCAGTGTCTCAACATTCACCGCCGCCGGTTTATCGTCAGAAGAATACTTCCGAACAAGCTCACCCGCGGGATCGACAATCTCGATCGCTACTGGACCACTCACATTCGATTTCAAGTAATAATCAATCATCGCGCCGAACGGTGGATTCTCCGCGATCGGCTCGTCGCGCGGCATGGGCGTGCCGTTGTCATTGCCGGGCGTCAGTAGATACGCATCCGCCGGTTGAAACAGGTACGCACCAGCCTTCGCCACATCATCACTGAGCTGACGCAGCGGCGTGATGTTATCGATCACCCAGAAACCACGGCCATGCGTTCCAACGATCAAATCATCGGCATGAACAGCAATATCGCGCATCGAGGCGGGCGGCAGGTTCAATTGTAACGACTGCCAGTGATCGCCATCGTCAAACGACACGAACACATTGCGCTCAGTGCCCGTGAATAAGAGTCCGCGACGGTGCGGATCTTCCTTCACCGTCTGCACATAAACACCTGCGGGCAATCCGCGCGTGATCTCGGTCCATGTTTTTCCGGAGTCGCGTGTGCGATAGATGTGCGGCTCGTAGTCCGCTAATTGATGCCGCTCGACTGCCGCGTAAGCCTCGTTCACATCAAAGTGCGACGCCTCGATCATCACCACTTTGCTCCACGACGTCATCGCGGGCGGCGTCACGTTCTGCCATGTTTTGCCGTCGTCCTTAGTGAGATGAATCAAACCGTCGTCAGTACCGATCCAGATCGTCGGCGCACGCAGCGGCGAAGGCGCAATCGTATAAATCACACCACGACGCTTGTCAGCCGGCGCATCCGCCGCCGCTGCTTCGTTGAGATTCGACGGCACGCCCGGATCTTCACGCGTCATGTCAGCACTGATCTGCGTCCAACTCTCGCCACCGTTCGTAGTCTTATAGAGAAACTGATTGGCGTAATAGAGTGCATGGCGGTCGGCCCTCGAAAAGACGAGCGGCTGCGTCCATGCATGACGAAACTGTCCCGGCGTCGCACCGCGCTCAGGTGAAACATTCTTCGTCTCGCCTGTCAGGACGTTGCAACGCGAGACGGTGCCGCCAAACAGAATCTCCGGATGCAGCGGATCGGGAGCCGTGTAGCCCGCTTCACCGCCGGCACACAAACCTTCCCAGTCGCGATTCGAGATGTCCGAATGAATGCTGCGCGAAGGCGTACCGACCGCGCCGCTGTCCTGCTGTGCGCCGGTGACCCAGTAAGGAAAGCGATAGTCAGCGGCGACGTGATAGATCTGCGCTGTGGGTTGGTTGTACCACGAGCTCCACGTCGCGGCGCCGTCAACAGTCACGATCGTGCCCTGGTCGCTCGCGACGATCATTCGTTTCGGATCGTCCGGATTGATCCAGAGCTGGTGGTAGTCGTCGCCACCTGGCGCGCCTTTGATCGGCGTCCACGTCTTGCCTGCATCAATCGAGCGATACATCGACGTGTTCATCACGTAAACCATGTCTGCATTCTTCGGATCGACGGTGACTTTCTCGAAATACCAGCCGCGATCCCACAGTCGTTTATCGTTCGACAATCTGGTCCACGTGGCGCCGGCGTCGTTTGAAGTAAACACGCCGCCATCTTTTGCATCTACGACCGCATACAGACGATTGCGATTGGCAGGGGCGACTGCGATACCGATGTGCCCGCGGCCTTCGAGAGGAATTCCTTCCGAGATCTCTTTCCACGTCGTGCCGCCATCGACAGATTTGAAGATCCCCGCGCCTGGTCCATTCGCGGGCGCGTAGATGAACCACGGTGGACGACGCACGTTCCAGAGCGTCGCGTAGACTGTCTTCGAATCTACCGGATCGAACGCGAGATCGATCGCGCCAGCGTCATCGTTTTTAAATAAAACTTTTTGCCACGTGACTCCGCCGTCGCGCGATCGATAAACACCGCGGTCGGGGTTCCGCGCGTACACATTGCCGAGCGCCGCGACGAATAGCGTGTTTGGATTCTTTGGATCGACGATTATGCGGCCGATCTGTTTCGTGTTTTCGAGTCCGAGGTGCTTCCAGGTTTTGCCGGCGTCTGTAGATTTGTAAACGCCGTTGCCGAAGGCGATCGAGTCGCGCATGTCTGGCTCGCCAGTGCCGACGTAGATCACGCTCGCATCCGACGGCGCGACACCGATCGCACCAATCGAGGCGACGTTCGTGGCGTCGAAGATTGGTGTCCACGTGCGACCAGCATTCGACGACTTCCAAACACCACCGCCGACCGATCCGAAATAAAACGTGTCGGGTTGGCCCACGACGCCGCTCACGGCGTTGACGCGCCCGCCACGAAACGGCCCAATCATCCGCCAACGCAAGCCGGCATAAAGACTGGGATCTGGTTGCTGCTGCGCATCAGCAGGCAACACACTAAACATTGCAATGATTACGAAGATTAAGAACCGGCGAATGTCGCGCATCAATATGCTCTCCCTATGTATTTACTCTGTGAAATAGAACCTTAGCAGGGTCATGGCGAACGCGAAAAGATACCCGTACGCAAAAGTTTCGAGCCGAATCGTCCAATCCCAGGTGCGGACGCGAAACCAGGCGATGTAAGACATCAAGAGGCCGCCCAACACCGGTATAATCACAAGACTAATGCCCGGTAGTGTCGAGCTGCGCGCGAATGCCTCAGGAAAAATCAGGAGGCTAATGAAACCAGCTACCAGGCCAACTCCGAAATATATAATCGCCGTGAGGATCACGCGACCCGTTTTCCACGCCCACGGCAAGCGCACCAGCTCGTGCAGAGCGACTTCGGCGAGGAGTTCGGCAAACAGTGGAAGAACGAGTTCTAGAAGGATCTCCAGGAGAATCGACATGGTCTATCGGCAAGAATAGCCGCAAAGCATCACAAAAAACAAAAATATTTTTTTGTGCGTTTTGTGCTGCTTTGTGGCTTAATAAACGGTAAATGAAATTGCTTCTGGGGATTGATCTCTCGACCACTGGCGCCAAAGCGTTGCTGATCGATCACGTCGGGCGCGTCGTGAGTAGCGCAACTACGTCATTGAATCTCTCGACACCTCACCCGCTCTGGTCCGAACAGGATCCGCGAGAATGGTGGACCGCCGCCGCGAACAGCATCAAACAAGCACTCGCAACCGCGAATGCCTCCGGCGAAGAAGTATCAGCAATCGGGTTGACCGGACAGATGCACGGCCTCGTTCTGCTCGACGCTGAAGGAGAAGTACTGCGCCCAGCCATCCTCTGGAACGATCAAAGGTGCGGCGCCGAATGTGACGAGATCCGCGCGCGCATCAGCCGTGCAGAGCTGGTCCAGATCACAGGCAACGATGCGCTTACCGGCTTTACTGCGCCAAAGATCCTCTGGGTCGAGACACACGAACCGGAGATCTACCGGCGCACTCGTCACGTCCTCCTACCGAAAGACTACATCCGTTACAAACTCACCGGCGCACTCGCGATGGACAAAGCAGATGGCTCGGGCACGATGCTCTTCGACTTGCGCAAACGCACGTGGTCATCTCGGATCGTGAACACCCTCAACATCTCACCTGACTGGCTGCCACAGACATTTGAAGGTCATGAGACTACGGGCGAAGTGACCCGCGAAGCTGCTGGGCAAACAGGCTTGAGTGAAGGTACGCCCGTTGTCGCTGGCGGCGGCGATCAGTCGGCGCAGGCGATCGGTACCGGAGTCGTGCGTCCGGGAACGATGGCAGTGACGCTCGGGACTTCGGGAGTTGTATTCGCAGCAACGGAGTCGGCGTTGATCGAGCCTGAAGGACGGCTGCACGCGTTTTGTCATGCGGTTGCAGGTCGCTGGCATTTGATGGGCGTGATGCTCAGTGCCGCGGGCAGCTTGCAGTGGTATCGCGACAAGCTCGCGTGCGATCGAAGTTTTGCAGAATTGGTTGACGATGCTGCTCAAGTGCCTGCCGGAAGTGAAGGGTTGCTATTTTTGCCGTACTTGAGCGGAGAACGAACACCTCATCCCGATCCACTCGCACGCGGCGCATGGATCGGACTGACCACGCGTCACGGCCAGGCGCATTTGACGCGATCGATACTCGAAGGAGTCGCGTTTGGAATCAAAGACATGTTTTGCCTGATGCGAGAGGCCGGGCTCGGAGCAATCAAGGAGGTTCGAGTGTCGGGTGGTGGCGCAAAGAGTTTGTTGTGGCGACAGATTCTTGCAGATACGCTGGATGCTGATCTCGTGACCGTTAACACGACTGAAGGCGCAGCATACGGAGCAGCGTTGCTGGCCGGCGTTGGTGCAGGTGTATGGCCCAATGTCGACACGGCCTGCGCACAGACCATCGCTATTCGCGACCATGTCACTCCTAACCAGCAAGCGAGCGAGATTTACAAATCACTCTACGAGCAATATCGGAATCTCTACCCAACCCTAAAACCCACCTTCCACGCACTTTCAAATCTTTAGCCGCAAAATTGCACAAAGATATGCATTGACTTTTGGTCCAATGGGGAGTAATGTGCCGCCGCTCAAGGTCAGAGTTGATGGTAACCAAACCCCTCGTCTACTAAAAGGAGACGCCTATGGAGTACCTCACTCCGAAAGATTTCGCAGATGATAATCCGTTAAGTACTGTCAGCCGGCGCGTGTTCATCAAGGGCCTCGGATTCGTAAGCGTCGCGCTGCTCGTCAGCACGATGGGCGGCTGCGACCAGCTCGCCGACGCGATCAAAAATCGGCCCGTACGCCGTCGATTGCGCACCGGCTCAGCCGAAGTCGATGCCGACATCAACACGTATCGCAGCGCCGTTCAGGCTATGAAAGCGCTACCTGCCGGCAATCCCATAAGTTGGAACGCCCAGGCGGCGATACACGGCAACGCAGTTAATTTCACATTCTGCGAACACGGTACGGATCACTTCTTCGACTGGCATCGTGCTTACCTTTTCTTTTTCGAAAAGATTTGCCAGAAGGTAAGCGGAAATCCCAAGTTTGGATTGCCTTACTGGAACTGGAACCAGAACCCGCAGATTCATCCGGCTTTCCTCGTCAATGGCGATCCGCTTTTCATGGCGCGCAGCAACACTGACATGACGAATGTGTGGGAGGTCAGTAACGACGCGCTCGGTCCGATCATGCAAGACACAAACTTCTTCACCTTCATGAACCAGATCGAAGGTACGCCTCACAACACGATCCATTGCGCGGTGGGCCAAACGATGTGCTCGACTGCTTCAGCGCTCGATCCGCTCTTCTGGACACATCACTGCATGATCGATTACTGCTGGGCCAAGTGGAACATCGAGCTCGAGAACAACAATACCAACGACGGCGCCTGGATCGGTCACGCGAACACTCACTTCGTCGACGCTGACGGTAATACGGCGGAGCAGACTGCCGGCATCACGACCATCGAGCCCCTGCTCAGCTATCGTTATGAAAGCAGCGCGATCGGCCACTCGCCTGCCGCAGCGGAGCTGGCAACGAAGTCCGCCTTTCAGAAAGTCGAACGGCGAGTTCGTGCGGGCGCGAACATCAGGTTCGAGGTCAAACAACGCGTGCGGCTGGCTGAGAAAGCCGCTGTTAGTATCGCCAGGCCGTTTTCGCGAGAGACCAAACTCGCCCCGCAGGATTTTGCGGCGATCGTTAATAGCGACACCGCGCGCGAGAGAATCTTTGCGACCATCGAGTTTGCACGAGTTCCTCCGCAGAGCGATTTCTCTGTGCGCGTGTTTGTAAATTTGCCGAATGCAAACAGCAGCACGCGGACCGACGATCCACATTTCGCCGGCAGTTTTGCTTTCTTCGGCACTCACGCCGAGGGTGCTGCCGCGGGTGGTCATCAGCATCAACCGAAGTTTCTGGTGAACTTGACGAACGCGATGCAACGGCTCAGAAGCAGTGGGCAGTTGAACGAAGGCACTCCGATTTCATTGCAGCTCGTACCGGTGCCGTTTGCAGGGAAGTTCGAGCGTGAAGACACGCAGCTGGAGTTGAACGGAATTGAGATTATCACTACGCCTGTTATAATCAATCCGCCTCCTCAGTAGTTTGTACATTTCGGAAGATGGTGTGCGATGAGGTTTTACGGGCTGGGTTTTTGTATTTGTCTGTTAACGTTCGCAGTGGCTTCGTGTGCCGGCACGGTGTTGAACGTCGGCTCTACGCCGCAGAACGCAAACACTGCGGTAAGTCCCGCAGCTCCGAATTCTAACCAGAACGACAAGAGCGATCAGGCTGTGTACTCGCTCAACCTTCAGAACCCGGAAATCACACAGAAGATCCTGCCTGACGATGGTGATCCCGCCAAAGCGCGCTTCGTTCAGGTTGAGGTGATCAACGTCACTAATCCACAAAAGCGGCCAGCGCGGTTTGAGGTTCGCTACCGGCCAAACGCTGGTGAAAAGATCTTGCTCGGAAGTTTCAGTCTCTATCCGCCCGACAATCCCGGCAAGTTCATCGTGCCCACGCACGGCAAAGTCAAAGCTGAAGGAATGCTGATCTTGTCGCTCGCGAAATCAGACAGCGTTGTTCCTGGCGACGTGGTTGAAGTTACCGTCCGACCAATGAAATTTGTGAACCGCTAGCCCGACAAGCGAGTATTCAAAGATGAAAGCAGTTCGTGTAAAAGGTTTTGGAGATGTGGACCAGCTCGAACTGGTCGAGGTTCCGGATCCCGAGCCGCAGCCCGGACAGGTGCGAATACGCGTCGAAGCATCGGGTTTGAATTACGCCGATGTCATGCAGCGTGCCGGTCTCTATCCGTCTGGACCAAAGCCACCGTTTATCCCCGGTCTCGAAGCGGCGGGTGTAGTTGAGAGTGGCGACGGATTGCCCAACGGGTCGCGTGTGGTGGCTGTGTCGGGCGGTGGTTGTCATGCGGAGCGCCTGTGTGTAAGTGCAGTAGCGTGCATGCCGGTGCCTGATTCGATGTCGTTCGTCGAAGCTGCTGCTTTTCCGGTTCAATATCTGACTGCCTATCACGCACTCACGACCGTCGGCAGGGCTGTTCCGGGCGAAACAGTCTTGATTCATGCAGCGGCGGGTGGCGTCGGAACGGCTGCGGTGCAGATCGCGAAGCTGCTTGGCTTGCGTGTGATTGGCACTGCGTCGTCTGAAGAGAAGCGCGCGCGTGTGCTTGAGCTCGGAGCCGACGAGGCGCTCAGTTACGAAGAGTTTGATCAAAAGGTGAGCGGAAAGAATGCGCCGGCGTTGATACTCGAAGCGGTTGGTGGCGATGTCTTTCGTCGCAGTCTTGAGATTCTGCCGTCACTGGGGCGCCTCGTGGTCTTCGGCGCCGCAAGCAGAGAAGTGCAGCCGATTGACACTTTGAAGTTACTGTTTCGCTCGCAGGGTGTGTTTGGTTTGCATCTGAATGCGATCTTTGAGCGGCCGAGTTTGATGGGTGAATCAGTGAAGCGAATGTTTGAGTGGATCGGGCAAGGGAAGTTGAAGATGCAGGTCGGTCATGTATTGTCGCTCGCCCAGATCCGAGAGGCCCATGAGTTGATTTCGAGTCGACAGAGCTACGGGAAGATCGTGTTGGTGCCGCAGTTCTATCCACAGATTACACAGATTGATTTATAGAATCTGTGTAATCTGTGGATGGAGCTAGACTAAGCCCATCTGCCGCGCGAGCTCAGTCGCTGTCTGCGGCCGCACATCCGGATCTTTCGCCATCGCATGCATGATCCCCATCGATATCCGGCGCGGTATACCCAGCGATTCAGCAAACGGTGGCGGCGGCTCCTGCAAGTGCCTGTTAATCACACCTGAGACGGTTTCCGCTTCAAACGGTCTCTTACCCGAAATCATCTCGTAGAACATCGTGCCGAGGCTGTAAACATCTGAGCGCGCATCCAGCGGCTCACCCAAACATTGTTCGGGCGACATGTAAAAAGGCGTGCCGACAACCGCGCCTGAGGAGGTAGCGCCCGCGTCAGCCAGAAGCTTCGCCAGACCGAAGTCGACCACTCGCACGCTCTCAAGCTCAAAGCCATCATCTGGGGCGACGACGAGAATGTTTTCCGGTTTGAGATCGCGATGGACCACGCCTTGTCGATGCGCCGAGCCTACACCCGCGCAGATGCCACGCATCAATCTCACGCCACGCTCGACTGAAAAATGATCTTCACTCTTGAGCAGCTCGCGCAGTGGCGTTCCTCTCACAAACTCCATCACGATGTACGCTGGCGCGTGTTCGTCGTCAGTTTCACCGAAGTCATGAATGGTAATCACGTTTGGATGACGCAGCATCGCGGCAGCGCGTGCTTCTCTACGGAAACGTGCCAGCGCGGCATCGTCTTTGACGAACTTGCCCGTGAGGATCTTCACCGCTACGTCGTCGCCGATGTGTACGCGACGCGCGCGATAGACGACGCTCATACCGCCCTGGCCGAGCTTCGCCAGTAGCTCATACTTGCCGTCGATCTTGTGTCCGATGAGTGGATCGGTATTGACGAACTGAACCGTGGGAAGAGAGCCAACGAAGTGGTTTTCGTAGTACGGATGTGCGCCGGGGCCGGGCAGTGTTAAGGGCGAGCCGCAGTCGGCGCAAAACATCGCTTCTTTGTTCAGAAACAACTCACAGGTGGCGCAAAACGGGTTATTGGATCGCAGCTCGTCGAATAGCTGGTCCAGTTTGTCTTCGATCGTGTCGAGCCCGTTTGCTCCGTTTGCGGAGGCGCGGATCTCGCCTTCGGGATCGAACAGGAAATAGGCGGGCAGGTTTTCCTGTCCGTGACTGACTTTGTAGTCGTTATCGAGCGCGCATGGCTCGGTGACATTAAGCCGCGCGAGCGCATCGCGCACGGTGCGTGGATCCTTTTCAGCATCAGACTGCGGTACGTGAACAGCGACGACCCGCAGTCCTTCGCGCTGGCGCTGATCGCGTAGCTGTGCCACCTGGGCCAAGGTAGTCTTCGACGGTTCCGAGCTGACAGACCAGAAATGGACCAACAGCGGATGACCCTTCGTCTGTCGCGCAGTAACCCGCCGGTTCAGCCACTCCGTCGCCAGCTCAAATGACGGTAATTGTATTTCAACATTCATCTTGATGTGTCGTCGGCGAATGCACAGAACCGAGCGCGGTAGCGCCGGGTCAACTTCAATTATCACGTCTGATGGAGCATCTGACCCGGCGCTACCGCGCTCGGTTCTGTGCTGACCAACTCGTCCGGATCTGCGGGGGATTCATCAGGGTTTGCATCACCACGCAATACTGCTCGGTCTTCTCTTTCAGCGCAGCTAGCTGGTCGGGGGTTGCGTCGGGGGCTTTGATGTCGAATCGTGCGTGGATGTCATGGAAACCAACCGGTACCTCTTTCGAGATCCCGAGGGTGCCGCTCAGATCCATCTCACCTTCAACGTCCACGCGGATGTGCTCGAATGGAATTCCCATCGCTGTCGCGACGAGTTGGCACGTCAACTGAGCACACGCGGCCAGCGCGCCCAGCAGCAGATCGCCGGAACAGGCAGCGGTGCCGGGACCACCGACACCGCTATGCGCCTGCGCTTCAAAGATCTTCTGACCGACTTCCACTGAGCAGGTAATTGGAGTATCGGTTTGATCGCTCTGGGCCCGCAACGTGATGCGCGAGCTCGCCGGATCACCGCGATACTTCTCCTTCAGAGGCTTCTGGATTGCTCGAAGATCCATTCTCTATTATTCCTCGGAAGTTGTCGGGTCGATGATCGTCTTCACTTGCGAAACGTGATTCGCCGGAAATCCACCGCGCCGCGCGTGCTCCTGAATCATCTCCTCATTCGGCGCGACGTAAACACAGTAAAGCTTGTTGTCCGTCACATAGCTCTGGATCCATTGAATCTGCGGTCCCATTTCGTTCAACACACTGCACGACCGCTGCGACAACGTTTTTAACTCCGCGGGAGTCAGCTTGCTGGCCCCGGGCACGACTCGCTCTATAACATACTTTGGCATAATGTTCTCCAATCGTTTTTATTGCATTTCGGTTAACAACTTCTGAAACTCTTCGTCATCACGTATTAGGTCGAAGGCGCTGTCCGTTCTGGCCCAGTGGGCTACGGTCCTGAATCCACTCTCAAACGCACGACGAAGCAGCAGCAACGCTGCATTCTTTTCTTCTAGTAACGCGTAAGCACACGAACAATTGTATACAGCGAGGCCGTCATTTGGTTCCAACTCGAGCACTCGCCTTAACGTGGCGGTCGTTTCTTCACGACTGCCAAAGCGCGCATACGCTTCCGCGAGACGGCTCATCACGATGATGTCGTCAAGACTCGCTTCGAGCTTTCGCGAAGTGATCTCGATGACTTTGAGCGCGGCTTTGTCCGCGGAGGCAGTGTTGCCAAGCTTTCGATACGCACCCGCGAGAAACATCCAGGCGTCTTCGTCGTAAGGCTTGAGCTCTGCGGCGCGGCGGTAGTGTTTCCGTGCGTCCTCAAAATCGTTCGATAGCTCCGCGATTATCCCGAGCCGGAGATAACCCGGATAAAAATCAGCGTTCTCTTTGAGAAGCTCCTCGATCGCACGCTTTGACTCAGAAAACCGGCGCTGATTGAAATAGACGGTCGCGATGCCAAACTTCGCGTCGAGAGACGTCGGCTCGAGCTCAAGCGCTTTCTGATTCGCTTCGATAGCTTTGCTCAGCCACGTAGAAGCGCCGTCGTACCACTCGTACATCGTCGAGTAAGCTTCTGCGAGTCCGGCATAGGCGGATGCAAACTCCGGATCGATCGCGACCGCCGCTTCAAACATCTTGATCGCGCTGTCAGTGTTGCGCCTGCCTTTCAGATAGAGAAGCTCGCGGCCGCGCATGTAGAAATCATAGGCGCGCAGATCATCCGTTGGCTTCTGTGTCAGCAGTTCTCGTTCGGATTCAGTAAGCGACACTTTCAACGCTGCGACGATCTTTTGCGAGACTTCGTTTTGTAGATCGAAGATGTCTTCGACCATACGATCGAAGCGTTCGGCCCAGAGGTGATAACCGTCGCGCACGCTGATGAGCTGCGCGCTGATGCGAATCCTGTTGCCGGCCTTGCGCACGCTGCCTTCGAGGATGTAGTTGACGCGCAGCGCATCGCCGACCTGCCGCGTGTTCACTTCCTTGTTTCGGAACGGAAGCACGTCAGTACGCGAGACGACTTTTAGCTCTTTGATCTTCGAGAGATCGGTGATGATATCTTCCGTCATGCCGGCGCAGAAGTAGTCGCTCTCTTTTTCCGAGTTCATGTTTTCGAAATAGAGGACGGCGATCGACTTACCGGGCACTGCGTCTGTAGTGAATGACTCTCCTGACGATCTCGTGGTCACGGCTCTGTGTGACTGCGTTTCGACCTGTCGCTTTAAATCCTTTAGCTCGATCAGCAAGTCTTTAGCCGTCTGGTAGCGCTCGTCACGCTCCTTGCGCAACGCGCGCCGGACGAGGAGATCGAGCTCGCGCGGTCCGTCCGGCAGGTGCGGCAAGAGCGATTCAGGATCGCGATGTAAAATTCCTGACATCACGTCGATCGTCGTTGGGCCAGCAAAGGGTTGGCGTCCGGAAATCATCTCGTAGAGCACGCAGCCAAGGCTCCAGACGTCTGTGCGGGCATCGAGCTCCATGCCGCGGGCCTGTTCAGGCGACATGTAATGCGCGGTGCCGAGGACCATGCCGTACGCGGTGTTGATGAAGTTCTGCGTCGGTGCGAGAGAGTCAGTCTCGAGTGCTTGCCTTTCACGGCTGAGTTTTGCGAGACCAAAATCGAGGACTTTAATGATGCCGTCGTGACGCAGCATGATGTTGTCGGGCTTGATGTCACGATGAATGATGCCGACGTCGTGTGTCGAGCAAAGCGCGCCGGCGACTTGAATGCCGACTTCGAGCGTGTCAGCTGGGCTGAGCGGGCCTCTTCTTATCCGGTCGCGTAATGTTTCGCCGTCGATGAACTCGGTCGCGATGAAGTGTTCCGAATCGACCTCGTCGATCTCGTAGATGGTGAGAATGTTTGGGTGGTTGAGCGCGGACGCTGCCTTGGCCTCCTGGAGAAATCGACGCACGCGTTCGCCGGACGGATCGGCGACCATATCAGAGGGCAGGATTTTGAGTGCGACTTTGCGATCGAGTTTGGTGTCGTTGGCGAGGTAAACCTCACCCATGCCACCCGCGCCGAGTTGGGAGCAAATTTCGTAGCGACCGATCTTTTTGCGCGCGGGGAACGACAACGGTCTATCCGGGGGAGGTCTTTCTGGGATCTAACGAAGCAGCGGCTATTGTAGATTACTTATTACAGCGACGACAAATCCCTCTCATACTAAGTACTCGTACACTTTGAAAATACGCCGAAGGCGTTGGCTAATTTCAGCCCAGGGTTCGAAGCGAAGCAAGAACCCTGGGTGTCAATTTAAAGTTAGGCGTAACCCTGAAAGGGTTAGGCGATTGGCGAACCCTTACAGGGTTTCCATTCATCGTTGGCTAACAAACCCCCAGGGTTCGAAGCGAAGCAAGAACCCTGGGTGTCAATTAAAGTTAGGCGTAACCCTGAAAGGGTTAGGCGGTTGG